>JAEEGG010005544.1_pt1 | contig 29881 bp, 22 predicted proteins | sample 9134161 | NCBI WGS metagenome assembly JAEEGG01 (sample SAMN16246543, study PRJNA631951) | gut metagenome | biome: gut microbiome; feature: rumen; material: CR-attached | host: Bos | place: Iran: Karaj | collected 2018-10
GCTTCTGACGGTCCATCGCGTGGACCTTCTAGAGCACTTGGTCTCCTCCGAGGCCCGTTTCCTCCGATTTCAGGCCCGTTTTGCTTTTTTCCCTTCTTCCAGGGCCCGATTCTGTCGTTTTCAGGCCTGGCACGGTCATTTTTCCTCCTTCGAGGCCTGTTTTCATCGTTTTTGGGCCGGGAGGGTTTGTTCCACCTTCTTCTGGGCCCGTTTCTGTCGTGTTTGGGCCTGGCGAGTGTGTTTTCCTTCCTTCCGGGCCTGTTTTTGCCGTTTTTGGGCCGGGGAGGGTTTGTTCCACCTTCTTCCGGGCCCTATTTTGCCATTTTCAGTCCCGGTGGGGGATGGACTTGTCGTGGAAGTACGATGGTCTACGGTCTTCGGTGCGGGAAATGGCAAATATCTCGCACGGATTCAGTGATTTTTAGTTATCAGTGCGGGATTAGGTCATATTTCCGCACAGTTGGTCGGATGGTGTGGAGAAAGAGGTGTGTCCTTCTACTGCGGGTTGAATGGTGTGGGGAGAGTTGTTATCCTTCTACCCGGGGTGGAAGGGCGAGAGTGCTTTGGGAGTGGGAGATATTTTCAATGGGAGATGATTATAATTAGTATATTTGTGAGGAACAAATAAGCTTTTTACGATTAAAGTATGGGTAAGGGTGTTAAGGTTATGGCTAAGGCTATGGTGAAGACTAAAATTATGATGATGGTGGCGCTGGTGGCGTCGGTGATGGTGCTTGGAGCTTGCAGTAAAGGATTGGCTTCTCCAGACGGAAGCTTGACCGCTAAGGTTGATGGGCAAACCGTCAGTGTTTTTTATGATTGCGCAAAGGGAGCCGGCGACGGGAAGGTTCTGGCGGCTTGTATCCATGTAGGTATTGTCACGGAGGATGATGACCTGGACTCCGGCCTGGTTTTGAGGAAGGCCGCTTGGAAGTGGAAGGTCAACGATGACTATATGATGGTCGCGGGGAAGAGAAAGCATTGTCACAATGAGGCCTATGAACGCGTCTATTCATACCACAATCCGGACGGAAAGCTTCTCGACGTGATCATCCGTCTGTATAATGACGGCGTGGCAGTCCGCTATGTCCTGCCAGACGGTACCGTGATAACGGAAGACCGGACATCGTATGTTATTCCTGATGGGACAAAGAGATGGATATCTCCACTGAAAACGGACTATGAGTCGTTTTTCCCGATGTCTACAGACGGCGGACCGACGAAGGAGAGGATGTGGCCGCGTCCGGAGCCGGGCCGTTGGGCGTATCCGGCTCTGTATCAGCCTGCTGATGAGACCTTTGTGCTCATCAGCGAGGCGGATCTGAGGCCCGGCGACAGCGCGTCTTCCCTTGACAATTCCGCCGATAATGAAGTGTATCAGGTCCGTTTGACTGGTCCGTCCACCTGCAAGGAAGAGCAGTCTCCCTGGCGCCTTGCAATCATCGGTTCGCTGGCCGATATCGTGGAATCCACCCTTGTCACCGACCTGTCGTCGCCTGCCGAATTCGACCCTGACTGGGTGCATCCCGGCGTGTCTTCCTGGGTGTACTGGGCTTACAATCACGGTTCCAAGGAGTTTGACCTTGACGTCGAGTTCATAGACCTGGCGGCTGACATGGGCTGGCCCTACTGCTTGATAGACTGGGAGTGGCCTCAGATGGAAGGCGGTGACATAGAGGAACTTATAGACTATGCAAAGGAGAAGGGCGTAAAGATCAACCTGTGGTACAACTCCGGTACATCCTGGATAGGGGAGGGAGCTCCACAGCCGCAGGACCGCCTCTTGGATCCCGAGAGGCGTGAGCAGGAACTGTCTTGGCTCGAGGGACTTGGCGTAAGTGGAATCAAGGTGGATTTCTTCCTTCCGGACAATGCCGGGATGGTGGATTACTACCAGGACATTCTAAGGGATGCTGCCCGTCATCATCTGCTGGTGGATTTCCACGGCTGTACCATCCCGAGGGGCTGGCAGCGTACCTGGCCAAACATGATGTCGATGGAAAGTGTCTATGGCGCCGAATGGTATAACAACGGCCCTGTCATGACCAACAGGGCGGCGTCCCACAATGCTACTCTCCCGTTCACCCGCAACGTCGTAGGCCCGATGGATTACACTCCCGGCACTTTCTCCGACAGCCAGAATCCGCACATTACCACCTATGCGCACGAGCTGGCATTGCCTATCCTGTTCGAGTCAGGCCTTCAGCATATGCCTGACCGTCCTGACGTCTATTATTCCCTTCCCGGCGACGTCCGAACGCTCCTGTCGTCCATTCCTTCGGTCTGGGACGATACGGTGCTGCTTGCCGGCTATCCCGGCGAGTCCGCCGTGCTCGCGCGCAGGAGTGCCGGCAAGTGGTACATCGCCGGAATCAATGGAAAGGATGAAGCTTGTACCATTGAGTTTCCGGTCGAAGGTATTAACCTGCAAGGAGAAACTCTCAAGGTCTTCCGCGACGGGGCGGAAGACAGGGCATTCCTGATCGAGGATATGACTGCGGACGGGACCATCTCAATCCCTTGCCGCGCCAGGGGTGGATTCGTCCTGGTACAGGAATAAAAAACCTCCTCCCGGAGGGGGAGGAGGAATCCTACTATTTGTAGTTGAAGTATTTGAAGTCGGCGGCGGAGAATCCTCCGCCTTTCTTCGATACGGCAAACAGTCCCAAAGTGATTCCGGTGAAACCTCCTGCAGTCTCGGTACTCAGCAGCCTGGTATCGAGCCTGCCGGCTTCGGTCCATTTGCCCTTCGCGTCGCGATAGCTGAAGATATACTCCGTCTTAGTACCCTCTACCTTCAAGCGTGCGGCTCCCTTGCCTACGGAGACTTCGTAGGCCTTGTATTTCAGTCCGTAAAGCGTGTATTCCAGCACGACGGACTGTTTTTTATTACTCTTGTCCTGGCGCAGGTAAATGTCGGCGTGGGCATTGTTCTCCATATAGACGGTCAGTCCGGCGATGTCGTCCAGCGTGGCGCTGCTCAACTCAACCTCCGTCTCAGCGCTGAAGTCATGCTTGTCCTGGCGGATGGCTATGAAGGTGGGGGAGCCGGCATCGTCCAGTGTGACGGCCGTGGGCTTGAGCCGGAGCGTGGTGTCGTTGACGAAGCGGTAGTTGTCCTCTGCCGGTGTGTTGAGATGGATGAAATAGGGCTCCTTGCGTCCGGTGGACAGACGGTTCACAGGGGGCTTGGGCATCTCGACCTGGGGGAGTGTGGCTACCTGCATCTGCATGTCGGCGGTGCCTGTTCCGTTTACGACGGGCCAGCCGTCGTCAGGCCAGTCTACGGGCTCCAGGAATGTCTCCCTGCCCAGCAGATGATGGCTGCCGTTCTGCGGACGGAATCCAAGGAAAACAATCCACCACAATCCCTGCTGATCCTCGATGAGGTCGCCGTGTCCTGTTCCCTGGATGGGGCTGTTCTGGGTAATGCGGCGGAAATTGGTGAGGATGGGATTGTCGGGATTGGACTCGTAAGGACCGTATATGTCGCGGCTGCGGGCGATCGTGATGCCATGTCCGTATTCCGTGCCACCCTCTGCAATCATCAGGTAGTACCAGCCGTCCTTGCGATAGATATGAGGGGCCTCAGGATAACGTCCTCCGTCTCCCTGCCACAGCAAACGGCTCTCAGTCAGCTGTTTGCCGGTCTTGATGTCGATCTCGCAGAGATAGATGCCATTGTCGGGATTACTGACGAGCCATGTACGGTCTCCCTCGAAATAAAGCGTGGGATCGATACCTCCCTGCTCGAGCCAAATGGGATCCGACCACTCGCCGGCGGGATCCTTTGTCGTTACGAAGAAGTTCCCTCCCTTGGAGACGTTGGTCGTTACCATGTAGAACGTCCCTTCGTGATAGCGGATGGTGGGGGCGTAAATGCCTCCGCTGCACCCTGCATTCGTCAGATGCAGCTGCGAATCGCGGGTCAGGCAGTTGCCGATCTGCTCCCAATGGATCAGGTCCTTGGAATGATAGACGGGCACTCCGGGGAAATACTGGAACGTACTGGTGACAAGATAAAAGTCATCTCCGACCCTGCAAACGCTCGGGTCGGGATTGAAGCCGGGTATGACGGGATTCCTGTAACCAAATTGCTGCGGCTGTGCAGCCGCAGCAATAGTGGTCATCGCCAGTAGAAAGGTGATGAAGTGTCTTTTCATGGAAAAAGATTATTCCGCTTTCTTGCAGTCGCTGGAGAGGCATTTCCAGACACCGGCTGCGAAGGCGCCGCCGGCGAGAGGGCCGAGGATGAAGATCCACAGCTGCTTCAGCGCATCGCCACCCTGGAAGAGGGCGGGACCGATGGAACGGGCGGGGTTGACGGAAGTGCCGGTGTAACGGATGCAGGCGAGGTGTACGAGCACGAGGGAGAGACCGATGGCCAGTCCGGCGAAGTTGCCGGCTCCCTTCTTCTCGTCGGTGGTGCCGAGGACGACCAGTACGAACACGAAGGTGAAGAACACCTCGGCGAGAAGGCCTCCTATGACGGAAACACCTTCCTGGCAGGCATTGGCGCCGGTTCCGGCGAAATCGACGTTAGCGGTGAGGAGCGCCAGGATGGCGGAGCCGAGGATGGCGCCGATGACCTGGAAAAGCATGTAGAAGCATGCATCCTTGCCGCTCATCTTGCCCGAGAGCCATACTGCGAGGGTGATGGCAGGGTTGATGTGGCAACCGGAGATGCCGCCGATAGTGTAGGCCATGGCGACGACAGCGAGTCCGAACGCGAAAGCAGTGCCGACTACGGTTGCAGCGATGGCGTTGGTGCATCCGAGACTGACTGCTGTGCCGCAGCCCATGAGAACCAGAACCATGGTTCCGATCATTTCAGCAAAATACTTTTTCATAATACGCTTTTATTTGGTGAAAATGTTTTCTTAACCGATGCTAATTTACAAATAATTCTCAAAAATCGGCTATATTTGTATATAATGTGTCCAACAAACGAAGCGATGAAAAGTGCTAAAGCCCTTCTGATATACCTTTTCCTTACGTTTTCTTTAATTCCTGCAGCTTTGGCCGGCGACGGCGTCCGCGAGCGTGTCCTTATCAACAACGACTGGAAGTTTTCTCTTGGGTACGCGGGGGATAAGCAGAGGGATTTCACCCATGGCACAGAGTACTTCTCATACGTTACCAAGGTCATGGCCAACAAGGACGACAAGAGTCCGTCTTCGCCGGATTTCGACGATTCCTCATGGCAGAAAGTCAACCTGCCCCACGACTGGGTGGTCGATCTTCCTTACTCCGAGGAAGCGAGCCACAGCCACGGCTATAAGTGCGTCGGATGGAAGTATCCCGAGTCTTCCGTAGGCTGGTACCGCAAGATTGTTGCCATTCCCGAATCCGACCGCGGGAAACGCATCCTTATAGAGTTCGAGGGCATCTTCCGTGATTCCGAGGTGTTCTGCAACGGAATCTATATGGGCCACGAACGAAGCGGATACGCAAGCACTGTCTATGACATGACGGAATACATCCGTTTCGGAGAGGAGAATCTCATCACCGTCCGTGCTGATGCCTCCCTGGAGGAGGGATGGTTCTATGAAGGAGCCGGCATCTACCGCAACGTCTATCTTCACAAGACCTCGCCGACCGCCATCGAACCTTATGGCGTGTCATTGAAGGAGTACAGGTTCAATCCCAACCGCACCGAATGCACTGTCGTGTCGGAGGTGCGTGTCGGAAAGATCGGAGGTGAGCAGGAGTATCTCATCGCCCAGACCCTTCTCGATGCCGACGGCCGTTCCGTCGCCACGGCTTTTTCCAATCAGGACAATCCCTTGATGGAGCTCAAGGTCACCTCTCCAAGACTGTGGTCCATGGACTCTCCATATCTCTATACTCTGAGGACCTGCCTTTACAAGGGCGACTATGGGATCGAGAGTCTTCTGGATGCATATGATGTCAGGATTGGCATCCGCTCCATCGACTTCGATCCTCAGCGGGGTTTCCTGCTCAACGGGATCAGGACCGAGCTCCGTGGCTGCGACCTTCATCTGGACCATGCCGGTGTGGGTACCGCCGTTCCTGACGAGCTCTGGCGCTACAAGCTCCAGCAGCTCAAGGAATACGGCTTCAACGCCATACGCAGCTCGCACAATCCGGCTTCACCCTCGATGCTCGACCTTTGCGACGAGATGGGCTTCGCCGTCATCGACGAGAACCGCATGTTCGGCACCAATTCCGAGCATTTCGACCTGGTAGAACGCATGATAAGACGCGACGTCAACCATCCCAGCGTCATCCTTTGGAGCATAGGTAACGAGGAATGGGCAGTGGAGTATGACAGTACGGGGTATGGAATCGCCCGCAGGATGACGGATTTCATCCACAGCATCGACAGCACGCGCCCGGTCACCTACGGCAACTGCAGCGGCCGCGAGGCCGTGGCGGCCGTGGATGTCTTCGGATACAACTACATAGTTCAGAATCCTATCGAGGATTTCCACAAGAGGTATCCCGAACGTGGCGCCGTGGGCACGGAGGAGACTACCGGCAGCGGCACCCGCGGGAAATATACTACCAATGCTTCTATGGGATGGATGGTTTCGCTTAACCGTTCCGGCGTGGATCCTGACGGCATCAACGGCAGCGACGCCGGCATGCAGAGAACTCCGGACGGCAAGATCCTTAACGTCATCGAGCGCGGATGGAAATACTATGCCGACAGGCCGTGGCTCGGAGGCCTCTTCTATTGGACAGGCTTCGACTATCGCGGCGAACCCAATCCCATGGCTTGGCCTGCCACAGGCTCTCAGTTCGGCATCCTGGACTATTGCGGCTTCCCTAAAGACGAAGCCTTCTATCTCAAATCCTGCTGGGTGGACGAGCCCATGGTGTATGTGGCTCCCGCCTGGGGGCTTGGAGCCAATCCCGGCCAGGCTGTCGATCTGTGGATCTACTCCAATTGCGAAGAGGTCCAATTGAGCCTTAACGGCAAATCTCTCGGCAAGAAGAGTGTTCCTCGTTACGGCCATCTCAGCTGGCCGGTCACTTATACCGGCGGGAAGCTTGTCGCCACAGGATTTAAACGTGGCAAGAAGATAGTAGAGCAGGTCTATGAATCGCCCGACTATCCCGCAGCCCTTGTCTGCACCCAATCGAAGACCCGGCTCCGTCCTGACGGTCAGGACGTGGTCGTCCTCGATTTTACGGTAGTCGATGCGAAGGGAAGGGAAGTGCCGGGCGCGGCGATTCCGATAGGTGTAAACGTGTCCTCCAACCTCTCGATTCTCGGATGGGGCAACGGCGATCCCGGCTTCAAGGTCGTAGAACGTCCCGTGGCGGGAGCCCGGGGAACGTTCTCCATACAGACCTTCTCCGGAAAGGCACAGCTGCTGCTCCGCAGCGTGGAAGGAGCCTCCGGCACGGGAACCGTTTCAGTAGTGGGACTCGATTGTGGAACTATACTTATAAACTATTGATATGAAGAAGATCATTGCCGGCGCTCTTCTGCTGGCTCTCTCATTCAGCGTCTCCGCCCAGGTGAAGGTCTCGGGAGACCGCGTCTCTGTGAATACTGACGGGATGTCCCTCGTCCTCAATGCACGCCAAGGACAGGCGTTGCGCTTCGTTTATTTCGGGGCCAAACTGTCCGATGCCGATGCCGAGGCCATCCAGTTCTCGGGATCGCGCCCGATGAACGCTTATCCTGCCTACGGCCAGGGCGAGATCCGCGAGGATGCGATTGCCGTCACGCATGCTGACGGCAACATGTCGCTCGACCTCGCGGTCGAGTCTGTGGCAACGGATACTTCCAGGGATGCCGATTTCGCTTACATCACCCTTAAGGACCGAGTGTATGATTTCAGGGTGAAGGTCTGTTACAAGGCATTCAAGGATGTCGATATGATAGAGACCTGGACCGAGATCACCAACGACGCCAAGAAGCCCGTCACCCTCAGGAAATTCGATTCCGCTTTCCTCCCTTTCCGCGCGGGTGACGTCTGGGTAAGCCATCTCTATGGCACTTGGGCGAATGAAGGCCGCCTGGTGCAGGAGCCTCTCAACCGTGGAACGCTTCGTATCGAGAACAAGGACGGCGTGCGCAATGCCCATACTTCACACGGAGAGATCATGCTTTCGCTTGACGGAAAACCTTCGGAGAATACAGGCGCCGTCATCGGCGCTGCCCTCTGCTACAGCGGCAACTATCATCTCGACCTGGTTACTAACGATTCCGATTACCATCGCCTGTTCGCCGGTATCTGTGCGGACAACAGCTCGCTCAGGCTCGACAAGGGAGAGACCTTCCGCACTCCTGAGCTGGCGCTGACCTATTCCGATGAGGGCTTGAGCGGGGCCTCCCGCAATTTCCACAGCTGGGCGCGCGCGCACAAGATCATGCACGGCGATCAGGAACGCATGATCCTTCTGAACAGTTGGGAAGGCGTGTATTTCAATATCAATGAACCGGGAATGGACCAGATGATGGCGGACATCGCCTCGATGGGAGGAGAACTCTTCGTCATGGACGACGGCTGGTTCGGCGACAAGTATCCCCGCCTGAACGACACAAGTTCGCTTGGCGACTGGGTCGTGGACAAGAATAAGCTTCCTCACGGCATCCAGGGTTTGGTCGATGCGGCTACCCGCCACGGCATCAAGTTCGGTATCTGGATCGAGCCTGAAATGGCCAATACCGTATCCGAACTCTATGAAAAGCATCCCGACTGGATCATCAACGCTCCCGGCCGCGATGTCGTAAAGGGGCGCGGCGGCAGCCAGGTCATCCTTGACCTGGGCAACCCCGCCGTGCAGGACTATGTCTTCGGCATTGTCGACGGACTCATGACCAACTATCCCGGCATAGCATACATCAAGTGGGACGCCAATATGTCCGTCAGCAGCCACGGCAGCTCGTATCTCCCTGCCGACAGACAGTCCGAACTCAACATTCGCTACCACCAGGGATTCGCGGCGGTTTGCGACCGCATCCGCGCCAAGTATCCCGACCTGGTCATCCAAACCTGCGCCAGCGGCGGCGGCCGCGCCAGTTACGGCGTCCTGCCCTGGTTCGACGAGTTCTGGGTGAGCGACAATACCGACGCCCTCCAACGCATCTACATGCAGTGGGGCACCTCCTATTTCTTCCCGGCCATTACTATGGCTTCGCACATCAGTGCCGTTCCCAACCATACCGTGCATCGCGTGACCCCCATCAAGTTCCGCATCGACGTGGCCATGAGCGGCCGTCTGGGAATGGAGCTCCAGCCCAAGGATATGACCGAAGCGGAGATCGCCCAGTGCAGGCAGGCCATCGCCGACTACAAGTCGGTGCGTCCTGTCGTGCAGTTCGGCGATATCTACCGTCTGGTCTCCCCGTATGACAATCTCGGCATAGCTTCGCTGATGTACTGCTCGAAGGATAAGTCCGAGGCGGTCTTCTACTGGTGGAGGATAGACAATCTCTACGACAACCACCCGCCGCGCGTCAAGATGGCCGGCCTTGATCCGGACAGGATGTACAAGGTGGTCGAGCTCGACAAGGCCCCCGGCCGTCCGCTTTCGTTCGAAGGCAGGTCTTTCAGCGGAGCGTTCCTCATGAACAACGGCCTCGAGATGCCCTTCGGCTTCTCGAATGAAATGATGGGTTATTCCAGCCGCGTGCTGCATCTGATAGCTGAATAGGATATGGAGAAAACCTGGAGATGGTTCGGTCCCGGTGACAAGGTCACGCTCGATATGCTCCGTCAGATCGGGGTGGAGGGGATCGTCACTTCATTGCACAGTGTGCCGATAGGGGAGGTATGGACTGTGGAAGCCATACGCGCCACGCAGGAGTCGATAGAGGCCCATGGAATGCGATGGTCGGTGGTTGAGAGCCTTCCCGTCAGCGAGGAGATCAAATATGCCGGTCCCGGCCGTGACAGTCTGATAGAGAATTACAAGGTCAGTCTGGCCCATCTCGGCCAGTGCGGCATCAGGACGGTCTGCTACAACTTCATGCCGGTCATCGACTGGATACGGACCGAACTCGAATACCCTATGGGCGACGGTACTTCATCGCTGTATTTCGACTATGTACGGTTTGCTTATTTCGACCTGAAGATATTGGCGCGCGAAGGCGCTGAAAAGGATTATTCCGCGGAGACTCTTGCCAAGGTCGAGGCCTTGGACAAGGTCATCACCGAAGAGGAGCGCCGGCATCTCGTGGATGTCATCATCGTCAAGACCCAGGGTTTCGTCAATGCCAATTTCCGTGACGACGATGATGCCCCGGTGAGGACTTTCAAGGCATTGATGGCGCTCTATGACGGAATCACAAAGGAAAAACTGCGCGACAACCTCGTGTATTTCCTCCGCGCCATCATGCCGGTGTGCGAAGAGTACGGCATAAGGATGTGCATCCATCCGGACGATCCTCCGATGCCGGTTCTTGGCCTTCCGCGCATCGTGACAGACGAGGATGATATCGCCTGGATGCTCGATGCCGTCGACAATCCGCACAATGGCCTGACATTCTGTGCGGGCTCGCTGTCTTCGGGCGCGCACAACGATGTTGTGCACATGGCCCGGCGTTTCGCACCCCGCACCTGTTTCGTCCACCTCCGCAGCTGCGATGTGTTCGACAACGGCAATTTCATCGAAGCTCCGCACACTGCCGGTCGTGCGAACCTTGTCGAGTTGGTGCGTATCTTCGAGAAGCAGGATCCGTCCCTTCCTTTCCGCGTCGACCATGGCAAGACCATGCTTGGAGACGAGAAGGTCGGGTACAATCCCGGGTACAGTTTCCATGGCCGCATGCTGGCCCTCGGCCAGGTCGAGGGCATGATGGCGGCCGTCCGTGACGAGATAAATAACCAATTGATCTGAAAGATATGAACGAGATGTTTTCCATAGAGGGCAAGGTCGCCGTCATCACCGGCGCGGCCGGTGCTTTGGGCGGATCGCTTGCCCGCCATTTCGCATCCCAGGGAGCGGATGTCGTTGCTCTGGTCCATAGGCCTGAGCAGGTGGAACCGACTGTAGAGCTGCTTCGTGCGCTTGGGGGTAATCCTTGTGGATATGCCTGTAACGTGATGGACACCGAAGCGGTGCGCAAGATTGCGGAGGAGGTTGTCGCTTCAAGAGGTAAGGTGGACATCCTCATCAATGTAGCGGGTGGCAACGTGGCGGGAGCCAACGTGATGCCTGATCAGAATTTCTGGGACATGAAACTGGAAGACTGGGAGAAAGTGCTCGATCTCAATCTTAACGGAACTGTTTATCCCTGCCACGTCTTTACGGAGATATTTGCGAAACAAGGTTATGGAGCCATACTGAATATATCTTCCATGGCTGCTTATGATGCCTTGACGCGTGTGGCCGGTTATGGAGCGGCCAAGGAGGGAGTGTCCAATTTCACCCGCTGGCTGGCTCAGGAGATGGCCATCAAGTATGGTGAGAAGATACGTGTGAATGCGCTTGCTCCAGGATTCTTCATCGGCAAGCAGAACCGTGCGGCTCTGCTCAATCCAGACGGCAGTCTGACCGACAGGTCCGTCAAGGTGATCGCCAAGACTCCGATGCGCCGTTTCGGCGACCTGACGGAACTCAACGGCGCGGCGCAGTTCCTGTGCAGCGACGCCGCCTCCTTCGTCACGGGCGTCGTACTGCCTGTCGACGGAGGCTTCAGCTCTTTCAGCGGTATCTGATCTTGGCCGCCGCCTCGGTGAGACGGGCGCCGGCGAAGGAAGGATTAAGTGCGACGGAGAGGGGAGTCCCTTCCGGCGTAATCTGGATGATGTCGTCGAAGACGGACTGCGGGGAATCCAATCGGAGACTTCCCGTGAATGCGATGACCCTGAGGGTAGGGGAAAAGGCCTTGGCACGGCGGGCGACCACAGCAGGGAGTTTTCCCTGCAGGGTCTGCGCGTCTATGCGGCCCTCGCCCGTAATGACGAGCGAGGCTCCTTCGAGCCGGTCCTCGAATCCGAGGATGTCGAGGACGGCGTCCGCGCCGGGCTTGAGTTCGCCGCCGGCCACAGCCCATAGGGCTCCGGCCATGCCGCCGGCTGCGCCGCTTCCGGGCTTCGCGAGCACGTCCCGGCCCATCACGGGCCGGTACTGCTCCGCCAGAGCCCGCAACCTGCCGTCCAGCAGCTCTATCTGCCCCGGTTTTACGCCCTTTTGCGGGCCGTAAACCGCAGTCGCGCCTTCCGGTCCGCAGAAAGTCGCCGTCACGTCACACAGTCCCGTAAAACGGCATTCCGGCCATAGACTTTGCACATCCTTCATAGCGTCCAGCATTCCGGCTCCGCCGTCATTTGTACCGGTGCCTCCGAATCCTACATAGATTTCCCTTGCACCGCGGCGTATCGCATCTGCTATGAGCTCGCCGGTGCCTCGGCTGCTCGCCCGGAGAGGGTCGAGTTCCGAAGGGCTCATCAGCGTGAGCCCGCTCGCCGCTGCACTCTCGATCACGGCGGTATGTCCAGCCAGTCCATACTCAGCAGTGATCTCCCTGCCCAGCGGGTCGTGGACCCTGACGCTGACAATCCGGCCGCCAAGCGCGGCCGTCAGCACCGTGGCGATGCCCTCGCCCCCGTCGGAGACGGGCAGCACGACACAGTCGTGCCTGGCGAGGCCTGCGGCCACGGCCGCCGCCGCTTCAGCGGATGTCAAACTTCCCTTGAAGGAGTCTATGGCGATGACAACTTTCATTTCCTGGAACGCCTTGTCTTCCTCGCTGGTTTCTGGGCAAGCGGATCGAGGTGACAGACTGCGTATTGCCCGCAGTACTCCAGATCCAGGTCTTCGAGATAGTCTCCCAAGGCTTCGGATTCTCCGAATGCCTTGACAGGCAGGATCAGAGTCCCTTCCCTGGGAGCCAGAAGCAGGAACGAGTCTATGTCGTCCCCGAGATTGTAAACGTCGCGTCCCAGGTAAACGTCCATGTTCTCAGGCCTGTGTACCTTCAAGGTATAGACCTGGCCGGAGTCGGGGACTAACTTGCAGAGGTTTCCGTATCCGATGTAATCGTTGATGGACGGCATCAGGAAAGATACGAGGAACAGTGCTGAGAGCAGCGACACGGAAACGGCGTTGACGGGTTTCTCCCATTCGCCCTTATACTTTGAAAGCGTCACCAATCCCTTTATTCCACCGTAGGCCAGGACCATCCCGCCCAAAAGCATAAGCGGGGATTTCAGGAACGGGAAATCGACGAATTCCGACAATTTGGGCACAATAAGGCATGCAAAGGATGCGACGGCAGCGGCAAATCCAACTATGGCCGCGAGCAGCGCTGCGAAAAACACCGCGGCTGAATGCCACCCGTTCCATCCCTTGCGGTATACGACCGCCGGCCAAAGATAGACGGCGAATGGAAAGATGGGAGCCAGATAGATGGCGAGCTTGGAACTGAAACAGCTCAGCATCACGAATGTTGAAATGCCCGTCAGGGCAAGCGTCTTTTCATATCCCGACGGCTTAAGGTCGCTGCCGTGCTTCTTCAGCAGACCGCTTATCAGCGCCGGTACGGTGGCCAGGCACCAGGGCGCCATCACGGCCCATATCAAACCCAGGTAGAACCAAACCGGAGCCTTGTGGTGGAACGAGTTGACCGCCCTGTCCACAGTCTGGTGGAACAGAAGATTGTTCAAGTATGAGGAACCGCCATCCAGGAATGCTCCTGTGAACCATATTGCGCACAAGACGGCAAGTATGCCCCAGAATACCAGGCCAAGATACTTGCCTGTCTCTTTCCACCGCCTGCCGGCTCCAAGGATGACGATGATGGCTACCGGCGGTACGAGTATGCCGACGGGACCCTTGGTGAACAGTGCCATGAAGGTATAGAAGGGGAGAAGCAGCTTATGCGCGCTGTCCCTTCCTATTCCGTTGTCCCATTTCCAGAATGTCCACAGGGCAAGTACTATCCACATGCACATCATCATGTCCATGCGTAGGAAAACGGTCATCCCGAGGAAAAGTCCCGTCGTCGCCAGCATAAGCGCGACTCCGGCCCTCTGCCTGGAAGAAAAAACGTCCGGATATGCTGTCCGCAACCATTTGTCCATTACCGCTATGATGATGCACGCGGGAATGAATGACAGGAGCGACAGATAATACATGCAGTGTCCTCCGAAGATCAGCCTGCCAAGCATCATCAGCCAGAAATAGAACGGCGGCTTGTCGGCATAGTCCTGTCCCTGGTTGGTAAAAGCGAAGACATTGCCCTGTTCCAGCGCTTCGTCCACAATGCTTACATAGCGGAGTTCGTTGGACGGTGTATAGTCACGCAGGGCCATTATCGGAGACAGCGTAAGCAGCATCAGCAGGATGACGGCCAGAATGGGATGCCTGTCAATCAGTTTCCTTATCATTTTTCCTTCCGTATTTCAGGGCTATCATTATGTTCCGTATGGAGACTATGATGCCGAGCTGGCCAAGTATCAGCACCCAGTCGTGGCGTATGGCTCCATATGTGATGATCATTATCGAGCCGATGACCGCGATGATCCAGAAGCCCAGCGGCAGCGTGGATTCCTTGCGCCGGTAACTGTAAACCCATTGGTAGATGAACCGTGACTTGAACGTGAACTGACCTGCCATGCCGAACAGTATCAGCCGCAAGGGCAGTCCTTCGTGCTGGAAATAGTTCTCCGCGAAGCGCGGTATGTCATGCATCAGGATCAGCAATGCCGCTAAAGGGATCATGGCCTGGACGTAGGGTACAAAGCGGGGCAACTTGTCATAAAGCCCCTTAGCCTTGATGTTCCACATATAGATGTAGAACGTTATGAACTCTCCGAAGATAATGGCGAAGTCGTTCCTGAGGCATCCATACAGGAACATTATCATCGAGCCGAGAGTGCTGAACACCCAGTAGAGGGTGGGAGACTCGACCCTCTTGTTCTTCTCGGACATATACCACTGGACGAATATCCGCCCGAAATAGAATATCTGGGCGGACAATCCGATGCAGTATATCCAGAACGGGCTGTCCATCGGCTAGTCGAGGTCGTTCTCTCCGACCTTGTAGTTGATGTACCTGGGCTTCATCCAACGATAAGCAAAGCAGTCCGCGAACGGTCCCGCAAGGCGGTTCCACAAGTGGAACTTGGACTTGCCCGCCGTCCGCGGGAAATGCCGTACCGGGACCTGCTTGTAGCAGCCTCCGTCCTGCAGCAGCACGAGAGCGGGCAGGAAGCGGTGCATACCCTTGAAGAGCGGCAGGCGCTTGGCCGCGTCGGTGTGAAGCACCTTGAGCGGACATCCGGTGTCAGTTGCCCCGTCATGTGTCATCATACGCCTGAAGCCATTGGCGAATTTCGACTGGAAACGCTTGAAAGGTGTATCCTTGCGGTTGGCGCGGATCCCCGTGACCATAGTGTAATCCGCTATGTGCTCCAGGAGGAGATTGAAGTCCTCGGGAGCGGTCTGGAGGTCGGCGTCCATGTATCCGAGATACTCGGACTCTGTATGATCGATGCCGGCTTTGAGCGCAGCGCTGAGCCCGGCGTTCTTTACGAAACCGATATGGAAGAAGTCCGCGTTGCGGGCGCAGACCTCGCGGATGCGTTCCGCACTCGAATCGGTGGATCCATCGTCGACGAAGAGCACGCACGCCCTCTCACGGCATTCCGGAAGGAATGCGGCGAGCCTTTTCTCAAGAGTATGGATATTGTCTTCCTCGTTGAAGACGGGGACGATTATGGTGAATCTGTAATTGGCGGTCTTGTTCATTTCGTATGTTTGTCGACGGTCTCGGCAATATCCTCGACAGGCCTGTCGGAATAGAGACCGAACGTGCTCTTGCACAAAGGACATGCCGTCACTATCGTATAAGGATTGTTCTCCGTGAGATTGTTGAGGGCGTTCCTGGTCATATCCTCGCGTTTGTCGAATCCGAGTGTCAGGCTTCCGAGGCTGCCTCCGCAGCAGATGCTCATCTCACGGTTCTGAGCTGCTTCGACGAGCTCGCCGGCGCTGCGCAGCAGCTCACGCGGCTGCTCGTAAACGCCGCTGCCGCGGCCGAGCTCGCAAGGGTCGTGATAGACCAGGCTTCCGTCTCCGGACTCGAGCTTCAGCCTTCCGGCTTTCATCAGTTCGAGCATATATTCCGTGTGATGCATCACGCGTATGCCCTCGAGCTTGTAATGCTCGCGGAAGATCTTGTAGCAGATGGGGCAGGAGAGTACAAGAGTGCCGGCGCCGCTGGCCTTGATGATCTCCTTGTTCTTGTGAATCAGCTGGCGGGCCTGATCGAAGCGGCCGGCCATCAAAATGGGCCGTCCGCAGCACAGACCGCCGTCCTTGTCCATGAAGGAATAGTCCACTCCCGCCTTGCGAAACACGGACTCCATGGCCCGGCTGATGGCCGGGGTGAGCTGGGTCATGCAGCCGGCGAAATACAGCACCCTGTCCTTCGAAGGCTCAGCCGCTACGGCATCCTTAAGCGTTGAGATATCCAGACCGGAATAGTCCTGGTCCAGACCGTAATTACGTATGGAGCGCTGTGCGATACGCATCTGGGGACCGTCCACTCCGACCTGGCATACTGCGGTACACTTGCCGCAGAGGAGACATTTGTCGCTGATCTCTTCGATACGCTGCTCGTTCTTGCGTCTGATATTGCGGTTGAGATAAACGGTAGTGTCCTTGATATTGGCCTTCTTTATCGACATCGGGCAGGCGTCGATGCAGACTCCGCAGTTCGGACAACTGTAAACCTGCGCCTTGGCGAAGCCCCTGCGTGCATGCTTGATGGTCAGCCCGGCATTGCGGAACGGAATCAGCAGCATCTCGGCGGGGATGTGCATGTAGCGTGTGAACGGCAGCACGCACATGAAGATGCAAAGGCAGATCGAATACGCCCACCAGGTCGGAAGCATGTTCATGTCGTCTCCGAGGAATGCCTTGAACATCATGTTCATAGGGATGGTCAGGAACGAGCCGCCGCTGATGTGCGCGGTGAAGCTTTCCGCAAGGAGACGCAAGGGAAATATCATCCAGAGGGAGTACAGCCCGACGCGGTCCAGAAGCGTGGGCCTGGTGGTCCTGCGCATGCCGAAGATGCGGGAACGGACTCTCTTGATAATAGCCAGGACTATTCCGCTGAGCACCATCAGCAGGAAGAAATCCATCAGGAAGAAAAGGATGGCTCCGCGCAGCGTGTATTCGTTCTCGGCCACGAAATAGTTGAAGAATATCGGGTAGTAAAACAGCTTCACCCTATGGGGCATGTAGATGAAACACTCGATGTGTCCGAGCAGGATGAGCATGAACCAGCCGAAAGCTATGCTGGAGTGCATGTAACCCAGCAGCTTGTTGCGTTTCCACAGCTTGACGTGGATGAGACAGTTAAGGAACAGGTCCTTGACGTTCTTCCAAATGGTCTTGGGAGTTATAAGGGACAGGAAGAACATCTTCTTGTCTTCGGCATCCAACTGGAGTATCAAGCGTATCGCCCCGATGATGCAGTATCCCAGGACGAAGATCATTCCGAACAGGAATGGAAGGACAAAGGGATCGAAACCCGATGCGAACCTGTCAATCATAGCCCTTCCTCCTTATAGATTCGGCATAGGGACAGGATCAGATGCCTGGTGTTGATACCCCTCGGGCAGACCATCGTGCATTTCCCGCAGAGCATGCAGCCCTTGAGCAGCTTTGCCGCTTCCTTTTCCTTTCCGCGCTGTATGTCAAGTATGACCTTGCGGACGCTCATCCCGGTCCACGGACCGGCGGTGCAGGTGGCGGAACAGCTTCCGCACGCCATGCACTTCTTCGCGTCGGGTTCGATCTCACACAGTCTGTCGTAAAGTGTGAGGTCGACCTTGTCCAGGTTCATCGTTGAACTGGGCGATATGCTGAATCCGAAATCGGTCATTGCTGCGAAACGAGATAATTGTGGATGGCAAGTGCAACGGCGCGGGCCTCGGCGGCCGTCTCCGGGACGGTCTTGGCGCCGGTCGCGGTCCCTGCGAGGAATACGCCCTTGGAGTCCGTCTCGATGATGTTCAGGATGTTGTCCCGGCTCTTGAGGAAGCCGTCGGAGTCTGTCGGTACGTGCAGCATCGAAGCGGTCTGGACGGCCTCTTTGTTGCAGACTATGCCCGCCATGAGGACCAGGAGGTCGAGGGTGATCTTGGCGGGCTTGCCGGACAGGGTGTCCTCGGTCTTGACGATGACCTGTCCCTGGAGATTCTCGCTGACCTCGGAGACGCGGCCGCGGATGAAATGCACTCCACTCTCCATCTGGGCCTTGATGTAGAAGTCCTCGTATTTCTTGCCGAAGAGCCTGAGGTCCATATAGAAGCAATAGATCTCGGCATCGGGGAAACGCTCCTTCATCTCCATGGCCTGCTTGATGGCGGTAATGCAGCAGACCTTGGAGCACTGCTGGTTGCCGGCCTTGACGTCGCGGGAGCCTACGCAGTGGACGAAACCGACTTTCTTGATCTCCTTTCCCGTAATCCTCTTGTCTTCGCCGGTATTGAACCAGCGCTCGAGGTCGCGATTGGTCATGACCTGGTCATATATACCGTAGCCGTACTCTTCCTTCTTCGACGCATCGAAGAGGTCGAAGCCCGTGGCCAGGAGGATGGCCTTGCAGATGACGTTGACACCGTTGGAGAACATTACGTTGTATCCCATCTTCATCTTATTGATGAACGATACTTCCGTCTCGAGGAAAACGTTGGCTTCCTTGATCTGGGCGGCGAGGTCTTCGATGACCTCCCGTGCTGGAGTCATATCCGGGAAGAGCATGTGCCAGTCGGCGACGTGGCCACCGAGGTGGTCGGACTTCTCCACGAGGATGGGTTTGTAGCCCAGCAAAAGGAGCTGCCGGGCAGCTTCCATACCGGCGATTCCTCCGCCGACTATGACGATGTTGTCTTTCATTCTAGCAGCATTTCAGGACTGAAGGCAGTCCGGGTTTCATTATTTCCTTGCCGTTGAGGCCGAGGTACTTGGTCTTGGGGTTGAAAGGGATGCCGATCTTTTCAAGAAGCGGCTCGACGGCAACCTGGTGCAGCTGGAGGCCGAGGTCCCAGGGGTCGAATCCAAGCACCATTCCTGCAACCTCCTCGTACGTGAATACGGGGATGCCGTAGCCGTTGCGTCCGTAGGTCTTTCCTTCCATCTCCGATATGACGTACTGCCAGCGGTCGAGGAAGTATGGGCATCCGGGACAGTTGGTAATGATCATGTCGGGATGGTACGGCTCCATCGACTCGAATTTCTTGTGGGTGTTGGATATGCTGTAGCCGCGGTTGGCCTTGACGTGGTACTGCCTGAAACCGTATCCGCAGCAGTGCCTGCGCTCGGGATAATCGATGACCTGGCCTCCCCAGGAGTCGATCATTCCGCTGAGGACGCAGGGATACTCCGCTCCTCCGACTCCCTTGTGGGGAAACATCTTGGCGTAATGGCAGCCGATGTGCTCCACCACTCGGAGAGGATCTCCGGTGGCGTGGTCCACGAGGTTATACTTGGCCTTGGCTGCGATCTCGTGGCGGAACTTGTAGATGAGGTCGCTGGTGTGGGCGAGATACTTCGGCTTGTTGAACTCGCGCCTGCAGGACTTCCAGAGCATCTCCCTGATCTTCGTCTCCAGTTCGGGGAACTCTCTCCAGGTCTCGAGGATCTCTGCATAGTTGCCGAAAGAGGTTATGCATGAGCAAGCGTAGTTCTCATATCCCGCCTCGGTCATGAGGGCGAACTGCCGCGCCACGATGGTCATGACGGTCTCCTGCGGGATAGTGTCGCTGTGATAGGCAATGCCGCCGCAGGTAGTATGGTACGGAGTCTCGTAAATGTCCTTGCCCAGGATGTCCTTGGTGATCACGGTGAACATCTTCTCCGAAGCGGGGAAGAAATTCTGGCGGATGCAGCTCCGCACGAAATACCAATGGTCGTCCGGGATTTCCTTCTGGTAGTCTGACCAGATCTTTTGCTTTCCCTGATATATCATCTCGTTATCCTTCGTTGTTGAAATGCTTGTCCGAGCAGTACTCGAACGTGTGCTTGAAGTACTCCTCGTCCGTCATTCCCATCTCCTCGGCCTTGGCGTGGGAATACTTCTCCACGGCCTTGATGCGTTCCGTTCCTCCGGTGACGTCGAAGATGGCCTTGAGTTCGTCCAGGGACTCCTGGGGAATCTTGCGAAGCACTCCCGGTCCTTCGCCCATGTAGTTCGCTCCCTGGCGGGCAAGGCTGTCTTCAAGATGCTCGGTGTGCCATTTCCATACCGGACCGGACTCCCTGTGGTCCTCCCATTTGAAGGACTTGGGGTGCACGCAATATCCGTAATTAAGGATGTTTCCGGTAAGTATGCGGGTGAGGGGAAAGACCTGGCGGCCTTTCTCCGACTCGGTGAAATAACCTTTCTTGATGGAAAGATTGCGCAGCGCCATGATTACGAGGCCGGCGCCGTTCTTGCGCGGACAGCGGGTGACGCAGGACATGCATTCGCCGCAGTACCAGATCGTGTCGCTCTTGAGAAGGGCTTCGATCTCGGCGTCGTCCTTGCGCTGCACGGTGTCGACTATCTTGCGCGGGTCGTAGCGGTAGAACTCCGCCGCCGGGCAGATGGCGGTACATGTACCGCAATTGATACAGGTCTTAAGACCTTCCTTGATTCGGTAGTCCTCGCTCAGTTCGTCGAAAAGTTTCCCCATAGACTATTTCAAAAGGTTGCCGAGGATGGACCTCGTGAGCTTGCGCATGGCGGTGGTGGTGGCGGACTTGACGGCCTTGCCGGCTACGTCCTTGGCGGAGGTCTTCTTGGATTTCTTGCCGGTCACGCTGTTGGCGACTTCGTTGCCGATGGTGTTGGTGACGCTGGTGATGGCTGCGCCGACGGCGGCTCCGATGATGGCCTTGCCGACGGATTTCTTGGACTTGGAAGAAGACTTCCTGCCCGCCGTTTCCTTGGTCTGGCGCTCTTCCTCCTTGGCGGCTTCCTTGGCTTTCTTTTCGGCGGCCTTGGCCGCTTCGGCCTCGGCGCGCTCCTTCTCCGCGGCCTTGGCAGCCACCTCGCTCTCGGCGAGGAGCAGCTCGAAGGCGCTCTCGCGGTCGATCATGTGGTCGTAGCGGCCGAAGACGCGGGACTGCTTGATGATGGTCTCGCGCTGGCTCTCGGTGATGGCGCCTATCTGGCTGAGAGGGAAGAGTATCTTGGCGCGCTCGACCATTGTCGGAGCGCCCTTCTCGTCGAGGAACGAGACGAGGGCCTCGCCGGTGCCGAGCTCCATGATGGCGTCCTCGGTCTTGAACTCGGGGTTGGCGCGGAAGGTCTCGGCAGCGGCCTTGACGACCTTCTGCTCCTTAGGGCTATAGGCGCGCAGCGCGTGCTGGACGCGGTTTCCGAGCTGGCCGGCAATATTGTCCGGAACGTCGGTGGGATTCTGTGTCACGAAATAGATGCCCACGCCCTTGCTTCGGATCAGGCGGATGACCTGCTCGATCTTGCTGACGAGAGCCTTGGGAGTGTCGTCGAACAGGGTGTGAGCCTCGTCGAAGAAGAAGACGAGCTTCGGGAGCTCCATGTCTCCGACTTCGGGCAGCTGGGCGTAGAGGTCGCTCATGAGCCAGAGGAGGAAGGTGGAATAAAGCTTGGGGTTGAGCATGAGCTTGTCGGCTGCAAGGACGCTCATCACGCCCTTGCCCTGCTCGCACTGGATGAGATCGTAGATGTCGAACGACGGTTCGCCGAAGAACTTGGCCGCGCCCTGGTTCTCGAGCTCGAGAAGGGCGCGCTGGATGGCGCCTACGCTCATCGCCGTGACGGTGCCGTAGTTGGCGGTGAACTCGCTGGCGTGCTCGGCGACGTACCCGAGCATGGCGCGGAGGTCCTTGAGGTCGAGGAGCAGGAGCCCGCGGTCGTCAGCCACGCGGAAGACGATGTTCAGCACGCCGGTCTGGGTCTCGTTGAGGCCCATCAGGCGGGCCAGCAGCTGAGGACCCATGTTGGAGATGGTTGTACGCATGGGATGGCCCTGCTCTCCGAACACGTCGTAGAAGCGGACGGGACATCCGTGGAAATCGGGGTTCTCGATGCCGAATTCGGCGCAGCGCTTCTGGATGAAGCCCGACATGCTGCCGGCCTGGCTGATGCCGCTGAGGTCTCCCTTCATGTCAGCCATGAAGCAGGGGACTCCGGCCTGGCAGAAGCTCTCTGCAAGGACCTGGAGGGTCACGGTCTTTCCCGTACCCGTGGCACCGGAGATGAGTCCGTGGCGGTTGGCCATTTTACCGAGGATGGAGATGGGACCCTTAGGGCCGTGGGCGACATAGAGCCCTTTTTCGTTGTCGTACATGGTGTATGGGTTTAATCGTTGTTCAATGACTTGTACATATAATGTACAAAGATAGCATAATTTCCCGATTGCGAACCCTTGAAGAGGCATTGTTTTTCAGTGTTTTTCAATAAATTTGTATAATCGATTCGCTGTAATGGATTTCGTCGGAGAATTGTCGCGTTTCCTGTCCTCGAACGGCTTGGACGGCCGTCCGGACATAGTTCCCGTTCCGTTGACTGCGCGGGACGTGTCGGAGGCCGAAGAGCAGCGGCTTGCACTGGCCCCCCTGGCGGGCCAGGCGGTCTTCGTGACCGAAGACCGCTGGCGCACTGCGGGGGAGACCGTCCGCCTGCGCCTGCTGGCGCACTGCGGACGCTTCCGGCAGGTGTACGCCAGGAACTGCTCTGTGCGCCGCATCGACAGGGCCGTGGCGGCAGCCTTCCTGTCGCAGACGCACAGCTACGGCGACGCCCTGAGCCGCTTCCGCTACGGTCTTTTCGTGGACCGTGTCACCGGGGAGAAGGGGATTTGTCTCTCCGAACGAAGCGAAGGAATATTCGGAGTAAAGGACCTACCCGGTCCGCAGCCCGGAGATCTGGTTGCCGTGGCGACCTTTTCCAAGGCCAGGAACCGCGTAATCGACGGAGTACGTGTCAAATCCTTCGAGTGGGTGAGGTACGCATCACTTCCCGGCCTGAGGGTGGAAGGCGGAATGGGAAAGCTCCTCGAGGCTTTCGTCTCCGAGGTGCATCCCGAGGATGTGATGACCTATGCCGACCTCGAATGGTCCGACGGCAGGGCATACCGCGAGCTCGGGTTCACCCTGGTCGGTCCGAGGGAGCCTGTGACCTTTGCCGTCGATCCGCACACTTGGGAGCGCCGCGACGTGAAGTACCTGCCCGACACGTCCGGGATGCTTTTTTACAGGAATTTCGGCAGTTTGAAGTATAGGAAACAATATTGAAAGAGATATGAAGAAACGGACTAACATGACCATCTGGCAGCTTTTCGGGAAGATCTGGAAGTATGTCATTCCCTACAAGTGGCTGGTGGTGGCTACCCTTACCCTCACCCTCATCAGTTCCTTGTTCGCGCAGGTCAACGCCATCGTGCTTGACAAGACGGTCGATTCGGTCAATGCACTGGTGACGGCCAAGGATTTCGCGTGGTCCAAGGCGGCGCGCATCCTCACCATCATCTCCATCGTCCTGCTTGGAAAGGAGCTTCTCACCGTCCTCATCGGCTTCGCGCAGAAGTATTTCGGTATGAGGATGCGTATCCTTGTGTCCCGTGACCTCGCCCAGGCCGTCATCGAGAAGATGCTGACCTTCCGCATGGCTTTCTTCTCCGCCAACGGCAATGAACCGGGCAAGCTCCAGACGCGTATCGACAGGGGAGTGGACAGCCTCACGAACACGGTCAACAATGTATTCATAGACCTCCTGCCTATGTTCACCAGTGCGGGACTTGCCCTGATCCTGATTTTCGCGGCCAATGTCTATGTCGGTCTCACCGCGCTCTTCATCGTGCCTCTCTATTTCCTGATCACCTGGCTGCAGGCCAAGAAGCTCCGCGGATGGCGTCGCGAGATGCGCTCATACCACGAGCAGAAGAGTAACGGCATCATGAACATCATCGAAAGCATCAATGTCATCAAGTCCTTCAACCGCGAGCGCATCGAGGGCGACAAGCAACTGGATCTCCAGGTCCGCTTGACTGACAACCAGATGGCTACACGTAAGGTGAGTTTCCTCTTCGACGGTCTCAAGAGTTTCGTGCAGCAGGTGGGCACCGTACTGATTATCATCTTGACGGCATACCTTGTCCTGATCGGATATCCCGGCATGACCATCGGTAAGATCATGTATCATATCATGCTGTTCTCAAATGTGATAGCTCCTATCCGCCAGCTCCAGATGATATTCGACAATATGAACGAGGCGCTGGTCTATGCCGAGGGTTTCTTCGACATCCTGGACTCCGACGACGAGATCGAGCCTAGCGGCGGTTACAGGCCGGAGAAGGTGCACGGACACTTCGAGATCGAGAATGTGGATTTCACATATCCCAACGGCAACAAGGCCCTTCACGGGATCAATATGACCATCGACCCCGGAAAGATCACGGCTTTCGTAGGTCTGTCCGGAGCGGGTAAGAGCACGATAGTGAACCTGCTCGACAAGTTCTATGTCCCTGACTGCGGCAGCATCAAGCTCGACGGGGTGGACCTGCAGGAGTGGGATACCAAGTACCTTAGGGAGAACATCGGCCTCGTGCTGCAGAAGAACCATATCTTCGACGGGACCGTGGAGGAGAATATCAAGTACGGCAAGCCAGACGCCACGCACGCAGAGGTGCTGATGGCCGCTAAGAAGGCGTACCTTCTCGACCAGGTACAGAACCTCCCCGACGGCTTCAATACCAAGGCTACGCTCCTCTCCGGAGGCCAGCAGCAGCGCGTCGCCATCGCCCGTATGTTCCTCAAGAACCCTCCCATCATCTTCCTTGACGAGCCTACCGCCAGCCTCGACGCCGTGGCCACTGAACAGATCAAGAACAGCATCGACGCCATCAAACAGAACCGTACGGTCATCATCATCTCCCATAGCATTTCCCAGATCATAGACAGCGATGTGATCTACGCCCTCAAAGAGGGCCGCGTGGAGCAGGGCGGCGACCCGGACGAGGTTTATAAGCAGGGCGGCATCTACAAGGAGATCCTCGACGCTTCAGCCCGCAGCCTCAACATCGAGAAGATCGCCCGCACTATCGAAGATGGAGCGTCCGGCGTCAGTGCTGGCGCGTAACGGGTTTATTGCCAACGTGTTAATAAAACAACCCCACTCCATTTTGGAGCGGGGTTGATTAGTTATTATGCTGTCTGACAGACTATTAGCCGCCAGCTACAACTCCCTGTAAGCAGGTGAGAAGGTGTCGCCGAGGTTGAGGTTGCCGGTGGTGAGACCTTTCTTGAGCCATCTATGGCGCTGGGCCGACGTACCGTGGTTGAAGGACTCGGGTATGGTATAACCCTGGGACTTCTTCTGGAGGTAGTCGTCGCCGATCTTGGAAGCGGCATTCAATGCCTCGTCGATGTCACCGTCTTCGAGCGAACCGAACATCTTGTTGTCGTAGTAGCCCCAGATGCCGGCATAGAAGTCGGCCTGAAGCTCCAGGCGGACGCTTATCTGGTTGCTCTGGGCCTGGCTGGCGCGCGCCATCTGCTGATGAGCCTGACCAAGGGTTCCGAGCAGGTTCTGGACGTGGTGGCCGACCTCGTGGGCGATGACGTAAGCATATGCGAAATCGCCGTCAGCACCGATGGTACGTTTCATCGATGTGAAGAAAGAGAGGTCGATATACACACACCTGTCTGCACTGCAGTAGAACGGACCGGACGAAGAGGTCGCTCCGCCGCATCCGGACTGGACGGCATTGGAGAACAGTACAAGCCTGGGGGGCTCGTAAGTCCTGCCGTTCTGCTGGAAGATCCTGGTCCAGACGTCTTCCGTTCCTGCGAGGATCTGCTTCGCGAAGGTCGCAAGCTCTTCCTCCTCGGCGCTGGGAGTCCAGTTGGGATCGACCTGCACTGTGCCGGCTCCTCCCATCTCCTGGACGTTCCTGATCACGTCAGTGGGGTCTCCGCCCATAAGGAGGGTGATGAGTCCGATGATGATGACACCGCCAAGACCTATACCGCCGGCTTTGGCTATGGTGCTGCCGCCTCTGCGGTCATCGACGTTGGTGCTTTCTCTTCTGCCGTCGAGTTTCATGTGTTTTCGCTTTTAAGGGATTAGAAAAGGAGTGCGAGGCCGACAACGATGCGGCTGCGGTTCAGGCTGTAACCCCTGTCCTTGGTGGAGCCGTCGTCGTTCTTGCCCTTGATGCCGGCGCCGAACTGGTCGAGGCAGCCGTAGTCATAGCCGACGCTTATGCGGAACATGTTGTTGACGACAGCGCCGATATTGGCTCCGAGCTTGATGTCGAAACGGCTGAGATACTCGTGCTTGTAGAGGTCGGTCTTGAGTAGGTCGACACCCAGGGGCTTGATGGTCGAGGACAGGCCGCAAACGAAGGTAGGTCCAACGTTAACGAAACCGCTGAGGCCGCTGCCTACGGGAACGGAGAAACCGGCCTTGACAGGGATGTTGAGAGCGTGCTCGGTCATATCTCCGGAGAGGACGGTAAGGGAGGGAACGGATACATTGCCGGTCAGGAAGGAATAATAGAGTCCGGTGCTGATGCCGAAACCTTCACCTTCGTTGATGTCATATCCGAATCCTGCGTAGAAGCCGTTCAGCGCACCCATGCTGTTGGAGGAGTCGCCGATCTTGACTTTATTGGTTTCATTGATGTAGCCGGCTCCGACGGAGACCTGGGCGAAAGCTGATGCGCCGATGAGCATCATCGATGCCGCAAGGGCGATAGAGAGTAATCTTTTCATAATCATTTCTCTTGTTGTTAAACTCCACAAATATATGAAAAATTGGTTATATTTGAACACTTCACCGATTAAAAGCAATACTATGAATCCTCGTACGCGCATCATTCCCATCGCGTTGGTTGTTCTCTCAACGCTCGCAACCATCTCCTGTTCCAAGGTCCCGTCCAGCAAGAAAGAGATAATGGACCGTTTCGTTGCCGGGACGCTTCCGGCCAAGTATGCTCCCGCGGCGTTCTTCGTCCATTTCGCCAATGACCAGAAAGTCGGTGAGGCCGCGGTGCAGGCCCATCTGGATTATTTCCACGAGGTCGATCCCGACATCCTGAAGGTACAGTTCGAGCAGTTCGCCCCCCGCATCAGGGAGTTGGAGATGCGTGATGACTGGATGCCGGAGGACTACTATCGTCCTACCGTCGAAATCATCAAGAGACTTCAGGAGGAAGCCGGTGCCGATACTTATGTTCTTCCTACGGTTTACAGCACCTTCCAGGTCACGACACAGTCGCTCGGCCGCCGCATAATCCAGGCGGCAACTGAACAGCCGGAGGCTTTCAAGAGCGTACTGGAGTGCTACACCCGCGCTCTGATCTGGTTTGTCAAGGAGTGCAAGGCTGTGGGCATCGAAGGATTCTATATGCCTACCCAGGGCGGAGAGACCAAGTTCTACGAAGTTCCCGGATTCTATGAGACCTTCATCCGCCCCTACGACCTTGCAGTGATGAACGAGTGCTGCAAGGATACCAAGGTGAACATCCTCCATATATGCGACTGGGAGGGCACATACGACGACCTGACACGCTTCGCGGACTATCCCGGCCAGATCGTCAATACTCCCATGACCGTCGACGGCAAGCCGTTCAGCCTGGCCGATGCGGTCGAACTCTTCGGACGCCCCGTGCTCGGCGGTTTCAACCGTCAGACGGAGATCCTTTCCGCTCCTGCGGAAACGATAGCCGGGATGACTAAGGAAATCCTTTCCAAGGGCCCTGCCGGCAAGATCATGATCGGCGCGGACTGCACCGTATCTTCAGCCCCTCATGAGAGTCTTCAGGCTGCTGTCTCCACTGCCCACGGAACCCAAGCGGGCAAGTAATGATCATGGAATACTTTCTATCAGCCGGTGTACTCCGAGGGGGGTACACCGAATTGTTTCTTGAACGAGGTGGAGAAGTGTGACAGGGTGTTGAATCCTGTCATGTATGCAATCTCGGACATGTTGTACTTGCCCTCTTTCAGCAGGTTGGCTGCGTAATTGAGCTTGTAGAGCTTGAAGAACGAACTGGGATTCTCGCCGGTAAGGCCCTTGACCTTGTAGTAGAACTTCGTGCGTGACATGCGCATCTTCTCGCTGATGCGCGTAATGTCCAGATCTGTATCCGCAATCTCCTTTTCCATGAGTTCGTAGAGGTCTTTCAGGAAGGCCTTGTCCCTCGGGCTGAGCTCCTCAGGAGCGATTTCCTCCGCCGACGTAGCTTCTCCAAGCCGGCGATGCAGTTTCTCGCGGTTCTCCAGCAAGGACTTGACCAGAGCGAGCAGGTAAGCCGGCTGGAAAGGTTTTGTGACATAAGCGTCCGCGCCGACCCCCAGGCCTTCGACCTGGTTCTCGACCGCAACCTTGGCAGTAACGAGTACGACGGGGATGTGGCTCAGTTCGAGCTCGCCCTTGACTGCCTTGCAAAGGTCGTAGCCGCTCATCCCGGGCATTACAACATCACTGATGATAAGGTTAGGAACCTCCTCGGCCATGCCCTTGAGGGCAGAAGCTCCGTCGAAATAGACAGTGACATCATAGTACGGTGACAAAAGCACCTTGACATAGTTGGCGATATCTATGTCGTCGTCGACTATTGCGATGCGCTGGCGGACAGCTGAATCCGCTTGTTCCTGTGAAGCCGCCTCCCCGGTTTCCCTGGGAAGGATGATCCGGGGCTGGATTTCCGTGCGCTCATCTTCGGTGTAGGACCCTGCGCTTACGGGCAGGATGAAACTGAAGCGCGCTCCTCCTTCCGGGCGGTTCCAGGCACGTATGTATCCGTGGTGAAGACCCGTCAGGGCACGGGAATAATAAAGCCCGATACCTGAACCTTGCGTATCTCCTTGATTACCAGCCTGATAAAAACGTTCAAATATCTTCTCCTCCTGGCCTTCGGGGATGCCGCAGCCACTGTCGGTCACGCTTATGAAGGCATACTGCGAATCGGTATCCTTCTCTGTCAGCGGGAAATCCGCAGCCGCAGTTTCGCGGGAAAGGACGTCGAACGAGAGGGAGACCTTTCCCCCGGAAGGTGTGAACTTCAAGGCATTGGCCAGAAGATTCATAACTATCTTGTTGACCTTGTCCACGTCGGCCCACATGACGAAAGGTTCCTCGAGCCCGTAGGCTCCGAGTTCGATGCCTTTGGCTCCGGCGTTGTAACGGAACATGTCAAGGACAGCCCGCAGGGGAGCTACCATATCGGTCTTGGCCACTTTCATCTGGAGCTTGCTGTTGCCTATGCGGTTGAAGTCCAGCAGCTGGTTTACGAGACTCAGCATCCAGTCTGAATTACGCCTTATGATACCTGCCAGTTGGCGGTCATTGCCCTTTATGCCGGGAGAATCCGCAAGTTGTGAGGCCGGTCCGGCTATCATAGTCAAAGGAGTACGGAACTCATGCGCTATGTTCGAGAAATAGTTCATCTGGATGCGCGCCAGCTCCTTTTCCTGCCGGTGTGCCGCTTCGATGCGCTCCCTTTCCATGCGTTCCTGAGCGACTTTCTCCGCCGCTTCTTCGCGAACGCGCCGGATGCGCCGGAATCCCCTCCGTGCCATACAGACAAGGGATAATACGGCAAGGATAAGGAGGATACGGAACCACCATGTCCTGTACCATGGCGGCAGGACCTTGACGTTCAAGGCTTTCTCGGTCTCAACAATGCTCCTGTTGTTGTTGGTGATCCTTACCTTGAAAGCATACTTCCCTGCGGGGAGATTTGCATAATAGGCTTCATGGTTGTTGCCCGCGTCGACCCAATACCTGTCGAAGCCCTCCATCATATAGTAATAGTGGGTCCTCTCGTGCTTGCTGTAGTCAAGCGCGGCAAACGATATGCTGAAACCGTTCTGCCAGTTACGGATCAGGATGTCCGGACCTTTGGCGAGTTCCAGTTCTATCGGCCCTCCTTCGGCAGGGCTGACGAGACGGCTGTGGATCTTC
>JAEEGG010005546.1_pt1 | contig 29869 bp, 28 predicted proteins | sample 9134161 | NCBI WGS metagenome assembly JAEEGG01 (sample SAMN16246543, study PRJNA631951) | gut metagenome | biome: gut microbiome; feature: rumen; material: CR-attached | host: Bos | place: Iran: Karaj | collected 2018-10
GCTGTAAGTGACCCAAAGTAGTCTCGCGCATGTCGTGGGTGAAGCCTGCCGCCTTCATCTCCTCGATGAAACGACGACCGATGCCACCCAGTTTCTTGTTCTCGTATCCGACTTCGGCGCTGATTTCGTACACCTGCTGACCGTCCTTGGGACGTGCGCCCTCTGATGCCACTACCACGGCGAAGCCACGGTCGTGGTTGAAACGATGTTCCAAACGCTCTTTCACGATGTTGATGTCGTAGGGGAACTCGGGCAACAAGCACACTTCTGCGCCACCCGCGATAGCGGAATGCAAGGCAATCCAGCCCGCATCACGACCCATGACTTCGAGGACGAAGACGCGGTTGTGCGAAGCTGCCGTAGTAACCAGTTTATCGACCGCCTCTGTGGCAATCTGCACGGCGGTTTGGAAACCGAAGGTGCATTCCGTCGAGGAAAGGTCGTTGTCGATGGTCTTGGGCACACCGATGATGTTCAAACCTTTCTCGTAGAGTTTCTGCGAAATGCGCTGCGAGCCGTCGCCGCCGATGCTGATGACCGCGTCGATGCCCATATATTGTAGCTTGCGGAGCATCTCATCTGAGCGGTCAACCGTCGTCCAGGTGCCGTCATTGTTTTTTACTGGCCATTTGAACGGGCCGCCTTTGTTGGTGGTCTCGATGATGGTGCCGCCACGGAAGTGGATGCCGCGCACCGACTCGGGTGTAAGCCTGACAACCTCGGTGGGTTCCCATAGGATGCCATTGTAGGCTTGTATGCTGCCGAGCACTTCCCAATCTTTTTCTTGGGAGGCTCTCTTGACGATGGCGCGGATCACTGCGTTCAGGCCTGGACAATCACCGCCACCAGTTAATACAAGTAGTCTTTTCATATTTTGTGATTATTTAAAATTCAAAGATTTAAGATTCAAGATTCAATATTTTGTTCGGCAATCCACAATTGCAATTTTTGCTGAAGCAATGTTTTGTCCGGCAAATATAGCGCATATTGTTGAGCATAGATGTTTGCGTCTTTGGGAAGCGTTAGTTCTACTAAAGCCTCGTTTTTGCGCTCACAAAGAAGTATTCCTATAGTCGGCTTTTCAAAGTCTTGGCGAACATAACGGTCGTAGTAATTCACATACATTTGCATTTGTCCCAAGTCTTGATGCGTCAGGTCATCCATTTTCAAATCAACCAACACATAGCATTGCAACAACCTGTTATAGAGCACCAAATCAACAAAGAAATGCCGTTCTTCAAAAGTGAAACGTTTTTGTCGGGCCTCAAACAAGAAGCCTTTGCCCATTTCCATCAAGAATTGCTGCAGCTTGTCAATGATAGCACTTTCAATTGCCGTTTCGGTGTACGATGCATCGGGTTTTAGCCCCATAAAATCCAACACAAGCGGGTCTTTGATGATGTCGGCAGGTTTTTCAATGGTTTGGCCTTCTCTTGCAAGTCGCATGATTTCATCCTTGTCGCGGCTCAAAGCCAAGCGTTCATATAGGCTACTACCGATTTGTCGTTGCAGTTGACGAACACTCCATTGTTGTTTTTGAGCCTCGATCTCATAAAAACTGCGTGCTTTTGGATTGTCCACTCGCATCAAAATCAGGTAATGCGTCCAAGGTAGTGTAAAATTAGGTAAACACCGTTTGCCTTTTTCCGTTTGAATTTCCAAAATAGTGTTTTGGATTTTAGGGTTAGTTTGAATTTCGTAATCAGTGATTACAGAATTGGTCTGAATTTCGTAATCAGTGGTTACAGAATTGGAATAAGCAAGATAAAACCTACGCATTGCTGTCAAGTTTTCCACAGACCAACCCTTCCCAAGTTTTTCGGTCAATCTTGCTGACAATTCCACCAACACCTTCTTGCCATACTTTGCTCTATTTCCGCCTTCTTGCTCATCTTCAACAATATAGCGACCAATCTCATAATAGGTGTAAACCATGGCAGTATTCACGGCAGTGGCGACTTTATTTCGCGCTTCGGCCATGAGTTTGGCAATACGGTCGGAAAGAGCATCAATTCTGTCGCCTTTCAAGTATGTCAATTCTTTATTTTCATCCATGGTTTACAACTATTTTATCAACGGCAGCAGATTGCAAATCCGCCACAACGGGTTATTGATTGACCTGATTGAAAAACTCATTCAAGCACCTCTCTATTGCATTATTAATAGCTTCAGCATCTGTGTTTCCTTTTCCTTCTGCATTACACACACAAATTAGTTCATTACTACTAGCAGAAATCATTTGAATGACTATACTAACTCCATGATCTAAGTCAACGTAGTAGCCACTTTTTACTTCTCCATAACTTACAACTATTGTTTTGTCCGCATTTTCAGGTTTTATTTCGGGAACTCTAATAAAGCCTTTATTAATGAAATGACCAGAAATAATATCCATAGGATTTACACTGTGAGTCCATGTTGTTCCATAAACACCATGAACACCACCAATAGGGGTACCGCCAAGTGTAACTCCTCCAACCGAGTTTATTTCAGAGGTGGGTGTAATATACACATATTGATAATCAGTAACTGGCAAATGTAATGAAACAGTGGTTGGCTTTAATTCTGTACATCCACTGAATAAACAAGCTAAGATACAAAACGAAAGAATGATTTTTCTCATATTCATTGTTGTTTATTGCTTATTTTAGAACTGTAGGGCTGTCATACTATGACAAGCCCTACAGAATCAAATCACTTCAAATTCAAAGCAATTTGCAATTCATCCAACTGCTCCTGGGCAATCGGCGCGGGAGAGCCGCTCATCACGTCGCGGCCGGCGTTGTTCTTCGGGAAGGCGATGAAGTCGCGGATGCTGTCGGCACCACCGAAGAGTGAGCAGAGACGATCGAAACCGAAGGCCAGACCAGCGTGAGGCGGAGCGCCAAACTCGAAGGCACCCATCAGGAAGCCGAATTGCTCCTGGGCCTTCTCGTCGGTAAAGCCAAGGGTATGGAACATCTTGTTCTGCAAGGTGCGGTCGTGGATACGGATGGAGCCACCGCCGACCTCAACACCGTTCATCACGATGTCGTAGGCATTGGCGCGGATGTCGCCCCACTTGGTAGGATCGTCGAGCAGCGCCTCATCCTCGGGTTTCGGAGCGGTGAAGGGGTGATGCATGGCATAGTAGCGTTGCGTTTCTTCATCCCACTCAAGCAGCGGGAAGTCGATGACCCACAATGGCGCATATTCGTCAGGGTTACGGAGGCCGAGCTGATTGCCCATCTCGAGACGCAGAGCGTTGAGCTGTACACGGGTCTTCATAGCCTCGCCGCAGAGGATCAGCATCAGATCGCCAGGCTTGGCACCGAACTTGTCGGCGATAGCCTTAAGGTCGTCAGCAGTGTAGAACTTATCGACGGACGACTTGAAGGTACCATCGGTGTTGTATTTGATGTAGACCATGCCGCCTGCACCTACCTGTGGACGCTTCACAAACTCGGTGAGGGCATCGAGTTGCTTACGGGTATATTCAGAGCAGCCTTCGGCGTTGATACCAACCACGAGGTCGGCGTTGTCGAAGAGGCCGAAGCCCTTGCCCTTAACCACGTCGTTGAGTTCCACGAACTTCATGCCGAAGCGGATATCAGGCTTGTCGGAGCCGTAGTATTTCATGGCATCGTGCCAGGTCATGCGTGGGAACTTGTCGAATTCCAAACCTTTCATTTCCTTGAAGAGATGTTTGGCCAGACCTTCGAAGGTGTTCAAGACGTCTTCCTGTTCCACGAAGCTCATTTCGCAGTCGATCTGTGTGAACTCCGGCTGACGGTCGGCGCGGAGGTCTTCATCGCGGAAGCAACGGACGATTTGGAAGTAGCGGTCCATGCCGGCCACCATCAGCAGCTGCTTGTACTGCTGTGGGCTCTGCGGCAGGGCGTAGAACTCACCGGGATTCATGCGGCTTGGCACCACGAAGTCGCGGGCGCCTTCGGGCGTACTCTTGATGAGCATCGGGGTCTCAATCTCAAGGAAGTTGAGGTTGCTCAGGTAGTTGCGCACAAGCATGGCCATGCGGTGACGCAGCTCGAGGTTACGGCGCACGGGGTTACGGCGAATGTCGAGGTAACGGTACTTCATGCGGAGGTCATCGCCACCGTCGCTAACGTCTTCAATGGTGAATGGAGGGGTCTTACTTTTATTTAATAAGGTGAATTCCTTCACACGGAGTTCGATCTCGCCAGTGGGCACTTTGGGGTTTTTCGATTCGCGTTCGATGACGGTGCCTTTAGCTTGGATGACGTATTCACGGCCGAAGGAACGGGCCTGTTCCACCAGTTTCGGGTCGCTGTTTTCATCCAGCAGGAGTTGTGTGATGCCATAACGGTCGCGGAGATCGATCCACACGAGTGAGCCCTTATCGCGTAAGCGCTGCACCCAGCCAGCCAATGTCACTTCCTTGCCAGCGTCGGCAAGACGAAGTTCGCCACAAGTATGAGTTCTGTACATATATTTTAAATTTAGAATTCAGAAGTAAGAATAAAGAATGCAAAATTAAGAATTCATTTCTGATTTTTGCTATTTTTGCAGTGAAAAAGTGGTGAAAGCACATGTTGAAATACGACTCATATTACTTTCAATGTCCCAACTGCAAGGCTTGGCTTGAGGGCCGCAACCTTAAGTCGGAGCTGGTGAACGAGGCTATTTTGTATTCTGACGGCAAGGTGCTGTACGACAACTACATCACTACCCGCCAGAAGATGATCTTGTGTCCCTCATGCGGGCATGCCTTCTGGGTGGAGGATCCTGCAGAGCCTTTCATCACTTTTGAAAAGCCCGAAGCCCCCGTGTATTCATGGAACACCTGGCGGTTTTTCGGCATCAGCTTCTCCGACAACAAGGGTAAGCTCGCCTTGATCCAGCATTACCAACAATTCTTGGCCAAGACGCACTATGAACCGAAACGCGAGATCTATCTGAGACGGCTACTGTGGTGGGCTTACAATGATCTTCACCGCAACTTCCATTATATCCGTTGGAAGTATTTCCTGAACGGTTTTATGAGTTACGGCGTGTGGAGCAGTTATCGCCGAATGTTGATCGAAGGAGAGAAGTATTTCCTTAAGAACATCAAGGACTTCAACAGCAATCTCACACGGCTGTTGGCGCTGCTTGAGAAGCATCCCGAAGAGCAGATCGACCTCGAGGTGCCTGAGATTCACCGCGAACTGCGGCAGTTTGACAAAACCAAGGAAATTTTGGAGAAGGAATCAAGCCGGACCCATTTCACCAATGAGATTCTGCGTCATTCGAAATGGAAGGACTCGAGGGTGTTTATGGTGACGGGATAGGTGAGAGGTGAGAGGTGAAAGGTGAAAGGTGAAATTTAGAGATGAGAAAGTTATTATTTGGAGTTTTGGTGCTTATGCTTACCGCATGCGGTGGAAAAGCCAACAATGTAAAAGAAAATGAAAATGAACAGACGGCGACGGACACCATCCCTGTGGAAGAACCCGTGGTCTTTGGGGAAATGCTGAATCGTGACAGCTGTTTCATCGTCATTGACAAGCCAGCACTGCATCTGAGCGTTTACGAAGTCCAGCAGAGCGACACCGTGCTGTTGGCGCGTTATCCAGTGTGCGTGGGTCAAAACCTTGGCCAGAAGGAGAAACCAGGTGACATGAAGACCCCCGAATGTACTTTCAATGATCCCTTCACCATCACCGAGATCAAACCGGCATCCAACTGGACGCATGACTTTGGCGACGGACGTGGCGACATTTTGGCTTACGGCAACTGGTTCATGCGACTCAAGACACCAGGCCACAAGGGCATCGGCATCCATGGCAGCACCAACAACGAAAGCTCTGTGCCAGGACGTGGCAGCGAAGGCTGCATCCGCCTGCTGAACAACGACCTCGACACATTGAAAGCCAACTATGCCTTTGTAGGCATGAAAGTTGTAGTTCTTAAGGACGAATGATGAGAAAAATCATACTATTGGCTTGCCTTACAGGCCTGATAGCCACTGGAATCAGCCAACCCAGGATAACCGATGTGAGATTTCCATCCTCGACGGCTGTTTTCGATTTGTTTGAAATTACCTTCTTTCTCGGCGAATACGCCAACCCCTACGATCCAGAAGTGATTGATGTTACTGCTGAATTCACCAGTCCCGACGGTCAAATTCAAACTGTTTTAGGGTTTTATTACGAGGCTTATCGTTTCGCTGAAACCGAGGGCTACGAAGTGGCCGTGCGTAATGAAGCCGATGACAGCTGGAAAGTAAGATTCACCCCCGATTGTGCCGGCAACTGGACGTTCAAGCTGTCCGCACGCGACAAAAACGGGCTTCAGACGTTGACCGCTGAGGGAGACAAGGCCTTTACATTCAAATGCATCAACCGCGACACAGACCAAGGTTTTATCAGCAAGGCCAACCTGCTATTCCTGAAGAGGGAAACCGTGGTTGGACAACAAAAGCAGTACCGGTCGTTTTTCCCGGTAGGTCCCAATGTGGCATGGTACGGCTGCGCAGATGCCTTACGATACCAAAAGCCCTACGGCATCTACGATTACGAGCGATATATCGATTCACTGTCGGGTAACGCCAACTACATGCGGGTTTGGCTCAGCCGCTATCAATACCTGTCGCTCTATGGCCCCGAGAACGCTATCAGGACCAATGGTCTTCCCACGATGTATTTCGATTCTAAGCTGAACCAAAAAGACTCCGCCGAACTTGACCACATTATCCGTTATGCCGCCGATCATGGCATCACGGTGATGCCATGCGTCTTCACGTATGGCGACTTTTTCGACGAGCAGTGGGCTGTAGACGTGCTGAAAATCTATGCCAGTATGCCCTGTGCTTGGAGTCACAACCCTTACCATACCATCCTTGGATTGCAAGACCCGGTAGACTTTTTCACCGATCCAGAGGCACGGCGGATCAGCAAAAACCTGCTCCGTTACATCGTGGCGCGATGGGGTTATGCCACCAACATCATGTGTTGGGAGCTGTGGAATGAGGTGGCCAACGTGTTTCGTGGATCGCAACGTGAGATTGCAGTGGGCCAGGCCATCGGCGAATGGCATTCCGAGATGGCTTCGTATCTTCATTCGATAGACCAAAAACATCTAGTAACCAGCTCCTTAGGAAACTACGAGGGCATGGAAGGACTGCTTGACATTGGTTTCGGAAGTCTCGACCTGATTCAGGAACATCATTACGACAACATACAGAAGGCGAGGTCAAGTGAACAGATGCCGTATGCCCTTCTCCAACGTCGAAACCGTTTCAAGTGGATACACCCTGCAAAGCCTTTCTTGATGGGTGAATACGGCTTGAACTCGGCGGAAAAAGACGCTGACTATGTCCACAAAGACCCGCACGGCTTCGATTTGCACAACACCACTTGGGCCACTTTGTTCTCAGCTTCCATAGGTCCAGCTTCGTTTTGGTATTGGCAAAGCTTGAGCACCCTCGACCTCTTCAGAGGATTCAAGCCCATCAGAGTGTTCGCCGAGAGCTTGCCCTTGCTCTCAGCCTGGTTCACGCCGGCTACCACAGGTACGCCCAGTGGCCATTCGTTGCTGTTTCCGAACAACCTCCAGACCTATTACATGATCAACGAGACGGAGGACACCATTTATGGATGGTGCCAGGATACTGCTTTCAGCTATCAGGCGTTGCGCAGACTCACCGAGCCAGTAGCCAGCGACGGGCATTTCAAAGCCGACAATACCATAGACACCACAGGGTATCTGTACACCTTGGATCCTTCGAAACGGCCCGCACCGAGTTCGAAGAAAAATACGATCACTTTCACCCTCACCCAGCAGCCGGTCGGCACCCGTTATGTGGTGCGATGGTACGATACCGAGACGGGGCTGGAACTCAAGGAGGAAGCCACCACGGCCACCCTCAAGTCGAGATGGTTTCAGAAACAACTTGACATAGAGATGCCTTCCTCCATCCGCGATGTGAAAGGCGGGGTGGTGAACAACACCTTTGGCGATGCCGTGTTTGTGATTTACAAGGAGTGACCCAATAGGTCGTTGATGACCACGCTGGCACAGAAGATGCCGAAGGCAGCCGGCATGTAGGAGATCGTTCCCACGTTTGACACTTTGTTTTGTTCGCTGACGTTGACGATGGCTGATTCGTCCACAGGCTCAGGCGAGAACACGGCTTTGATGCCATCGAAGACGCCGAGGCGGTGTAAGCGCTTGCGGATGTAAAACGCCAGCCGGCAGTGGTTAGACTGGGCGATATCGGCAATCTCGATCTTCTCAGGATGGAACTTCCCTCCTGCCCCCATGCAGCTTACGATGCGTTGGTTGTTTTGTTTGGCGTAATACAGCAGGAACACCTTGGGTGCCACCGTGTCGATGGCATCCACCACGTAGTCATACGGCTTGGAGACCAATTCGATGATAGCATCGTCCTTCATGTATTGGTTGATGACCTCCAGTTCGACGTCAGGGTTAATGTCGCGAATGCGTTCAGCCATGACTTCGGCCTTGGGTCGGCCTTGTGTGGAGCCTAGGGCGAGGAGCTGACGGTTGCGGTTGGTAATGTTGACTACGTCACCATCGACAATGGTCATGCGACCGATGCCCGCTCTGGCCAGTTGCTCTGCGGCATATGCGCCTACGCCACCCAAGCCCACCACTAACACATGGCTGTTTTTAAGTTTATCAATGCCATCGTCGCCGATGAGCAGCCTGGTTCGGTCATTCCATTGTTCCATATATCGAGATTTAACCGTGCAAAATTAGCGAAAATTTGTTCCTTCAGTTGGTCGAGAGAGAGATTTAGGAGTTCAGCGGCTTTTGTATAGATTTCTTGAATGGTTTTTTCGGAGGTATCTGTCTCGAAAAACAAACAATCCAAAGGGATGGATGTTATGGATTCATGGATTTTCCTGTTTTCATAAAATAGGCTCTCGCCTACCGAAAGATAGATGCCCCTGTCGGTGAGTTGCCGTGCTTCTGTTGCCGTTCCGTTGAAGCCATGAATGATCCAGGCTTGCTTGGGTTGATACTTTTTGTGAAGCCTAAGGATATCGGCGGTGCCTCGCACGTTATGGATGATCAGCGGCTTTTGGTATTGCTCGGAAAGCAAAATATGCTTTTCAAAAACCTCAAGTTGAAGCGGAATGGTGTCTTTGTGAGCTCGGTCGATGCCGGTTTCACCGATGGCTACGATACGGTTTTCTTTGAGAAGGGTTTCAAGCTTTATGAATTCATTATGGAACGCGTCAAGTGTCCATGGGTGAATCCCATACGTCATGCCACCCTCGCACTGACGATGGGTGTGAATGTCAATAAAAGGGATATCCTTAGTATTCATGTGGCAAAAATAACTAATTTTGCCGACAAAATAACCGTCATGCAGCGATTCAAAAGTTGGATTTTGCCCATTGCCATTGTGCTCGGCATCTTTTTCCATGAGCACATTGTGGTGTTGCAGCCGGCGTTGCCGTATTTCATCTTCTTGATGCTGTATTTCTCGTTCAACTCACTGGACGTGAAAACCATGCGTTTCACGATGTTCGACTTCTGGCTGTTGTTGTTCCAGTTGGTGGTTTCCACGGCGTGTTATTTCATTATCCTGCCTTTTGATGGTATCATCGCACAAGGCGCATTTGTGACGGTGCTGGCACCCACGGCGGCGGCGGCCATAGCCGTATCGCTCATCTTAGGAGCCAATATCAGCATGATGAGCACTTATCTGATTGCCTGTAATTTGATGGTAGCCGTAGTGGCGCCTTTGTCGTTCACTTTGATTGGAGCAAATCCTGACATCTCGTTCTGGAGCTCGTTCTTGGCCATATTACGTAAAGTTTTCCCACTGCTGATCGCACCTTTTGCGTTGGCGGTGTTGACCCGTTGGCTCTTGCCCAAGGTAAACGTCTACATCAACAAGCACAAAAACCTATCGTTCTACGTATGGGCAGTGTCGTTGACGGTGGTCATCTCGCGTGCCATTGGGCTGCTGATGACACAGTTTCACGAGCATCGAATGATGTTCCTCTGGATGGTGGTAGTCTCCATTTTTCTGTGTTTCCTGCAATTCTTTGTCGGCCACATCATCGGCAAGCGTTATGGCGACCGAGTGGCAGGCGGACAGGCCTTAGGACAGAAGAATACGGTGCTGGCCATTTGGATGGCACAGAGTTACTTGAATCCGCTATGCAGTATCGTTCCAACGCTGTATGTCATTTGGCAGAACCTCTACAACAGCTTCCAGATGATGCAGAAGGACAGGGTAGAAAAAAGAAAAGGTTGTTGATTGCTCAACAACCTTAAAAAATCTAGGCTTTTCTGTGAATGTGTTGTGGTTTGCACTATGCGTTACAAAGATACAAAAGATTTTGAGGTTTCGCAAGTGGTATTGCATTTTTTTTGTAATTTTGCCGCCCATTTATTTATAATATAGTATGACAGAACAAGGAAACACTGGTAAGCGTCCGCGCACCAGGAAGCCTGCAGAGAGAAAAGAAGAATTCCTGCAGAACAAGTCCTTCAGAATTTCGCACCGTGACGGTGCCGAGGAAGGACAGAGAAGAGAAAGAAAGTTTGGCGAGAAGCCGAGAGGTGAACGCCGCTACAATGATGAGAACCGCCCACGTCGTAAATTTAACGATGACGAAGAACGTCCACGTCGCCGCAAGTTCGAAGACGACGAACGTCCACGCCGTAAATTTAACGATGATGAGAGACCTCGTCGTCGTTTCAACGACAATGAGGATCGTCCACGACGCCGTAAGTTTGAAGACGACGAGCGTCCGCGTCGTAAATACAACGATGATGAAAGACCACGTCGCCGCAAGTTCGAAGACGATGAACGTCCACGTCGTAAGTTCAACGATGACGAAAAGCCCCGTCGTGGAAACCGCCGCTATGAGAAGCGTGAGGAGATGCAAGAAGATGCTCCAAAGAGAGGCCGCAAGGGTTACGTCCGCGAAAAAGACCCGCTCTATGACCGTCCCGCAGCTACTGGCGACATCCGCTTGAACAAATACCTCGCCGATTGTGGCGTGTGCTCACGCCGTGAGGCCGATGACCTGATTAAGGCCGGTTGCGTCACCGTCAACGGTGAACTCGTCACTACGATGGGTTACAAGGTAAAGACTGGTGATAAGGTGGTTTATGGTGGTCAGACACTCAACCGCGAGAAGCTCCGTTACATCCTGCTCAACAAGCCCAAAGGCTATATCACCACTGCCGACGATCCCGAAGGCCGTGACACCGTGATGGAACTCGTGAAAGATGCTTGCCCAGAGCGCATCTTCCCTGTGGGCCGTCTCGACAAGAACACTACTGGACTATTGCTGCTCACCAACGATGGCGACCTCGCCAAGAAGCTCACCCATCCCAGCAGCGAAGTTACCAAGCTCTATCATGTGATCCTCAACAAGCCCCTGACCAAGAACGACATGCTGCGCATCGCCGACGGCATCGAGCTTGACGACGGCATCATCGCTGCCGACACCATCGCATACGATGAAGATGACGACAGCAAGAAGAGCATCGGTATTGAGCTCCACTCAGGCCGTAACCGCATCGTCCGCCGTATTTTCGAACATCTCGGCTACGAAGTCACCCGACTCGACCGTGTGATGTTTGCCGGACTCGACAAATACAAACTGCCTCGTGGCGAATGGCGCTTCCTCACCGACAGAGAGGTGGCCATGCTCAAGAAACTCTAATGGATACAAGGCAATTCATAGAGGAACATCTCAACGATGACGTCCGTGAGTTGGCCCTGAAATACAGCAATGCCAAGGTCGATATGGCCTTGGCATTGCGTCAAATAGAGGCTCGGCAACTTCTCAGGAAGAAAGTACCTTCCTGGAGTGACAATCCCGACCTACTCTTCCCTGTACACTTATCCGTTGAACAATGCTCATCCGAAGCTACAGCGCAATACAAGGCCTCATTGCTTCAAGGCGATACTTTCGCTGATTTGACCGGTGGCTTAGGAGTGGATTGCTTTTTCATTGCACAGCATTTCAAAGCAACGGATTACGTAGAGATCAACCCTGAATTATGCGGGTTGGTAGAACACAATTTTTCGTCATTACAAACCAGTATTACTGTCAACAACGAATCCTCCGAAACTTATCTGTCTCGTTGCGAGTCAAAAGATTGTTTCTTCATTGATCCGGCGCGGCGCGATACGTATGGCCGAAAGACGGTGAGTATTGCCGACTGTACACCCAATGTGATTGAATTGCAGGAGTTGCTGTTGCAAAAAGCCCGTAGAGTGATGGTAAAACTCTCGCCGATGCTCGATATCAGCAAGGCATTAAAAGAGCTTAAACATGTCAGTGAAGTGCATGTGGTGGCCGTTGCCAACGAGTGCAAGGAGTTGCTATTCATCATGGAGCAAGGCTTTGAGGGAGAACCTGTCATTACCTGTGTTAACCTCCAAACGGGACAACCCAAAGTACAGTTTATGATGGATTGCTTCGCTTCGCTCGCAATGACGGACAGTGCCTCGGCTGTCCTATCATACCTTTACGAGCCCAACGCTGCCTTGATGAAAGCCGGTTGTTTCGACTACCTGTCCCAGCATTACGGCGTTCATCAACTCCACCGAAACAGCCATCTTTTTACCGCCGAACACTTGGTTTCCGACTTCCCGGGACGCATCTTTGCCATTGACGGTTGGGCGCCTTACAACAAGAAAATCAAACAAACCCTTCTGGCTGGTGTGGAGAAGGCCAGCATCGCCACACGTAACTTCCCGCTTTCAGTAGCGGAATTGCGGAAGTCCTTGAAAATCGCCGATGGCGACGAAATCTACCTTTTTGCCACCACTATAACCGGCGACCAGAAGGTGATTATTTCCACCCATAAGACAAGGTAATTCGGGAAAAGTTTTTATCTTTGCAAGTTTAATCCTTATAAGGAATGTACGCACTTTTTAAGAAAGAAATAAGCAACTTCCTCAGCTCCCTGATTGGCATCATGGTGATCGTGGTGTTTCTATTGATCACGGGACTGTTTCTGTGGGTATTCAAGAGCGATTTCAACTTGCTTTCGTACGGTTACGCCAACCTTGACGGGCTCTTCATCTTAGCCCCATGGGTCTTCCTTTTTTTGGTACCGGCGGTCACCATGCGTAGCTTCGCCGAGGAAAACCGCACCGGAACCATTGAGATGCTGCTTACCAAACCCCTCTCCGACTGGCAGATCATCATGGCGAAGTTCCTGGCCAGCGTGGCCTTAGTGCTGCTTGCCCTGATTCCTACTGGAGTCTATTACTTCTCCGTCTACCGTTTGGGCTTCCCCATGGGTAACCTCGACAGCGGCAGTATCCTTGGCTCCTACATCGGGCTGTTTTTGCTCAGCGCCAGCTTCATATCGATAGGCATCTTCTGCTCTTCGGTCACCAACAACCAAATCCTGGCCTTCATCCTGTCGGTGTTTCTCTGCGGATTCATCTACATCGGGTTTGAGTTCATTTACTCGCTGTCGTTGTTTGGTCCCATCGACCTCTTCATCCAACGTCTTGGCATAGCGTCGCATTACAGTTCCATCAGCCGCGGTGTGGTCGACACACGTGACATTCTCTATTTCCTGAGTGTGATGGCGCTTTTCTTAAGTTCAACAAAATTGGTTCTTGCGAGCCGCAAATGGTAGGAGGATAAGCTATGGAAAACAAACGCAAGAATCTGAAAAAAAGCCAGTTGGCATCATTCTTCATCACCTTGGTGATCATCGTGGTGATCAACGTCATCGGCTCGTTCGTGTTTACCCGCTTCGACCTCACCGCCGAAAAGCGATATACTCTTTCCGAGACTACCAAGGAGACGCTCCGAAATCTCGACGACTACGTCTATTTCAAGGTCTATCTGGAGGGCGACTTCCCTGCTGGATTCAAGAAACTGCGCCGCGAGACCAAGGAGATGCTTGACGAGTTCCGTGCCTACTCGAAATACATCGACTACGAGTTCATCAACCCCTCTGAAGGCAACGACCGTAATGAGATTGAAGAGGGCTATCGGCTGTTGTATCAAGCTGGCCTCAACCCTACCAACGTGATTGACCAGAACCCCGACGGCAGCACCAAGCAGATGATCATCTGGCCTGGTACCTTGGTTAGCTATGGCAACGAGACCGAAATCGCCGTCGACCTGCTTGAGAACCAACTCGGGCAGTCGTCAGAAGAAGCCTTGAACGCTTCCATGCAGAACCTCGAGTTTCGCTTGCTCGATGCCATCATCAAGGTGACACGCGCCAAGAAGCCTTCCATCGCCTTTATCGAAGGCCATGGCGAACTCACTGAGACGGAGGTTTACGATATCACCCAGACCCTCCAGCAGAACTACCACGTGACACGAGGCGAGATCGCAGGTAGGGTCGATGCCCTCATTGAACGTCACGAGAACGCCAATGGCGAGGTCAGAGCCGACATCAAATACGACGCTATTGTCATTGCTAAGCCTACCGAGCCTTTCGACGAGAAGGACAAGTTCCTCATCGACCAATACATCATGCATGGTGGCAAGGTGCTTTGGCTGGTGGAACCCGTGTTTGCCACCATGGACAGCCTCACCTTGCAGGAGTCTACCATCGGCATCGACCAAGACCTCAACCTCGACGATATGCTCTTCAAATACGGCGTGCGCCTCAACCGCAACCTGCTGCTCGACATGAACTGCGCCGCCTTGCCCATCCGTACGGGACAGATGGCCGGTCAGCCACAGCTGGAGTTCTACCGCTGGTTCTACTTCCCCTTGGTGCAAGCCGCTTCCAACCATCCCATGGTGCGCAACATGAACGCCATCAAGCTTGACTTCGTCAGCTCCATCGACGCCACCACTTCCGACGGTAGCATTGTCAAGACCCCATTGCTGAAGACTTCCGACTACACCAAGATCTCAGGTACCCCAGTATTCATCAGCCTCGCCATGCTCCGCCAGACCCCTGACAAGCGCTTGTTCCCATCGCAAGGACAAAACGTCGCCTACTTGCTGAAAGGCACCTTCCCGTCACTCTATGCCAACCGTATCACAGCCGACATCGAGGAAAGCAACGTGATGGACTTCATGCCTGAAAGCGTCCCCACCTCCATGATCGTGGTGGCTGACGGCGACATCATCCGCAACCAAATCGAAGTCCGCACCAAGAAGCCTCTGCCCTTGGGCTACGACCAATATACCCAAAACACCTACGGCAACAAAGACTTCATCGAGAACGCCATCAGCTACCTCGTTGACGGCGAAAGCCTGATCGACATCCGGTCACGCGAGTTCAAGATTCGACTTCTCGATCCCGACAAAAAAGCACACCAGCGCGTCCGCTGGCAGATGGTCAACATCCTGGTACCGACTGGGTTAGTGGTGTTATTGGGAATCATCATGTCATTCATCAGAAAGAACAAATACTGCAAGAAAAATGAAAAAGAATAAAACTGCGATCATCATAGCTATCGTCCTGATTGCCATCGCTATCATCTTAGTCTGGAACAACCGTTACCTCACTACCCTCCGTGGCGACTCGGCCGACTTCATGGTATGGGACACTGCTTCCATCACCAAGGTTTATCTCGCCGACCGCTTGGATCACGAAACGTTGCTGGAACGCCACGAAGACGGCTGGACCTTGAACACCGACTACACAGCGCATCCAAAAAAGATCGACCAACTGATGTACACCCTTTACCGTGTACGTGTCAGAATGCCCGTGTCACGCTCCAGCCATGATCACATCATCGCACAGATGGCCAGCAGCAGCACCAAGGTGGAGATCTACCAAACCGTCCCGACCATCAACCTGTTCAACAAGATCAAACTGTTCTATCGCGAAAAGCGCACGAAGGTATTCTATGTAGGCGAAGCTACCAAGGACAGCAGCGGCACATTCATGCTGCGTGAAGGCGCCGATCAGGCCTACATCGTCTATATCCCAGGCTTCAGAGGCTATATCTCCACACGCTTCACTGCCGATCCAGACGATTGGCGCGACCACACCATTTTCCACGAGCCACTGGCCAACATCCAGTCAGTCACAGTCGAGTTCTGCCAAGAGCCTGAACGCAGTTTCCGCGTGGATAACACTGGCAAGCACCAGTACCAACTGACCAGTTTAGCCGACAACACTCCCGTACCCTACGACACCCTGAAGGTGATCAACCTGTTGGCCTCGTTTAGCGACCTCCGCTTTGAAGCGCTGCTGAATAACATCCTGAAACCCAGCCGACTTGACTCCATCAAGCGCTCACCCATCATCCATAAAATCTCCCTGACCAACAAGGAAGGTGAGACTTCCGCCATCACAACCTTTGGTAAGAAAGTGGAAGCCAGCAACGCCATCCCTTACGAGGATCGTGAGACTGACGTCGACCGCATGTTTGCTTTGATCAATGACGACCGCGACATGGTGCTGATTCAGTATTATGTGTTCGACAAAGTACTGAAGGACATCAACTATTACAAGGCGGGCAATCCCATCACGTTCGAAATCGAGCATTATCAGGTAATTGAATGAAGATACTCCTGCTTGTCATAGGAAAAACCGACGAGGATTATCTCATCACCGGCATCAAGAAATATGTCGGCCGACTGGGGCATTACGTCTCATTTGAGATGAAAGAGATCCCTGACATCCGCAACCGCAAGACCCTGAGCGAAGAACAGCAGAAAAAAGCAGAGAGCTTCCTCCTGCTTCAACAGCTGCAGCCCGGAGACCATGTGGTACTCCTTGACGAAAACGGCACTTCTTACACCTCGGTGGCTTTCGCCGAAAACCTAGAGAAGCTGATGGCTTCAGGCGCCAAGCGCATCGTGTTCGTCATCGGAGGCCCTTACGGATTCGCACAGGAGGTCTACGACAAGGCCAATGCCAAGATGGCGCTCTCGGCCATGACCTTCTCACACCAGATGGTTCGGCTGATCTTTGTAGAACAACTGTATCGGGCATTTACGATTTTGAAAGGAGAACCGTATCATCATAGTTGAGAGTTGGAAGTTTATAGTTTAAGTTATGAGAAAATTAGTATTCATATTAGGATTCATTGGGTTCATGGTCTTCAGTGCATGCAATAAAGACAAAGAGCCTGACATGACGGTGTTGAACAAAACCTTGTACGAAAACGCTGTAATGAATGAGATTTCAGCGGAAGACGCATGGTGTGTCAAAATCACCCAGGATACCGTCTCGTATGTGGAACTGGAGTATTCCGCCTTCTTGGAAGCCTACCTGAAGGTGACCTTGGACGGGACCTCGCTCCATATCGGCCTTAACCAAAGCATTAGCATGCCTAACAACACCGTGATGAACGCCACCGTTCACACTCTGGAAGTTCATAAGGTCCATTTTTCGGATGCCGTTACCGCAGCGATGGACGGCGTTTATTCACGGACCCCGTTTACCTTGGTGCTTGAAGACGCCTCCACCTGCAGGGGAGGCCATTTCTATGAGACCGCCGACTTGAAACTGAGCGGTGCCTCCAAGTGTGTCGAATTCTACTTTGAAGGGACGAACTGCAAGGCTGAAGTGGAGGATGCCTCAGACTTAAAGTGCTCTCTCAACGTCAGTGGCGATTTGGACATGACGGTTACGGGCGGCTCACACGTCATCAATTATTGGGGAGAGATTAACCGCGCCCATGTGACAGTCACCGATGCCAGCCATCTCAATATGGCGACAAGTTGGATCAGCTACATGCATATCGAAGTTAAATCCGCTTCGGAGGCCACAGTCAATGTAACCGAGACACTTGAAGGTTCGGTCCAAGAGGCCTCGAAGCTCTATTATTCCGGTGATCCTGTCCTCATTGTCGATTGCGACGATACCTCGATTATACAACAAGTTGAATACCCCAACCCTAACCAATAAAGCTAGTCAACATGGGCTCGCGTGAACGCATTAAGAAAGGTTTTTCGAAGCTGCTCAAGGAAGAGAAGCTGAAACTCATCGCCAACTATTTTGAAAATCCTGGCGAGGTCGTCAATCTATTGAAGAGTTACTGGCATTCCGACTCAGGACAGCAGAAGCTCTTTGACGAGTTCAGTGAGAACACCATCACCAATTACATCATGCCATACGGCATCTCGCCTAACGTGATGATCAACGGGAAGAATTACATCGTTCCGATGGTCATTGAGGAGAGTTCGGTGGTGGCCGCCGCTTCCGCGGCGGCCAAGTTCTGGGGCGAACGCGGCGGCTTCCACGCTGATGTGCCCGACGTACGTAAGGTCGGACAAGTCCACTTCGGCTGGAAAGGCACGATGGAGCAGCTACAGGCACTGTTTCCCGAAATCAAGGAAAGACTGCTGAACGACACTGACACCTTCACCGCCAACATGAAGAAACGCGGCGGCGGCATCCTCGACATCCAGCTCATCGACTATACTTCTCAAATCCCTGATTACTATCAGCTGCGTGTGGAGTTCAACACATGCGACTCGATGGGTGCCAACTTCATCAACACCGTGCTTGAACAGTTCGGTCACAGCTTGCAGGACTTCTTCGCTGAACGCAAAGATCTCGATGAAAGCCTGCGACAGTGCGAAATCATCATGACCATCCTCTCCAACAACACACCCGACTGTCGCGTGAAGGTTTGGGTGGAATGTCCCGTAGAACAGCTAAACGGCATCGACGAGCATCTCACAGGAGCGGAATATGCATTGAAATTCAAGAAGGCCGTCGACATCGCACATATCGACATCGACCGTGCCACAACCCATAACAAAGGCATCTACAACGGCATCGACGCTGTGGTCATCGCCACAGGCAACGACTTCCGCGCTGTGGAGGCAGCAGGTCACACCTACGCCTCGCGCAACGGCCGTTATGAGAGCCTCTCCACTGTCACCATCACTGATGGCATCTTCTACTTTGAACTGGAAGTTCCCATGGCTATGGGTACCGTGGGCGGACTTACCAGCCTACACCCCTTGGCTAAGAAATCCCTCGAGTTGCTTGGCAATCCCACCGCTAAAGAGCTGATGATGATTGCCGCTACCATGGGCCTCGCCAACAACTTCTCAGCTGTACGTTCTCTCACCACCAAAGGCATCCAGGCCGGACACATGAAGATGCATCTCAACAACATCCTCAACCAGCTGCAGGCCTCTGAAGACGACAAACGCTTAGCCCGAGAATACTTCAAGGACAAGACCGTCTCCTACGCTGCCGTGGAACAATACCTCGAATCGCTTCGGAAATGAACACCTACCGCGCCAACGGCAAACTGCTGCTCACGGGAGAATACCTCGTGTTGAAAGGCGCATTGGCGCTTGCGTTACCCACTAAATTGGGGCAATCCATGACGGTATGTCCGTGCGACTCTATCCAATGGAACGCAAACAAACCCTCTGGTCCTTGGTTTTCCGCTACGCTCAGCAAAGACCTCGAAGTCATCGCCACCGACGACCCCTCGAAAGCCACTAAACTGGCCGAAATCCTGAAAGCCGTCCAAAAGCTCAATCCATCTGCTTTCAACCAAGGCCTTTGTTTTGAGACCCGTCTCGACTTCAACCCTGAATGGGGTTTGGGCAGCAGCTCCACGCTGATCAGCAACCTCGCCCAATGGGCTGAAGTAGATCCTTACGAACTGCTGAAGATGACCTTTGGAGGTTCAGGATATGACATCGCCTGCGCCACCGCCAACAGTCCCGTGTTTTACCATCTGGAAGGTGAAAAGCCAGTGGTCCAACCCGTTGACTTCAACCCTCCATTCGCATCGCAACTCTTTTTTATCTATCAAGGCAAAAAGCAACAATCCGGCAAAGAAGTGAAAAGCTTCAACCAACGGATGCAAGAATACGACTATCTCGACGATGTTGATACCGTGTCAGCCATCGGCGAAGCACTGCCCAATATCACAACATTTAACGATTTTCGACGTTTTATAGATGTGCACGAGGACATCCTCGCCCATTGCCTCGACCGTGAGCCTGTCAAGACCCATTATCCTGACTTTGAAGGCTCGCTGAAGTCGCTCGGCGCCTGGGGCGGTGACTTCATCCTCGCAGCCACGGAATGGACTCACGAACAAGTGACCGAATATTTTAAACATAAAGGTTTAGACACAGTTTTTAACTATCACGATATCATACTATGAACCAATTGAAATGGCAAAGCCCATCGAATATCGCACTGGTGAAGTACTGGGGTAAGAAGGGACGTCAAATCCCTCAAAATCCGTCTATCAGCTTCACATTAAAAAACTGTAAGACAGAGACCTCTGTGTCTTTTGAGCCGTCGGATCATTTCGATTTACATTTTCGTTTCGATGGCAAGGAAAACAGCGAGTTCCAAGCCAAGATTCATAAATTCCTGCTGGAGAACATGGACTCTTTCCCTTTCCTCAAGCAGTTGGACCTTCACATCAACAGCCACAATACTTTCCCCCACTCATCAGGCATCGCTTCGTCTGCCTCCTCGATGAGTGCTTTGGTGATGTGTCTGTTCGACATTGAACGCACGGTTAATGGAACCGATGGCATCGACTTGAAGAAAGCTTCCTATTTCTCACGATTGGCTTCAGGCAGCGCCTGCCGTTCCCTATTCCCAAAAATGGCGTTGTGGGGCGAAACGCCAGCTGTGAAAGATAGTTCCGACGAATACGCCATCTCGCTGCAAGACAGAATCCATCCCATTTTTAAAGATTACCACGACAGCATCCTCATCGTCAGCGATGCCAAAAAATCGGTGTCGAGCCGAGCAGGACATGCCTTGATGAATGGCAACCCATACGCCGAATCACGTTATGCCGTGGCAAAAAACAACATTGAAAACTTACTGAAAGCCTTGGAAACAGGCGATCTGGAGACCTTCATCCACATCACCGAGTCGGAAGCCATGCAACTTCACGCCTTGATGATGTGCTCCAACCCATCATATATCTTGATGAAACCCAACACTTTGCGTATCATTAATACGCTGTTTGAATTCCGTCAGGAGACCGACATTCCCGTGTGCTTCACCCTCGACGCCGGTCCCAATGTGCACATCCTCTATCCCGATCAACATGCCGAGATGGTGGAGCGTTTCATCATGGACGAGCTGGAGCAATACTGCGTCAGCGGTCAGTGGATCCCCGACCAAGTTGGAGACGGTGCCTCAAAATGCTAAACAAGCCATGAACGAAAGCGTTTTCCATAGCAAAGTCATCCTCTTCGGCGAATATTCCATGATATTCGACTCGACCGCCTTGATGGTCCCCCTGCGGCGTTTCAAGGCCGAATGGAAGATGAATCCCGCTTTGGATCAACCCAGCGAACAAGCCTCCAACAAAAGCATCCGTAAGTTCAGACAGTATCTTGCAAACGAAGCAGAACTGGCATCGTTGTTCGATTTCGATCGCTTCGACACTGACTTGGAGCAGGGACTTTTCTTGGATTCCGATGTGCCTTCGGGCTACGGCCTTGGCAGCTCAGGAACCTTGACAGCAGCTGTCTGGAAACGTTATGCCAATACACAGGTCGACAACTTGATCGACTTGAAACGGATCATGGGAAAGATGGAAAGTTGTTTCCATGGCAGCAGCTCGGGCATCGACCCCTTAGAGTGTTATCTCAACAAGCCCTTTAGGATCAACGCCCAAGCCGTGACATTGCTTCCTGAAGACTTCATCCCCGCTGATATCCATGTGTTTTTGGCTGACACTGGCATCAAGAGCAACACCAAACCTTTGGTGCAATATTTCAAGGGCAAGCGTGAGGATGCCGACTACCTGAAGGCGTTTCAAACTACCTATGTACCTTGTGTTTCAGCCTGCATCGACAATCTGATTGTAGGTCAAACCGAGGCGTTTTTCAGCTCACTCCGCCAACTCACCGAAGGACAACTGCAGTTCCTGCGCCCAATGATTACCGACAACACCATCGACCTCTTTATCGAAAAACCTGATTTTCATTTCGGTGTGAAGATATCCGGTTCTGGTGGTGGCGGCTATGTGCTTGGCTTTACTGACGATGTCGAGCAAACACAACGTTTCCTTGATGGTTATGATTTGATTTGGTTATGATGAAATTCATCCGCAACATAGAAAAACGTATCGAACGACTGTTAACCACAGTCATTGATTTCTTTTATCCGCCATTCAAGAGATTCATGAGCTTGGAACTGTTCCGTTATGGCTGTTGCGGCGGCTTGAACCTGGCTTTGGAATGGGTGCTATACTACGTATTTTACCACTTTGTGTTCAAGGCCAAGGTCTTTGACTTAGGCTTCATTGCCTTCACGCCCCACATCGCTGCTTTCGTCTTCAAGTTCCCCATCACTTTCCTAACAGGCTTCTGGATGGCACGACACATCAGCTTTTCGGGCTCCTCGTTGCGTGGACGGACACAGATTGTACGCTATTTGCTCGTCACCTTGGCCAACATCCTAATCAACTACGCCGGACTGAAGCTGTTTGTGGAGATCTTCCAGTGGTGGCCGACAGTTTCCTACGTGATCATCTCTATTATTTGTGTGACATTCAGTTATTTATCCAATAAATACTATTCTTTCAGAAAAAATAAAAAGACCGATGGACAGCCTTCAGTTGATCAAAAATAAAATCTATTCCACCTCACACCTCTCACATCTCACCTCTCAGCTCACCATGTGGCGTGATCAGGGTTTGAGAATTGTGTTCACCAATGGATGCTTTGATCTCTTACACCGTGGCCATGTGGAGTACCTGTCAAAGGCTTCTGACAAGGGCGACGTGCTGGTAGTGGGACTGAACACCGATGCCTCGGTGCGTCGGTTGAAAGGAGAGAGCCGTCCCGTCAACGACGAGGATGCCCGTGCCATAGTGTTGGCTTCGCTGGCCTGCGTTGATGCCGTGGTGCTGTTTGGCGAAGATACGCCTTACGAGCTGATCAAGGTCGTGCGTCCCGACGTCTTGGTGAAAGGCGCGGACTATAAACCCGAGGAAATTGTGGGCTATGACATCGTCACGTCCTATGGCGGCAAGGTTGAGACGGTCGACTTGGTGGAAGGCTATTCCACCACGGGAACCATTGCGGCGCTCCAGCGTTAATGTTTAATGTGCCTCCAGCCAGTTGTTGCCGGTGTTTATCTCCACGATGACAGGCACCGACAGCGGCATGGCGTTCACCATCTTTTCGCTTACAAGCGCTTTCAGGTCGGAAAGCTCGTCCAAATGAGCATCGAAGACCAACTCGTCATGCACTTGCAAGATCATTTTTGATTGCATTTTCAGTTTCTGAAGCTCTTGATGAATCCCGATCATGGCAATCTTGATCATGTCAGCCGAAGAGCCTTGAATAGGAGCGTTGATGGCGTTGCGCTCAGCAAAATTACGCACGGTGCCGTTAGCAGCGTTGATGTCGCGCAGGTAACGTCGGCGGCCTAAGATGGTCTCGGCATAGCCCTTTTCCTTGGCCAAGGCAATGCTGCGGTTCATGTATTCCTTGATGCCAGCGTATTCCTCAAAATACTTCTTGATGATGTCAGCGGCTTCGCTACGTGAAATCTCCATCCTTTCGGCCAATCCGAAAGCCGACATGCCGTAAATGATGCCGAAGTTGACCGCTTTGGCACGGCTACGCTGCTCCTTGGTGACTTGATCGATCGGCACGTGAAACACCTTGGCGGCAGTGGCAGCATGGATATCATGACCCAAATTGAAATCGGCAATCATGGCTGGATCCTGACTGAGGTGGGCGATGATGCGGAGCTCTATCTGGGAATAGTCGGCGGCAAGCAGAGTGTATTCAGGACTGCGTGGCACAAAGGCACGACGTATCTCGCGACCATTGGCGGTACGCACAGGAATGTTTTGCAGGTTGGGGTTGTTGGAACTCAAGCGTCCCGTGGCTGTTACCGCTTGGTTATAGGAGGTATGGATCAAGCCATCCTTAGGGTTGATCAAAGCAGGAAGCGCATCCAAATAAGTGGATTTCAGCTTGGTGTAAGAACGGTATTCCAAGATGGCATTGATGATAGGATGTTTGCCTGCTAATTTCTGCAGCACCTCTTCGCCTGTGGCATACTGACCCGTCTTGGTTTTCTTGGCTTTGGCATCCAGCTGAAGTTTGTCGAACAGCACCTCGCCCAACTGACGTGGTGAAGCGATGTTGAACCGTACCCCGGCCATAGCGTAGATGCTCTCTTCCAGCTCATGGATGTGTTTTCCAAACTCTTCGCTGATGTTACGCAGGTTTTGGCTATCGATCTTTACGCCGTTCTCTTCCATCACACTCAGCACGGTCACCAAGGGCATCTCGATTTCGTAAAACAGCTTCTCCAAGCCGTTCTCCTTCAGCATGGGCAGGAATACTTTAAACAAATCCTTGACGATGTCATCGCCCTCGTCAGGTGCCCATAAGTTGCCCTGTGGGGAATAGCTACGGTGGAGGTAGATATCAGAAAGGTACTCCAAGGTATGGCGTTGCTCTGGCTCGATGAGGTAATGGGCAATCATCACATCGAACAATCTGCCTTGTGGGGTAATTCCTTTTCGGCGAAGGCCAGTAAGAATCGGCTTGAGGTTATAGCCCACTTTGGTGATTTTAGGATTCTCGATCTCGGCACGATGTGATTCCCATTGATCCTCGGATTGGTTTAATACGACGATAGATATGTTTGGAGCGGATATGGTTGGGGTTGGTACATTTGCATTTGACGGCTGTTTCAAGTCGGCTTCAACCACGCCGTAATCCCTAATAAACCTTTGCTTGAACGTGCGGAACTCGAGTTCATCAAAGAGCTCCAACAAAGCTGGAACGTCAGGATCGTTGAGTTCCAATTCCTCAGCGTTGAATTCTACAGGAGCATCCAGCATGATGGTGGCCAGGTGTTTCGACAGCAGACCTTGTTCAGCAAAGTTGCGAACGTTTTCCTGTTGTTTGCCTTTGAGTTCGTCAGCATGGGCAATCACGCCTTCCACGCTACCATATTTGCTGATCAGCAGTGATGCGTTTTTCTCGCCGATGCCAGGAATGCCCGGGATATTGTCAGAAGCATCGCCCCATAGTCCCAAGATATCTATCACTTGAGAGGGATGGTCAATGCCATATTTCTCACAGATATCCTTTGGTCCCAACACTTGTGCTGGAGCGCCGAATTTGGCCGGTTTGTAGATCAATACTTTGTCGGTAACGAGCTGTCCGAAATCCTTGTCGGGGGTCATCATGTAGGTGACGAAACCCTCCTTTTCGGCTTTGTGCGACAAGGTCCCGATGACGTCGTCGGCTTCATAGCCCTCGGCAGCATAAACCGGGATGTTGAACCCTTCGATCAACCTAATGATATAAGGTATGGAGGCACGGAGGTCGTCGGGCATGGACTCACGGTTGGCTTTGTATTCACTGAACTCCTGTACCCTTACCGTGGGTGCATGAAGGTCGAAGGCCACGCCGATATGGGTAGGCTTTTCGTTGCGGAGCACATCATACAAAGTATTTAAGAAGCCCATCACCGCAGAGGTGTTCAAGCCTTTAGAGTTCATTGCCGGACGCTTGCTCATCGCAAAGAACGCCCTGTATATCAACGCATAAGCATCAAGAAGAAACAGTTTTTTTGCTGGTTGGTCCATAGTTTTAATTTTGGTGTAAAGATAGCAAAAAAAGGAAAAAGACCGAAAAATTTGGAAGGTATATTAAAAATAATGTATCTTTGCAGAATAATTAGAAAACGAGAGAATTTATTTGGCGCTATTAATTCATCATTTTTTGGATTTTTATGCGTCGATGTTAAACAAAAAATTTGAAAACTATGTCAGAAATTGCAGAACAAATTGTGCCTATTATCGCAGAAAAATTAGGTGTCAATCCTTCAGAAGTTACTATGGATGCCAGCTTCACCAATGACCTTGGTGCTGATTCACTGGATACCGTTGAGCTCATGCTCGATTTCGAAAAGAAATTCGGTATTGCCATCCCGGACGATCAACAGGAGAACATCGTCACCGTTGGTGATGTGATTCGTCTGATCGAAGAAGAACAGAAGAAGAACGCATAATCAAACACAACCGATGGAATCGAAACGAGTCGTCGTCACCGGTTTGGGTGCTATCACTCCCGTTGGAAACACTGTCAAGGACTTTTGGAAAGGCTTGGTCAGTGGTAAAAACGGTGTCGGTCCGATCACTCATTTCGATTCCACCAATTACAAAACCCGCTTCGCCGCTGAGGTCAAGGATTTTGATCCCTTGAACTATTTTGACCGCAAGGATGTGCGCAAGTACGATCCTTTTGCACAATTCGCCTTGATTGCGGCACAGGAAGCGGTGGAAAGCTCACACATCACCCCGGTCAACACTAATTTTGATGAGGTTGGTGTGGTGCTTACCGCAGGTATCGGCGGTGTTACCCATTTCTTTCACGAGGTGAAGGAACATGTCGAAAGCGACGGCACACCTCGTTTCAGCCCCTATTATATTCCTAAGATGATCCTGAACATTCCTGCGGGAGTGGTCTCGATCAAATATGGCTTCAGGGGACCCAACTTCGCCACTGTTTCAGCTTGTGCTTCCTCATCACACGCCATTGTGTCAGCTTTCGACCTTATCCGTTACGGCAAAGCCGTTGCTGTGCTGGCTGGTGGTGCCGAAGCGGGCATCTGTGAGGCAGGCATCGGCGGTTTCAATGCCATGCACGCCCTCTCACTCCGCAATGACGATCCACAGACCGCCTCGCGTCCGTTCGACAAGAACCGCGACGGTTTCGTCATGGGTGAAGGCGGTGGCTGCCTCATGCTCGAAGAGCTGGAGCACGCCTTAAAACGTGGTGCCGACATCTATGCCGAGCTTGTAGGTGTGGGCATGTCTGGCGATGCCTATCACATCACCGCGCCTCACCCAGAGGGCTACGGCGCTGCACTCAGCATGGAACGCGCCATCAAGGATGCTGGCATCGAAAAGACTGAGATCGAGCACATCAACACCCACGGCACCTCAACACCACAAGGCGATATCGCTGAGATTGTCGCCGTTCAAAAAGTGTTTGGCGAACACAGCTACAACATCAGCCTCAACTCCACCAAGTCCATGACGGGCCACCTGCTCGGCGGTACCGGCGCAGTCGAGGCCATCGCCACCATCATGGCACTCCACGAAGGTATCATCCCGCCCACCATCAACCACTTCGAGGATGACCCACAAATTGACCCGAAACTCGATTTCACCTTCAACACAGCCCGGAAGCGCGACATCCGCTACGCCCTCAGCAACGCCTTTGGCTTCGGCGGACAAAACACTTCGCTGCTTTTCAAGAAATACACAGTTTAAACCCTTAAGCAATGGCTCTGAGAGATTATCTTGCACATTGCTTTTCAAAGGACAAGGCCTTGTCGGAGTTCATCCACAACGACTTTGGCTTTTATCCCATTAATATCTCTTTGTACCAGTTGGCCTTCACCCATAAATCAGCCGCTGACAACAGCGTGGGTAACTTCAAGCTGAGCAACGAACGGCTTGAATACCTCGGCGATGCCGTGCTGAGCACCGTGGTGGCCGACTATCTGTTCCGCCTCTTCCCTACCAAGTCGGAGGGTTTTCTGACGGAGATGCGCTCTCGCATCGTCAGCCGCGCCTCGCTCAACAAGCTATCACAAAAACTTGGTTTTGAGCAGGTTATCCACTACTCTCACGACTCCCATTCCAACTTTAAGTCAATGGGAGGCAACGCCTTCGAGGCTTTCGTAGGCGCCCTCTATCTTGATCGCGGTTACGAATTCACCAAACACATCCTCCTCGACCGCATCATCAACGTCCACATCGACCTCGAACAGGTGGAGCAGACCGACGTGAACTTCAAGAGCAAGTTGCTTGAATGGTCGCAGAAAGGCAAACACCACCTCACTTTCAAGCTGATCGAGAACAAAAACGAGGGAGGTCATAATAAACTGTATCACGTAGTCGTTGTCATCGATGACAAGGAATACGCCACAGGCGCCGACTACTCCATTAAAGGTGCTGAACAACTCGGCGCTGAAAAGACCTGGAACATGCTTGTCGAACAAAACATCATAAAACCTGATAAGCATGAAAAAGAATAAGCTGGTTATTGCACCGTTCGACGATATCCATCTCATTGGTATCAACACGACGTTGGCCGATTACAAACTCGCCTATTACTTCAACGAGCTACTGCACTTCAATCTCGTGAGGCTGAAAGAAATACTGCTCGACGCTGTCAATCCATACACATTCTTTTATTACAATGCCGGCGAAAACCGCAATGCGTTTAATCTAGTGGCGCTGAAAAGCAAAGACCATCTTTGCATCAAGATCAACCCACATACCGATTACTTGCTAATCATCCGCAACCATATCACCGAAGAGCGTCTGGCTCAAATCGTGAAGATGATTCGCGACATTAAAGATGTGACACACGCTTTTTTGTTGGATTCTAGCAAGATACCTACTATCGACGTGTTACTCGAAAAAATCGAGATGCACGAAAGAGATTGTATTCAACAAACGAATTAAGCCATGAACAAGCTTCCACAACCCATTTTCTCCTCCAACAGCTTCTGGGCTCATATCATTGGCCTGCCTCTGTTCGTCTTGGGTATGCTGTTACTTTTCTGCCCATTTGCCTTCAAAAACTACGATATCGCTTTCGGAAGATATTCATTCCATATCGTGATGATCTTCTGCATCCTCATGGGTGTCATGCTGATCTCAAGGCTTATCATGCCTTTGGTTAATAGAAGAAACCCTATGACGCGAATTCAGTATTTTTTGGGTTGTCTGTTCGAGATGCTTTTTGCATCGGGCTTCACGGGGTTGTATCTATGGCTTTTCACCAAGAAAAATGACGCTTATTTTGTGTTCTTTGGCTATTCGTTGGTGTATCTGGCTGTGACGATGCTCATCCCTTATATCATCCTCTTCCTTTACAACCAAGTCACCGAAAAAGAGGAACTTCTCAACGATGCCAGTCGTATGACCCAAGGCGAGAAAATCAAGTTTGTGGATGAACGCGGCAATGTGAAACTCATTGTGACGCAAGCCTCCATTCTTTATATCCAATCTGACGAGAACTACCTCCGCATCTATTACTTGGATGACGGCAAGATCAATTCCTACCTGTTGCGCAGTTCCATGAAACGCATCGAGGAAATGTGCGCCAAAAACGGCTTAATCCGTTGTCACCGCTCTTATTTCGTCAATAAAAACAGAGTGGAAGTCCTTCAAAAAGAGAAGGACTTCACATACGCTGTTTTGGATGTGCCGAACGCGGCACACATTCCAGTCAGCAAAAACTATTACGACCAGATTTTGGCAATGCTATAAGAATTGAAAATTGAGAATTGAAAATTGAAGGATCCTATTTTGGATTTCATTTCAATTCTCAATTTTCAATTTTCAATTTACCCAACGTGAATATTTTCGTTGACCAACTTCATGATCTTCTCAGTGTCGTTGCCTAATTCCTTGCGGAGGTTGGCATCCTTGAAGTCACTGAGGTATTTGATCATGTAGTCGATGATGGCATCGGAGAATACTCCCTTGTCGGTGTAGATCTCGGGGTTCTTCGTGAGATTCTTGGCGGCAGCCACGCAGCTGTCAGGCAGTTGCTCGAGAGCCTCTTGCACTTTCTTGTTCTTGGCATCGTGGATGTTCACGCCGAGGCCGACATAGGTCTTTTCGGCCACCTTGAGGGCGTCTTTCATCTCGAAGCCGTGACGAGCTGCAGCGCAGAGGGCAGCCATCAGCAGGTACATGTCGGCGCAACCGTCGGAGGCACGCCATTCGAAGGTCTGCTTGTCGCTGAAGTCGCGGTTGGACTTCTTCTCCAGTGGGTTGGCGTTGGCCACCATGTCCTTACCATTGTTGATCCAGCCCAGCGGCACACGCACTAAGGCGCTGCGGTTGCTGTATGACCAGCACAGCGAGGTCGGGGCTTCCTGATGGGGCACCAAACGGAGGAATGACAGCGGATTCGGGTTACCGAAAGCAGGCAGCGAGGTACCGGCATCCATGTAACCGGCG
>JAEEGG010005551.1_pt1 | contig 29852 bp, 22 predicted proteins | sample 9134161 | NCBI WGS metagenome assembly JAEEGG01 (sample SAMN16246543, study PRJNA631951) | gut metagenome | biome: gut microbiome; feature: rumen; material: CR-attached | host: Bos | place: Iran: Karaj | collected 2018-10
AGGGGCAGCAAATAACATTACTGACAGTACAGACCCCCCCCCTGCCCCTCCCCTTGAAGGGAGGGGATGGCTGCGCATAAATCCTTTCTGCAAAGGGTCAACTGCTATATCATTGCCTTTGAGAATCCGACAAAAAGCAGCCTGTTTCTTTCACATCTGCCCGTTTTTTGCAAAAAGTCGGCCTTTTCTTCGCTATCCTCGCAGAAAATGCGTACCTTTGCAGCGCTTTTCAAAACGAACAATACGACTATGAAAGTAAAAGTTAACACCAGGACGCTGCAGCTCTTCGACGGAGCCTGCGTCAAGAACGCATTGCTGAGATACTTCACCGTGAAGAAACTGGACAAGCAGCTCATCGACGATGTCGAGGTGCACGACGCCGCCGGACACGTCATCGACCATGACGCGCCGCTCTCAGACGGCCAGCAAATCACGTTTGAGCTGTAAGGAGCCAGATGAATAGAAAGGAGATAGAAATCATTCAACTTCCGCAAGTTTTGGATTTAAAGGAGTTAAGGGAGTTAAAGGAGTTATAGACCAAAGACACATGAAGAAGCTTTTCACTCTATTTGTGGCCGTCCTGCTGACAGCCGGCGCAAGGGCTGAGCGCAAGGAGGTGCACATCCTCTCGGGCAACGACATGCACGCTAAGCTGGAGGCCATGCCCGCCCTGGCCGACATTGCCGACAGCCTGCGCACGCTCTACCCCGGCCTGCTGGTCTTTTCGGCAGGCGACAACCGCACCGGCGACCCGCTGAACGACATGAACGAGATACCCGCCTACCCCATGGTGGCACTGATGAACCAGATAGGTTTCAACGCCACGACGCTGGGCAACCATGAGTTTGACTCAGGCCCCCACGGCCTGGCACGGCTCATCGCGCTGTCGAACTTCAGCTACCTCTGCTGCAACGCCTTCGCCGACGACTCGCTGAACATCCACCTGCGGCCCTGCAAGACCTTCGACGTCGAGGGCGTCCGCGTGGGCGTGGTGGGCGCCGTGCAGCTGGGAACTCACGGCACGCCCGACTCTCACCCGGACAACTTCCACGGCATACGCTTCACTCCCGTCGATGAGACCGTGGCACAGTATGAGTGGATGCGTAAGCAGAACGACGTGGTTATCCTGCTGTCGCACAACGGCTACGAGAGCGACGTGGCGACATCGGCCAAGCTGCCCTGGCTGGACCTCATCATCGGCGGTCACACGCACACACAGCTCAATGGCGGAGAGATGCACAACAACATCCTCATCACGCAGAACGTGAACAAGCTGAAGAAGGTGACCCACATCACTGTGGCTTTAGAACGCGACAGCGACAGCGAGCCGTGGCGCATCGTGGAGAAGAAGGCTGAGAACATCGACGTGACCAAACATCAGGGCCGGAGCAAGGTGGTGAAGGACATGGTGCGGTTCTTCAGCGACAACCCCACGTTCCAGCGCGTCCTCGCCCAGATAGAGAAGCCCTTGAGCACCTACGAGGAGCTGGGCTGCCTGATGTGCGACGCCTTCATCAAGGAGACGGGGTCCGACGTGGGCATCGAGAACTACGGCGGTGTGCGCTACGACGAGCATCCCGCCGGCGACTTCACCGTCAGCGACGTGCTGCGCCTCGACCCCTTCGGCAACGATGCCGTCGTCATGGAAATCACTGGCAAGGAGCTGCGCGACATGCTCCTCTCCTGCTGCGTCAACGACGACGACCAGTTCCCCTACGTCAGCGGCATCACCTGCGACGTGGAGCGCGACAAGAGCAATCCCCGCGTGGTGAAGAAGCTCACCGTGAAAACGCTCGACGGCAAGAAGTTTGACCTGAAAAAGAAGTACAAGGTGGTGACCAACAGCTACGTGGCCTCCATCTGCGATGCGCCCCGCAGCGACCAGGGCCACAGCATCAACAAGAAGACGGCCGACCTCATCATCAGCTTCCTGGAGCATGAGGGCCGCTTGGACTATCAGGGGAAAAAGAGAATCATGGAACACTAATCTTTAATAGGTATTTTAACACAGTATAAAGAAATGAAAGCATTTGTTTTCCCCGGACAGGGGGCACAGTTCGTAGGCATGGGCAAGGACCTCTACGACAACAACGAGACCGCAAAAGAACTTTTCGAGAAAGCCAACGACATTCTGGGCTATCGCATCACCGACATCATGTTTGAGGGCACCGACGAAGACCTTCGCCAGACCAAGGTGACGCAGCCCGCCGTCTTCCTCCACTCTGTTATCAGCGCCATCTGCATGGGCGACGCTTTTCAGCCCGCCATGACCGCCGGCCACTCGCTGGGCGAGTTCTCGGCCTTGGTAGCCGCCGGTGCACTGAGCTTTGAGGACGGTCTGAAACTGGTCTACGCCCGCGCCATGGCCATGCAGAAAGCCTGCGAGGCCCAGCCCTCCACGATGGCCGCCATCATCGGTTTGGCCGACGAGAAGGTGGAGGAGATTTGCGCCGGTATCAACCGCGAGGGCCACGTCGTGGTCTGCGCCAACTATAACAACCCCGGCCAGCTGGTCATCTCCGGCAACATCGAGGCCATTGACGAGGCTTGCGCACAGCTGAAGGCTGCCGGTGCCAAGCGCGCCCTGCCGCTGAAGGTGGGCGGCGCCTTCCACAGCCCGCTGATGCAGCCTGCCAAGGACGAGCTGCAGGCTGCCATCGAGGCCACAGAGTTCCAGATGCCGAAGTGCCCCGTCTATCAGAATGTGGACGGCAAGCCTCACACCGACGCCGCCGAGATCAAGGCCAACCTCATCGCACAGCTCACCAGCTCCGTGCGTTGGACGCAGTGTGTGCAGAACATGATAGCCGACGGTGCCACCGACTTCACAGAGTGCGGTCCCGGCAAGGCCCTGCAAGGCATGATTGCCAAGATTAACAAGGAAGTGAGCGCCCATGGCATCGAGTAAGATCATCATTTACCAAGTCTTTACGCGTCTGTATGGCAATAGCTGTCAGACGCGTAAGCCTTTCGGAACGATAGAGGAGAACGGCTGCGGCAAGCTGAACGACTTCTCGCCGTCGGTGTTGAAGCAGATTCGCGAGATGGGCGTGACACACGTGTGGTACACGGGCGTCATCCGCCACGCCACCATGACCGACTACTCGCAGTATGGCATCCCACGCCAGCATCCTGCCGTGGTGAAGGGACGCGCCGGCTCGCCCTACGCCATCACCGACTATTACGACATCGACCCCGACCTGGCCGTCAATGTCAGTAAGCGCATGGAGGAGTTTGAGCGTCTGGTCAACCGCACCCACCGCGCCGGGCTGAAGATGATCATCGACTTCGTGCCCAACCATGTGGCACGCCAGTACAAGAGCATCGCCAAGCCCGAGGGCGTGCGCGACTTGGGCGAAGACGACAACACGGAGCACGGCTTCGACCCGCAGAACAATTTCTACTACTGTCCCGGGCAGAGCTTTGCGCCCTACTTCGACCTCTATCACGGTGAGCAACAGCCATACGAGGAGACACCGGCGAAAGCCACCGGCAACGACTGCTTCCACAATGCACCGGGTGTGAACGACTGGTACGAGACGGTGAAGCTGAACTACGGCGTGGACTATTACGCCGGACGCGTGGGCCACTTCGACCCCATCCCTGACACATGGAAGAAGATGCTGCACATCCTGCTCTACTGGGCAGCAAAGGGCATCGACGGCTTCCGCTGCGACATGGCTGAGATGGTGCCTGCCGAGTTCTGGGCATGGGCCACGCCGCAGGTGAAAGAGCCATTCCCCGGCATCATCTTCATCGGCGAGGTGTACAACCCGCAGGAGTATCGCCGCTATCTGGCCTCGGGTTTCGACCTGCTCTACGACAAGGTGGGCATGTACGACGCCATGAGCGATGTGCTGTGCCACCACCGCGACACCGGAGCCATCACCTGGGCCTGGCAGCAGACCGACGACATCAAGGACCACATGCTCTACTTCCTGGAGAACCACGACGAGCTGCGCTTGGCCAGCGACTTCTTCGTGGGCGACGCATGGAAGGCACTGCCCGGCGTCGTCACCTGTGTGCTGATGCAGCAGAACCCGTTCATGCTCTACGCAGGACAGGAATGGGGCGAGCGCGGCATGGATCAGGAGGGCTTCAGCGGGCTGGACGGCCGCACCACCATCTTCGACTACTGGTCACTGCATCCCGCTCAGTCATCGGCGCTCACTGCCTACTATAAGAAGGTGATGGAAATAGCCCGCACGAGCAAGGCCGTCAGCGAGGGCACAATGTTCGACCTGATGTATGCCAACCAGCAGTATCGCCGGCAATTCGCTTTCTTCCGCAAGGCCAAGAAGGAAACACTCCTGGTAGTGTCCAACTTCGACGATGTGCCCGTCACCATGGGACTGACGATTCCCGCTCACGCTTTCGACTATCTGGGTCTGGAAGAAGGCAGCTGCCAAGCTACCGACCTGCTGACCGGGCAGGAATTGCCATTGGAACTAAGCCGTGACGGAGCTGTAGGCATCAATCTTGAGGCACGCGGCTCTGTGATTCTAAAGTTCTAACGACCATTTTTCCGTGCTGTGCAGCTGAACGGCCCGGGGCTATCCCTCCGGGTCGGGTGGTGCACGTATTCGTGCACACCTACCGCCTGAAAAAGCGTAAGAACCTAAAAAAACTCACAAAAATAACGGCTGATTCCTCCGCATAGCACAAAGAAGAATCAGAACTCTACGACAACCCTGCCGTTGATTTGGCGGCCTGTCAGATAGTTGGGCACGGCCCACTGGCGGTTGGTGACATCGGTCACCCAGTAGTAGCTGTTGACATTGCTGATGCCGAAGAGGTTGAGACAGTCAAGGCCCAGCCATACGCGCTTCACGCCCCAACTCTTGCTTCTTGCCACTCCGTTCTCACCTCCCAAGGCGAGGTAGCTCATGCCAATGTCGGCACGCTTGTAGGCAGGGGCGCGGAAGCTCTGTGCCTCGATGCCCCGGTGCGGTGCTCCGAAGGGCAGGCCGTCGGCATAGGCTAAGCGCAGCGTCATCTTCCAGCGGTCGGTGCCGGGGAAATAGTCGGTGAAGTGCAGGTTGAGAGCGTAGCGCTGGTCGGTGGGCAGCGGCACCCACTGGCCCTGGTATTTCTGCTGGGTGCGCATCAGCGAGAAACTGACCCATGAGTCGGTGCCGGGGACAAACTCACCGTAGAGCTTCAAGTCAAGGCCGAGGGCATAGCCGGAGGTGAGGTTCTCGCCATAGTAGGTCACCTTCACGTTCTGCACATTGTAGGGGATGAGCTTCGACAGCGCCTTGTAGTAGGCCTCAGCGGTGAACTTATACTTGCGGTCGTTCATCTTGAAGCGGTAGTCCATGGCGGCAAGCACCTGCCACGACTGCTGGCTCTTGATGTTGCGGTTGAGTGTGACGGCAGTGACGCCGCTGGTAGTCAGCGTGGTGTCGCGCAACTCCTTGTAGAAGGGCGCCTGGTAGTAGAGTCCTGTGGCCAGTCGGTAGGTGATGTCGGGATTGGAGGCCGGCACGATGGCTAACGAGACACGTGGCGAGAGCAGCGTCTCGCGATTGAACGACCAGTGGGCAAAGCGCAGGCCGTAGGTGAGGGTGAAATAAGCGCCTCCATTCCCTTCTACGTCCCCCGAGAGGGTTTCATTTGAGTTGAGGGTAGGCTTGCCAGCATTTGTGTCCCCCTCGGAGGACGAAGGGGGGGCTTCCGCGGTCGTGTTCCATCTGAAGACATCCTGCACGTAGCCTTCTATGCGGCGCGACTTCATGTCTTGTTTCGAGGCGAGCGTATAGATGAGGTCGAGGCGATTGCCTGTGTGCGGCACGCTGTAACCGCTGCTGTCGCGCATCTCGTACTCACGGCTCTGCTCCTTGATGTGCTCCCATTTGTAGGTCAGGCCAGTCTCAATGTCGTGCTTCTTCAGTTTCTTGTTCATCATCAGCTTAACGCTCTGCACATTGGCTGTCAGGTAGTTGCGGGCGTGCTCAGCGTAGGTGCCCACGCCCAGCTGTTCAGCGCTGCCAGTGTCGTCGAGCCAATACTGTCCCTGTATGTCGTAGCGCTCCTGCTCCTTGGTGTAGAAAGCGCTCCACAGCAGTTTGACGCTAGTGCTGTCGCCGATGTGACGTGTCAGTGAGGCCGTTCCGAAGAGGGTGCGGAAAATGTCCTTCTCCTGTCCGTCGAAATAGACGCGGAATGACTTCACGTCCTCCATCGTGCCGAAGCTGGTCTCACGGTCCTTGGGGCGGAAGTTGTAGTGATTCTCCGAGATGTTGCCAAGGAAGTCGAGCGTCCAGCGGCGGTTGGGCTGCCACGACATGTAGGTCTGGTAGTCGAGCTGGTTGGGGCGGTATTCGCCTGTGGTCTGCAAAGAGCCGAGGAGGTAGCGGTTGGTCTTGTAGCGCAGGCCGTGGCTCATGGAGAAGGTTTGCGATTTCGAATGTCCCCCTGTGCCGTAGCCAATGTAGGCCGCCCCGCCAAGCAGACTGCCTGACGCGGAGGCCTCGAAGCGCTCGGGGCGGCGGTAGGTGATGTCGAGGGCGGAGGACATCTTGTCGCCGTATTTCGCAGAGAATCCGCCGGAAGAGAAGCCAACCTTCTCCACCATGTCGGCATTGATGATGGAGAGGCCTTCCTGCTGGCCGCTGCGGATGAGCAGGGGGCGGTAGACCTCTACATTATTAATATATACGGAGTTCTCGTCGAAGGAGCCGCCGCGCACGTTGTACTGGCTGCTCAGCTCATTATGGGTAGATACGCCGGCCTGCTGCTGGATGAGCTCTTCGACGGCGTTGCCCGTGACGCTGACGGCACCCGTGCGCAGGTCTTTGATGTCGAGCTGCTCCATCTGGTCGGTCTGGCGCCGCCGCTCAGTCACCACTACCTCGCCTATCTCACCATCGGCACGCAAAAGGATGCGCAGCGTCTGCGTGCCTTGTGGCTTGTAAAGGGTCTTGGTGCGCGATTTGTAGCCCACCATCGAGTAGTTCACTTTCACCGAGTCGGCAGTCTGCAGGGTCAGATGATATTCGCCCTTGATGTTGGTGAACGTCACCTTGCCCTGCTCAGTACAGGATACGGTGGCAAACTCCACAGGCTTGCCCTCGTCGTCGGTCACCAATCCTTTCAGCGTAAACGACTGACTTTTGCCGCTCAACGTGAACAGCAAAAGACATATAACAATGACGGCGCGAAGCACAGCGCCGCTGTAGTTTGATGTTTTCATCAAGAATATAACGTACAACCAGATACTTTTATTGCATCTACTCGTTATAAAAGGAGTTAAAGGAGCTGTGTTTTGGAGTTAAAGGAGCTGTGTTTTGGAGTTAAAGGAGTTAAAGGAGTTAAAGGAGTTAAAGACAATAGTTTTGCTGTGGATTTCAACTCAGAGACAAAAGCTTCTCATGGAGAATCATTTGTCTTTAACTCCTTTAACTCCTTTAACTCCTTTAACTCCTTAACACCTGTCTTTAACTCCTTTAACTCCCTAACTCCTTTAACTCCTTTAACTCCTTTAACTCCTTTAACTCCTTTAACTCCTTGACCCCCTTTATTTCCTCAGCGACTGCAGGAGCTGCTCTAACGACAGGTCGTCCTGTATGAGCACTTCGCGGGGCTTGGAGCCGTGAGCCTGCCCAACGACGCCAGCCTTCTCGAGCATGTCCATCAGTCGGCCGGCGCGGTTGTAGCCAATGGAGAACTTACGCTGTATGAGACTGGTGCTGCCGCTGCCTGACGAGACGATGAGACGGGCAGCATCGTCGAACATCGGGTCGAGGTGGTTCAGGTCCACATCGTCGGCGCCGCTGCTCGCGTCACCGTCGGCGCTATCCATGATGGGCTCAGGCAGCTCGAAAGGCTCATAATACCCCTGCTGCTGCTGGATGAACTTGTTGATGGCTATCACCTCGGGCGTGTCGACGAAGGCACACTGCACACGCACGGGGTCGTTGCCCTGCAGGTAGAGCATGTCGCCGCGGCCAATGAGCTGCTGGGCGCCCATGCGGTCGAGGATGGTCTTCGAGTCGATGCCCTGCGAAACCTTGAAGGCGATGCGTGCGGGGAAGTTGGCCTTGATGGTGCCGGTGATGATGTTGGTGGTGGGTCGCTGCGTGGCGATAATCATGTGCATACCCACGGCGCGGGCCTTCTGAGCGATGCGGGCGATGGGCAGCTCTATCTCCTTGCCAGCCGTCATAATCAGGTCGCCGTACTCGTCGATGACCACCACGATATAGGGCATGAACTTGTGTCCTTTCTCGGGATTGAGCTGGCGTGCTATGAACTTCGCGTTATATTCCTTGATGTTGCGCACGTCGGCATCCTTCAGCAGCTCGTAGCGGGCATCCATCTCCACGCAGAGCGACTGCAGGGTGCGTATAACCTTGGAAGTGTCGGTGATGATGGGGTCGTTGAACTCCTCGGGCAGGGCGGCGAGGAAGTGGTGGTCGATGGTGCGGTAGACGCTAAACTCCACCATCTTCGGGTCGACAAGCACAATCTTCAGCTCGGCGGGATGCTTCTTATATAATAAAGATGTAAGGATGGCGTTCAGGCCTACCGACTTACCCTGACCTGTGGCACCGGCGACGAGCAGGTGGGGCGCCTTAGCCAGGTCGAACATAAACACCTCGTTGGTGATGGTCTTGCCCATGGCGCAGGGCAACTCCATGGTGGACTCCTGGAACTTCTTCGAGTTGAGCACCGACTCCATCGACACGATGTTCTTCTTGGCGTTAGGCACCTCGATGCCGATGGTTCCCTTGCCGGGAATAGGCGCGATGATGCGGATGCCCAGGGCGGCGAGGCTCAGGGCGATGTCGTCCTCCAGATTACGAATCTTCGCGATGCGGACGCCCTCGGCCGGTGTGATCTCGTAGAGCGTGATGGTGGGGCCTACGGTGGCCTTGATGCTCGAGATCTCTACGCCAAAGGTGCGCAGCACCTGCACGATGCGGTTCTTGTTCGCCGTCTGCTCGGCCATGTCGATATAGGGCTTGCCGTCGTCGTCATAATGCTTCAGCAGGTCGAGCATGGGATAGCGATAGTTCTCCAGGTCGCGCTTCGGGTCGTAGGGTTCCAGCTCCTTGTCGCCCACGGTGACAAGCTCTTTGCCATCGGCTTTCTCCTCCTCAGAGCCAGCCTCCACATCGAGCCCCACGTCTTCTTTCGTCTTCTGCGATGAGGTGCGTGAGGCCACAGGCGACAGGCTGCCATCGCCCGTAGGAACGACGGCATCCTTGTCGTCAACGTTAAACTCTACCGTCTGTGTCGACGGGTCATCGAAGGCGGTAGGGTCTTCCAAGATGTTGGACTGGTTGTCGGCCGTCTGCACGGCAGGCTTGTAGTAGTCGCTGCTCTCACCGCCACTGCCTGTCTCCACGATGAACTTCACCTTGTCGATGAATCGCTTGGGATTGAGTATCTTGCGCACCCACTCGTAGGTCTCTGTGCTGACATAGGTAAGGAAGAGCAACGCAATGACGACCAAGACAGCCGCCAAGCCGGGCACGCCGACGAAGCCCTCTATCCATTGCCCCACTTGCCGCCCGTGGTCGCCGCCGGGGCTGAAATGGCTCTCGGTGAAGAGTGGTGCAGCAAACTTAGCCAAGGTGATGGACGTCCATATCATCACCAGCATCAGGCACATAAACCATTTCAGCAGATTGGGCTTGAAGGCCTTCATCAGCCTCAGCGACACGAGCAGCAGCAAGACCGGCACCAGGAAGGCCGGGATGCCGAAGCACTGCTTGATGAAGAAATAGGACGTATAAGCACCTATCGAGCCACAGGCGTTCTGGAACTCGCCGTTCTGGTTGGCCATCTCGCCCTGCCGCAGATTCTCAATCATGCTCACATCGGCCTGCCCCGTAGAGAAAAAGGAGATGAACGCCCATACCATGCAGCAGGACACGGCGAAAAGCACCATGCCCGTGAAAAACCACAGACGCTCGTTCTGAAATATCTGAGTGATGCGAGACAGCCCCAACGACTCAAGGAACGTGAGGTGCTGTTCGCTGTTTTTAGCTGTTTTCTTCGTCTTTTTTGCCATCAATCACGAGTTTTCATTAATTCTTGTGCAAAATTAGTGGAAAAAAACTGAAAACAACCATAAAAACGTATTTTTTTTGTAATTTTGCACGTCATATTGACTTATCCAAAGATGTACAAGACCATCTACAACAAGTTTGACAAAAAACTCATCACCGACTTGCCTGTGGCACAGTTCGAGGGACGCATCATCGTCATCCTCACGGCAGGCGAAGCCGAGCGCGCTGTCAACTTCCTGCTTTCACAGCCCATCCTCGGCTTGGACACCGAGACACGGCCCAGCTTCCAGCGAGGCCATCAGCACCGAGTAGCCTTGCTGCAGGTGGCTACCGACAACATCTGCTTTCTCTTCCGTCTGAACCATATCGGCATGTCGCCGGCCATCGTCCGCCTGTTGGAGGACACCACCGTGACGAAGGTGGGGCTGTCGTGGCACGACGACCTCAACGCGCTGCATCGCTTGGGCAGCTTTCAAACGGGAGAGTTCATCGAGATACAGAGCCACGTACACGACATCGGCATCGAGGACATGAGCCTGCAGAAGATCTACGCCAACCTCTTCGGACAGAAAATCAGCAAACGCCAGCAACTGACCAACTGGGAGGCCGACATCCTCAGCGACAAGCAGAAACTCTATGCCGCCACCGACGCATGGGCGTGCATCAACATCTACAGAGAGATTATCAGCCTCAAGGAACAAGGCAATTACCAACTCATCATCAACACAGAGGAAAGTGAACAGAATCATACTGAAACGAGGTAAGGAAGAGAGCCTGCTGCGCTATCACCCGTGGGTGTTCAGCGGCGCCATCCATCATGCCGAGGGCCACATCAGCGAGGGCGACGTGGTGCGTGTGTGCAATGCCAACGGCGACTTCATCGCCACGGGCCACTATCAGCAGGGCAGCATCGCCGTGCGTGTCTTGAGTTTCGACGACGTCGCCATCGACGACGCCTTCTGGCACCGCCGCCTCAGTCAGGCCCTCACCGTCAGGCAACGCATAGGCCTTGCCACTCCACACTCAAACACAGACGAAAGTCACTCAACACACGACGCTCAACGCTCGACAACAGCCTACCGCCTGGTTCACGGCGAGGGCGACCAGATGCCCGGGCTCATCATCGACATCTATGGCAGCATGGCCGTGATGCAGGCACATAGCATAGGCATGCACCAGGCCCGTCACACCATTGCCAGCCAGCTCGTCGAGGTGATGCAGGGCGCCGTCAGCAGCGTCTATTACAAGAGCGAAGGCACCCTGTCGTTCATGGAGCCGGAGAACGGCTTCATCATTGGCAGCGAGGGTGAGAGCATTGCCACGGAGAACGGGCTGCGCTTCTATGTGGACTGGCAGCGGGGCCAGAAGACGGGGTTCTTCGTCGACCAGCGCGACAACCGCGCCCTGCTGGAGCAGTATGCCCGTGGGCGCCGCGTGCTGAACATGTTCTGCTACACCGGCGGCTTCTCGTTCTACGCCATGCGCGGCGGTGCCGAACTGGTGCACAGCGTCGACAGCTCGGCGAAGGCCATCGAACTGGCACGCCGCAATGTGGAGCTGAACTTCCCGGGCGACCCTCGCCACGAAGCCTTCTGCGAGGATGCCTTCCGGTTCCTTGACGCCCCCCCTACTGCCCCCGAGGGGGCTTCATTTGACTGCTTGCAGGGTAATGTGTCCCCCTCGGGGGACGACAGGGGGGCCTACGACCTCATCATCCTCGACCCGCCGGCCTTTGCCAAGCATCGCGGCGCCCTGCACAACGCGCTGAAGGGCTACACCCGCCTCAACGCGAAGGCCTTCGAGAAGATTGCCCCCGGCGGCATTCTCTTCACCTTCTCCTGCTCGCAGGTGGTGACGAAAGAGCACTTCCGCAACGCCGTCTTCACCGCTGCAGCCCAGGCCCACCGCCAGGTGCGCATCCTTCACCAGCTCCACCAGCCCGCCGACCACCCCATCAACATCTATCATCCTGAGGGCGAATACCTCAAGGGTCTGGTGCTTTACGTGGAATAGAAGGAAAAGCATTCTCGCCACAGATTTCGCCCCCTCCTCTTGACTACTCTTTATACACATCTCATTGAGATGTCTACGTCTCTCCCCCCCCGCCCCTGTAAGGGGAGGGGCGTTGACCGTTTTCACCCCGCCGCTGTAATATTCCGACCTGTGCGGATGAAAAGACATCATTGCGCCGCTATTTAGGTCAGTTATATTCCGCTAAGCGGACTTAAAAAAAAAAATAAAAACAAGAAAAACAAATAAAAACAATTTGGGACAATAGCTGTCGCCTTGCCCGCTGCGTAGCTCAATGCGCAGCTTAATGCGCAGCCATTCCCCTCCTTTTCCAAAGGAGGGGCCAGGGGTGGTTTGTCAGAGATGTCCCAACCTCTTTACAGTCCCGAAGGGACGGCAGAAGACGATGGTGAGCACCAATCGTCTTCTGCCGTCCCTTCGGGACTTAGGGTGGTGGGTGTGCCATGATACAGGGGCGATGCCCCTGCCTGTAATCCGTCGTCCCTTCGGGACTTTATGCTGCGCCTTGCCCGCCGCGCAGCTCAATGCGCAGCCCTTCCCTCCCTTTGCAAGGGGGGAGAATTGAGTTACCTCTGCAACAGCTACATGACGGCGCAGCCCTGACCCCTCCTTTGGAAAAGGAGGGGTCAGGGCTGCGCATTAAGCTACGCGGGGGCACAGCGGTGGCTATTGTCCCAAATTACAAAATTGTTTTTCTTGTTTTTATTTGTTTTTATTGGTTTTTTCTCAGGCCGCTTCGCGGTATCAACTCACATAGATAGCGACGCAACTATGTCACTCCATCCATACAGCATGTGTCTTGTTGCCATCTGGGGCTTTTATGCAGGCAATGATATAGCAGTTGACCCTTTGCAGAAAGGATTTATGCGCAGCCATCCCCTCTTGAACCCTGCCCTTACGGGGAGGGGCAGGGGTGGGGTCTGTAATGTCAGTAATGTTCTTTGCTGCCACTCCTTCGCTGCCACTTCTTTGCAGCCCACTCTTCGCTGAAACTTCTTCGCCCACACTCTTCGCTGACTGGATATTACTGATATTACAGACCCCGCCCCTAACCCCTCCCCTTGAAGGGAGGGGATGGCTGCGCATGAATAGGTCAACTGCTATATCATTGCCTTTTTTTTAGGAGTTTTTTTTAGGAGTTTTTTTAGGAGGTAAAGCAGTTAAAGGAGTTAAAGACAAATGACTCTCCACGAAAAAAAGCCTTTGTCTCTGGGGTTGAAATCCATAGCAAAACTATTGTCTTTAACTCCTTTAACTCCTTTAACTCCAAAACTTGCGATACAAAAGAGCTTCAATCGAGGTGGAAGAGCTCAGGCAGGGGAATGGTGACCGGCGAGTTGTCGGCGTTCACCTCCATGATGTCGGCCATCATGTCCCACCAGCGCTGGGTGATGGGGTCAACGTTCTCAGTATCCTGCGAGTTGCCGTCACCCGTGCACTCCTGATAGGCAAAGAGGATGTTGGTGTCGCGGTCCCAGTAGATACTGTAGTTCTGCACGCCCTGCTCCTTGATCATCTTCACCAGCTCGGGCCAGATGGCGGCGTGACGCTTCTCATACTCTTCCTCACAGCCGGGCTTGAGGAACATCTTGAATGCAAATCGTTTCATAGTTGAGGGTTTATTGTTGAAATGGGTGATTACCGATGGGTGATTGACAGGAAGTAGCCCAGTTTGTAGAGCTTGAAGATGCGGAGTGACGGATGTGTGCCACAGAGGTTTCGCCGCTCCAACCATCCGAAGAGGCAGTGCCACAGGCGGATGAGCCAGCGCACAGGCGCTATGTGTATGCCTTCGACGACGGTGAGCATCTGCGAATAGCCACGCAGCTGCTGGCGCTTGTCGTGCAGCGTGCGCAGCCCTTCCTCCGTCTTGCTGACGAAGTGGGCGTTGTCCTCGAAGGTGAAGAATCCGGCCGGGTTGTCGATGTGCGTGATGGCGATGCCAGCCTGCTTCAGCTGCTTGCCGAAGAGCACATCCTCGTAGCCGTAGGTGCGGAAGGCTTCGTCGAAGGGATGCTCCGCCATGATGCTGCGGCGGACGAGGAAGTTGGCAGTGTGAAAATGCTGATAGGGACGCTGGCGCCGCTGCTCGGCGGTGTGCTGCTGCTCGCTGGCTTTCTCGTAGCGGTAGCGCAGGTTGCCCGCAGGCCCCTCACCTACCCTATAGCCGCCATAGACCACGTCGCCGCCCGCCAGCAGATAGTTGATGAGGAAGGCCGGCTCGAAGATGGTCATGTCGCAGTCGAGGTAAAGCAGCCATTCCTTGCTGGCCAGCGTACATAATAAATTACGTATGCGCGCGCGACCTATATTTTTCTCTAATGCCTTGAAGCGGCAGCGAGGCCATTGGTCTATCTCCTGGCACTTCTCCACCAATGCGCTGTCGGTAGAGCCATCGTCGACGACTATCACTTCATAGTCTAACGCCTTGATGATCTGCGCCTGGCGGCACAGCTCACTCACCAGCGGCCGGGGGTCGGCGTTGTACACTGGGATGAGTATAGACAATTCCTTCTTCATGCCGTGCAAAAGTACAAAACTTTTCAGACAGCACAAAGAAATCGCCCAAAATAATTCATGCTGCGCTGCTGAACAACCCAGGACATGCCATTTTTTCGTGGCTTTACAGGGGTGTTGCCCCTGTATCATGGCAGCCCCACCACACAAAAGTCCCGAAGGGACGACGGAAGACGATTGGTGAGCACCAATCGTCCAGGCAGGGGCAACGCCCCTGTGAATAGGCGACGCCCCCATAAGTCCCGAAGGGACGGCGGAATACAGGCAGGGGCATCGCCCCTGTATCATGGCCCCCCACCGCACAAAAGTCCCGAAGGGACGACGGAATACAGGCAGGGGCAACGCCCCTGTATCATGGCACCACCACCACACAAAAGTCCCGAAGGGACGACGGATTATTCTGCCGCCCCTTCAGGGCTTGTTGCTGTGCTGCGCTATACAGGGGCGTTGCCCCTGCCTGTACTCCGTCGCCCCTTCGGGGCTGTAAAGAGGTTGGGACATCTCTGACAAACCACCCCTGACCCCTCCTTTGGAAAAGGAGGGGAAGGGCTGCGCCGGCGTAACCATGTCATCATTCCAACCGCACAGGTCGAAAAACAGTCTCCCCGTGAAAGCACCTAAGCCTGGTCCTTTCACGGGGAGACCGTTCATTATCGGTCTTACACCTCCCAGCCTACGGCAGAAGCTCCGAGGACAGCAGCGGCAGCACCGTCGAGACCGCTGACGAGGAACTTAGCCTTGCCACGGAAAATCTTCAGCACATGCTCGTCGTAGGCACGCTTGATGGGCTCCATGATGAGGTCACCGGCCTTGACCATGCCTCCGAAGAAGATGAAAGCCTCGGGCGAAGAGAAAGCTGCAAAGTCGGCGCAAGCCTCGCCCAGCATCTTGCCGGTGAACTCGTAGATTTCCTTGGCCAGCTCGTCACCCTTGCCTGCGGCGATGCTGACGTCGAGCGACGTGATGTCCTCGGGGTTCATCTCGCGCAGCAGCGAGGGACGGTCGGTCTTGGTCAGCATCTCACGTGCCGTGCGTGCCACGCCCGTTGCCGAGCAGTAAGCCTCCAGACAGCCAGTGCGACCGCAGCCGCAGCTGCGCCCTTCCTCGCCACGCACCATCGTGACATGGCCCAGCTCGCCGGCAAAGCCGTCGCAGCCGTAGAGCAGCTGCCCGTTCACCACGATGCCCGAGCCTACGCCGGTGCCGAGAGTGATGACGATGAAGTTCTTCATGCCGCGAGCCACACCATAGACCATCTCACCGATAGCGGCAGCGTTGGCATCGTTGGTCAGACCCACGGGGATGCCGCCCAGCTTCTCGCTGAACATCTTAGCCAGGGGCACCTTCGTGTCGTGTGCCCAAGGCAGATTAGGAGCAAACTCGATGGTGCCCGAGTAATAGTTGCCGTTGGGGGCGCCAATGCCCATGGCCTTGATTTTCTCAATGCCGCCCACCTGCTCAATGACAGGCTGCAGGGCGTTCACTGAAGCTTCCACGTAGGCTTCGGCGCTGTCGTAGCCGCCAGTCTTGATGGCTGTCGTAGCCTTTATTTCGCCGCGTGAGTCGACAATACCAAATACTGAATTCGTTCCGCCCAAGTCCAAACCGATGACATAGGGCTTGATTCCTGCTTGTTCGTTCATAATGTTGTTGGTTATTAGTTAAAAATCTTTCTTGCAAAGGTACAAAATAGTTGAGAGTTGAGGGTTGAGAGTTGAGAGATATTTCTATTCGCTTAACGTTTTTTACCATTTTGGGCAAAAAAACTCTCCACTCTCAACTCTCAACTCTCAACTTTTTCGTACCTTTGCACCATGTTTCAAGTAGTACCAAATATCTTGGACTTTGTGTTCAAGGGTATGCTCATTGGCATCATTGCTTCCGCCCCCATGGGGCCGGTAGGCATCCTCTGTGTGCAGCGCACGCTGAACAAAGGGCGCTGGTATGGTTTCGCCACTGGTGTGGGGGCAGCAGTCAGCGACTTGTTCTACGTCCTGATAACAGGTGTGGGCATGAGCTTCATCACCGATTTCGTCAACGACCCCACCTACCGTTTCTATCTGCAGGTCATCGGCAGCATCGTGCTGCTCATCTTCGGCTTCTTCACCTATCGCAACGACCCGCTGAAGAAGATGCACCAGTCGGGCAAGCAGAAAGGAACGCTGTGGTACAACGGCTGGACGGCTTTTCTTTTGACGCTGTCCAATCCGCTCATTATCATCCTCTTCGGTGCCCTCTTTGCGCAGTTCGCTTTCGCCCCCAGCCGTCCCTTCGACATGCTGGTGAGCTTTCTCAGCGTGGCCGGCGGCGCCCTGCTGTGGTGGTACGGGCTGACGTGGCTCATCGACAAAATTCGCACCAAGTTCGACAACAATGGCATACGCATCATCAACCAGGTCATCGGCGCCGTGGTCATCCTGGTCAGCGTCATCATCCTCTTGGGAACGGTCACAAACATCTTCCGTTTCTTCTAATTAAAAATCGTAAATACGTAAATCGCAAATCTCAAGGTGTTTATATCAAAAGAGCTGAGAAAGCAGAACATTGCCGAGTATCTGCTGTACATGTGGCAGGTGGAGGACACCATCCGTGCCTTCGGCTGCTCGCTGCCGCGCATCCGCCGCGAATATGTAGAGCGCTTCGACTACGACGAGGAGCAGAAGGAGGAACTCATCGACTGGTACGGCAACCTCATCCGCATGATGAACGAGGAGGGCTGCCGCGAGCATGGCCACCTGCAAATCAACCGCGTCACCCTGCAGCTGCTCAACGACTTGCATCTGCAGCTGCTGGCATCGCCGAAGTTCCCGTTCTACAACACAGCCTACTACAAGGTGCTGCCCTTCATCGTGGAGTTGCGCAGCCGTGGCGCCGACAAGAACGAGGGCGAGATTGAGACGTGCCTGAACCTGCTCTATGGCGTGATGATGCTGCGACTGCAGAAGAGAGAGATAACGCCCAACACCGAGCACGCCGTCCGCGAGGTCTCCACCTTCATCGGTATGCTCAGCGACTACTATAAGAAAGACAAGGAAGAAGGACTCAAGTTTGAATAAATGAACATACTGATTACGGGCTGCAACGGCCAGTTAGGCAACGAGATGCAGCTACTGGAGAAAGAGCACGCCACCCACACCTATTATAATACAGACGTGGCCGAGCTCGACATCACCGACAAGGAAGCCGTCAAGGCATTTGTCACCGACAACGCCATCGACGGCATTGTCAACTGTGCCGCCTACACCGCCGTTGACAAGGCCGAGGACAACGAGGAGCTGGCAAGAAAGCTGAACGCCCTGGCACCCGGCTATCTGGCCGAGGCCATAGCACAGCGCAGCGGCTGGCTCATACAGATCTCCACCGACTATGTCTTCGACGGCACCAACCACACGCCTTACACACCCGACGAGCCCACCTGCCCCAACAGCGTCTACGGGCGCACAAAGCTGGACGGCGAGGCAATGGCGATGCAGGCCTGCCAGCGCACAATGGTCATACGCACAGCCTGGCTCTACAGCACCTTCGGCAACAACTTCGTCAAGACAATGATACGCTTAGGCAAGGAGCGTCCGGAGCTGGGCGTCATCTTCGACCAGATAGGCACGCCGACCTATGCCCGCGACCTGGCCGTCTGCATCTTCACAGCCATCGAGAAGGGCATCGTGCCGGGCATCTATCACTTCAGCAACGAGGGTGTCATCTCGTGGTATGACTTCACCAAGGCCATTCACCGTCTGGCCGGCATCACCACCTGCCACGTGCGCCCCTTGCACACCAGCGAATACCCCACCCCAGCCGCCCGTCCCCACTACTCCGTGCTCGACAAGACAAAAATCAAACAGACCTACGGCATCGAGGTTCCTTACTGGGAAGAGAGTCTGAGGGAGTGCATAGAACAACTGCCAAAATGAAATAATTATGAAAACAAATTACCGTTACTTGTCCGTGCTTCTCTTCGCCATCACCCTGCTGATGGGCTTGACAGCACAGGCGCAGGGCATCCGCGTCAACTACACGGGCTCACGTCCCACCATCAATGATTTCGTAACAGCCTACCTCGCACAGGGAGGCGATGACGAACTCATCAGCAGCATCCGAAAAGACTGGAAGAGCCAGCAACAAGGCAGGGCACTGAGCAACGGAGCCTCGTTCACCATCGACGTGAGGAACGGCTTTGTAAGGTACGACAAACGCTACACGGCCACTTCCTACAACTACACAGAGTTCTGCTACTGGAACTGCAAGGATGGCAAGCACAAGCTGCTGGCCATCAACAATGGTTGCATAGAGGAAGGACGTCCCGTGACGAGCCAGTTCTCCGGGCTGTCGTTCTTCACCTACAACAACCAGACAAAGTCGATGCAGCCGACGTCGCGTTTGGATCTTGGCGCCAGCATCGATGTGAGGCCAGAGGTGACCTACGCCCTGCCGCAAGCCGGCAAGGACATCATGGCCACCATTCACGCTCCGCAGGGCGAGGTGCAGATACTGATGAAATGGAACGGCGCCAAGTTCGACCAGGAGCAGTTGGGCCGGCCGGCAGGCAATGTGCAGGTATCAGCGCCTACGGGCAGCTTTGGCGAGACCATCAAGTACAAGAACGACGACTACATCCGCGTCTACACCGCCGAGCAGTTTCTCAATGCACTCGGCTCCAACCGCAACGTGCTGGTGGCCAAGAACACGGAAATCAACCTCACGCCGATGCTCAACAACCAGAGCCTCTTCCGCACGCGTTTCAAGATGTGGACGTCCGACGTTTCCGAGGGCATCAGCGGCGGCCGTGAGACCGTGGTCAGCGAGCAGGTGTTCGACGGCCGGCAGCTGACATTGGTCAACATGAAGCAGCTGGTCATCGAGGGTGAGCAGAACTCACGCATCGTCGTGGAGCCGCGCTACGCCTTTTGTCTGAACTTTGTAGACTGTGACCAATGCACGGTGAGCAACCTCACCATCGGCCACACCGAAGACGGCTACTGTCAGGGCGGCGTCATTGGCATGAAGCGCGGATGGAGAAACACGATTGTAGACTGCGACCTCTACGGCTGCGGCACCTACGGCCTCGACCTGGAAGGCACCAAGAGCTTCTCGCTCTACTCCAGCAACATCCACGACTGCACCTACGGCATCATGCAGCTGCACAACTGCGAGGCTGTGCACAGCACGCATTGTGACTTCTTCAACAACCGTGAGTTTACGCTCGTTGAGGGCTATGGCAGCGTAGGAACGGTGTTTGAGGACTGCCGCTTCTACTCCAACTGGGGCGACGGGCCGCTCTTTAGTTTCGCCAATGACTTCATCCTGCTGGGCTGCGACATCCACCATCCTACGGAGAAACTGGGCACAATGGACAAGTGCCAGCAGCCCTCGCAGAGCCAGCCCAACAAGTTCAGCCCTAACTCATCCGACAACAGCATCAGAGGGCGCGAGATAGGCCCTGACAAGTCGAGAAGATGATTCAGGTAAGAAGAAAATAGTAAGAAGCAAGAAGTAAGGAGACGCAGAGCTGAGCATCTGAAATATCAATAGTTAACAGACAATCATTGTGATCAATCCAGAGATAGAACGCAGGCGGACATTCGCCATCATATCACACCCTGATGCCGGTAAGACCACACTGACCGAGAAGTTCCTGCTTTTCGGCGGACAGATACAGGTGGCTGGAGCTGTGAAGAGTAACAAAATCAGGAAGACAGCCACCAGTGACTGGATGGACATCGAGAAGCAACGCGGCATCTCAGTGTCTACATCGGTCATGGAGTTCGACTATGTAGCCCCCTCCAAATCTCCCCGTGGGGAGGCTTCCGGCGCAGCAGCTTCCCCCCTCGGGGGAAATGAGGGGCTGCTATACAAGGTGAACATCCTCGACACGCCGGGTCACCAGGACTTCGCCGAGGACACCTTCCGCACGCTGACAGCCGTCGACTCGGCCATCATCGTGGTGGACGGAGCCAAAGGTGTGGAGACACAGACCCGCAAGCTGATGACCGTATGCCGCATGAGGAAGACGCCTGTCATCATCTTCATCAACAAGATGGACCGCGAAGGCCGCGACCCCTTCGACCTGCTCGACGAGTTGGAGAAGGAACTGGAAATCAAGGTGCGACCACTCTCCTGGCCCATCAACCAGGGGGCAAAGTTCAAAGGTGTGTACAACATCTACGAACAGAAGCTCGACCTCTTCACACCCGACAAGCAGCGCGTCACGGAAAAGGTGAGCGTGGAGCTCGGTTCCTCTGAACTCGATGACAAGGTAGGCGAGACAGATGCAGCCAAGCTGCGCGAAGACCTGGAGCTGGTGGACGGCGTCTACCCTGAGTTCGATGTCGAGACCTACCGCTCAGCCGAGGTGGCTCCCGTCTTCTTCGGTTCGGCCTTGAACAACTTCGGTGTGCAGGAGCTGCTGAACTGCTTCGTAGAGATAGCCCCGTCGCCCCGCCCCACCAAGGCCGAGGAGCGCGACGTGCAGCCCGAAGAGCCGAAGTTCACGGGCTTCATCTTCAAAATCACGGCCAACATCGACCCCAACCACCGCTCGTGCATCGCCTTCTGCAAGGTGTGCAGCGGCAAGTTCCAGCGCAACGTGCCCTATCTGCATGTGCGGCAGGGCAAGACCATGCGCTTCACCTCGCCCACGCAGTTCATGGCGCAGCGTAAGTCGACCATCGACGAGGCGTGGCCGGGCGACATCGTCGGCCTGCCCGACACGGGCGGCGTCTTCAAGATTGGCGACACGCTGACCGAAGGCGAGCTGCTGCACTTCCGCGGACTGCCCTCGTTCTCGCCCGAGCTGTTCAAGTACATCGAGAACGACGACCCCATGAAGACCAAGCAGCTGCAGAAGGGCATCGACCAGCTGATGGACGAGGGCGTGGCGCAGCTCTTCGTCAACCAGTTCAACAACCGCAAAATCATCGGCACCGTGGGCCAGCTGCAGTTCGAGGTCATACAGTACCGCTTAGAGAACGAGTACAACGCGAAGTGCCGCTGGGAGCCTGTGCACCTCTACAAGGCTTGCTGGATCTCCTCCGACGACGAGGACGAGCTGGAGATGTTTAAGAAGCGCAAGTACCAGTACATGGCGAAGGACAAGGAGGGGCGCGACGTCTTCCTGGCCGACAGTGGCTACATGTTGCAGATGGCTCAGCAAGACTTCAAGCATCTGCAGTTCCACTTTACCAGCGAGTTTTAAATTGTTGAAGGTGGCATGGTGAAAACCAAGAAGAGACATTACATCTTTGGCGCTATCGCTGCGGTGCTGCTCATTGGCGGCATCGTGGCTTATACGTTCTACAGGCAGATAAACGCACCGCTGCTGAAGGAAGGCCAGTCTACACATATCTTATATATAGACAGCGACGACACGCCCGATTCGGTCTTTGTCAAGCTCGACCCGGTCGGCACAGAAAGCGGCATGAAGGGTCTGCGCTTCCTGGCCAATCACTATGACTTCACCGTGCGCACAGGCCGCTATGTCATCGAGCCGGGCAGGAAAGCCCTCGATGTGTTCCGTCAGCTGCGCAACGGACAGCAGTCGCCGGTGATGATCACTGTACCCGAGGTGCGCACCGTTGACCGGCTGGCAGGGCGTCTCACCTCCAAGCTGATGCTCGACAGCGCCGCCCTGGCACAGGCGCTCACCGACCAGGCGTTCTGCCAGAAGCAGGGCTACGACACCGCCACCATCTTCTGCCTCTTCGTACCCAACACCTACGAGGTCTACTGGAACATCTCCCTCGACGGTCTCATGCAGCGCATGAAGAAGGAGCACGACGCCTTCTGGAACGACGAGCGCCGTCACAAGGCTGAGGCGCAGGGCTTGACGCCCGACGAGGTGGTGACGCTGGCCAGCATCATCGACGAGGAGACGGCCAACAACCCTGAGAAGCCTGTCATCGCCGGCATGTACCTCAACCGCCTTCACCGCGGCATGTTGCTGCAGGCCGACCCCACCGTGAAGTATGCGCTGGGCGACTTCACCCTGCGCCGCATCCTGAACAAGCACTTGGAGGTGGACAGCCCCTACAACACCTACAAGTATCCCGGCCTCATGCCCGGCCCCATCCGCCTGCCGTCCGTGCAGGCCATCGAATCTGTGCTCAACCCCGACCATAACGACTATCTCTACATGTGCGCCAAGGAGGATTTCTCCGGCACGCACAACTTTGCCCGCACCCTGGCCGAGCACAACCAGAACGCCCGCCGCTATCAGCAGGCCCTCAACCAGCGCGGCATCAGGTAATGCATTAGGTTTCCTGCCGAGAAACCTTTGGTTTCCTGCCGAGAAACCGATGGTTTCTCGGCAGGAAACTTTTGAAACCCATGCTGCCTTGAAACTGCGGGATTCTCACATGGGTGAAATCCATGGTAAAGCTATTGTCTTTAACTCCCTTAATTCCCTAGCTCCTTTAACTCCTTTAGCACCCCATCCCCTCCCCGTAAGGGCAGGGTTCAAGAGGGGATGGCTGCGCATTGAGCTATGCGGCGGGCAAGGCGATAGCTATTGTCCCCAAATGTTTTTCTTGTTTTTATTGGTTTTTATTGGTTTTTTCTCAGGCCGCTTCGCGGTATCAACTCACATAGATAGCGACGGACTGTTCGTCCGAAGCCTCCGGACAATTTCCATTTGCACCGCAGAGGTCGAAACCATCGGCTTGCCTCAGCCTTTCCTTGCGCCATACACAAAGAGAACGCCCGATTTTGTCGTTAAAAAAACACGCAGATATTTTGGCGATATGGAAAAAAAGGCGTAATTTTGCAGCAATCATTTCAAAAAAGCGTAAACAAACATCATAAAAAAATGAAACGCATACTTCTTTCATTGGCGGCAGTCGTGGCACTCAGTGCCAGCGCCGCACAGGCGAACGAGCCGGGCGAGGGACAGTATTACCGTCTGTTCGCACCGCTCACGTTCTATCACTCAGTGGCCAACAGCCAGCTGTCGATGTCGTCACAGAGCACCGACCAGATAGAGCAGGCTGTAGACAGAGCCTTGATGCACGTCTACCTGAACCGCCCCGACCTGGTGGAAATCACAGAGACGGAGCAGACAGAGGCGGGCGAGCTGCGCCAGGACATCATCGACCAGCCAGTGGTGCAGGCCGTCACGATGGTGGAGCAGGCTGAGCCCATGCCCGAGGCACCCGAGGCAGACCCCGTAGAGGTGGTGGTGGAGAAACCGAAGTTCTGGACCCGCAAGGGCGACGGCTACCTGCAGTTCATGCAGAACTATGTGTCAGGCAACTGGTACAAGGGCGGCGAGAGCAACTACTCCGCAGTGGGAAGCCTCACACTGGAAGCCAACTACGACAACAAGGCGAAATGGAAGTGGGAGAACAAGCTGGAGATGAAGCTGGGCTTCCAGACCTCGCGCACCGACTCTGTGCACAAGTTCAAGGCCAACGAGGACCTCTTCCGTTACACCGGCAAGGTGGGCCTGCAGGCAGCCAAGAAGTGGTACTACACACTGCAGATGTTGGCCTACACACAGTTCGCTCGCGGCTTCAAGGCCAACAACGTGAAGACTTTCTCAGACTTTATGTCGCCATTCAACTTCAACGTTGGTCTCGGTATGGATTACAAGGTGTCATGGTTTAACAACAAACTGACAGGCACCATCAACCTCTCGCCACTGGCCATCAACTACCGCTACGTCGACCGTACAGCACTGGCCAAGAGCTTCGGTGTAAAGACCGACAAGCACACCCACTCGCTCACCGACTTCGGTTCGCAGGTCACAGCCTCACTGGAGTGGAAGATGAACGACGTGGTGACATGGAAGTCGCGCCTCTACGGCTTCACCAGCTATCACCGCGCTGAGCTGGAATGGGAAAACACCTTCTCACTACGCGTGTCGAAGTACATCTCAGCCAATCTCTTCCTCTTCCCGCGCTTTGACGACTCCAACATCTGGGACGACGACCTCGGCTATTGGCAGTTCAAGGAGTACTCATCACTCGGATTCTCGTATAATTTCTAAGCGGCACAACCCAAAAACACGCCTTTTTTCAGGTTTTTCAACGTAGAAAGAAAAAAAGTTGCCGAAAAATTTGGTGGGATAAAAAAAAGTGCGTACCTTTGCACCCGCAAATCAGAAACGGATGGCTCCGTAGCTCAACTGAATAGAGCATCTGACTACGGATCAGAAGGTTGTGGGTTTGAATCCCGCCGGAGTCACAAAGAGGCAGTCTTTAGGCTGCCTCTTTTGTTTTCAAGCGCTTGTGAGAGGAATGAACGGGCAGACGATGGAAAGAGGACGCTTTGCGCCGTCACCAACGGGACGCATGCACCTAGGCAACGTGTTCGGGGCATTGCTGTCGTGGCTCTCGGTGAAAAGCCGCGGCGGGCAATGGCTGCTGCGCATCGAGGACATCGACCCCGACCGCTCACACCGCGAGTATGCCGAACAGATGATGGACGACCTGCTGTGGCTGGGGCTGCAGTGGGACGGCGAGCCGCTGTGGCAGAGCCAACGCTCGCATATCTACGAGCACTACTTCCGCCAACTGGAGGCGCAGGGTCTTGTCTATCCCTGCTATTGCACCCGCAACGACATCCTTGCCACGCAGGCGCCCCACGAGAGCGACGGCCGGGTGGTTTATAAAGGCACCTGCCGGCACCTGCCCCCACAGCCTGGGAGACCGGCAGCCATGCGTCTCATGGTGCCCGACAGCGACGTGTCGTTCACCGATGGCCACTACGGACTGCAGACGGTGAACTTGGGGCGGCAGGTGGGCGACTTCATCATCCGTCGCAAAGACGGCGCCTGGGCCTATCAGCTGGCCGTCGTCGTCGACGATGCCCTGACGGGCGTCACCGAGGTGGTGCGTGGACGCGACCTGCTGCTGTCGTCGCCGCAACAGATGTATGTGGCGCAGACGTTAGGTTTTGCCATTCCCCGCTTCGTGCATTTCCCGCTGTTGTGCAACAAGAGCGGACAGCGACTGTCAAAGCGCGACCGCAGCCTCGACATGGGAGCCCTGCGGCAGCGATACTCTGCGGGGCAGCTCATCGGACTGCTGGCGCACCTGGCGGGCCTGCTGCCTGCACCGCAAGCTGTCAGTCCCGCTGACCTCCTCCCGCTGTTCTCATGGGACAAAGTGCCTCGCCAGGACATCACTGTTGAATAACCAATACGTGGTGAATGTGCCAGATGATGTTGACAAATAAGCAGAAAGAAAAGTGAACGACTACCGGAGCATACTGAAGAGATACTGGGGCTATGATGATTTTCGCGGCATCCAGCGCGACATCATCGAGAGCATCGGTAGCGGGCACGACACGCTGGGACTGATGCCGACGGGCGGCGGCAAGAGCATCACCTTCCAGGTGCCGGCGTTGGCCCAGGAAGGCACGTGCATTGTCATCACACCGCTCATCGCACTGATGAAGGACCAGGTGCAGAACCTGCGGCGCAGGGGCATCAGGGCCGAGGCCATCCACTCCGACATGTCGCACGACGACATTCTGCGCATCCTGGAAAACGCCGTCTTCGGAGCCGTCAAACTGCTCTACATCTCGCCGGAGAGACTGTCGTCGGAGTTCTTCATGAAAAAGCTGAGCCACATGAAGGTGAGCTTCATCTGCGTGGACGAGGCACACTGCATCAGCCAGTGGGGCTACGACTTCCGACCGTCGTACTTAGCCATCGGGAAGATTCGCAGCATCATTCCCAACGCACCTGTGCTGGCCCTCACCGCCACAGCCACGCCGATTGTCATCGATGATATCGTGGATAAGTTGAAGGTTCCCCCTTCGCCCCCCGAGGGGGGCACAAATGCCCGCAAGCCAAATGAAGCCCCCTCGGGGGCCGCAGGGGGGGCTTTCCGCGTCTTCCGCATGAGTTTCGAGCGGAAGAACTTGGCCTACATCGTGCGCCAGGCAGCAGACAAGGAGGAACAGATGTGCCACATCCTGCGCAACGTGCCCGGGACAGCCATCATCTACACACGCAGCCGGCGTCGCACGAAGGAGATAGCCGAGATGCTGAACAAGGAGGGCATGAGCGCCACCTTCTTCCACGCAGGACTGGACAGCGGCATCAAGGACCAGCGGCAGAAGGACTGGCAAGCCGACAAGATACGTATCATGGTGGCTACCAACGCCTTTGGCATGGGCATCGACAAGCCCGACGTGCGCGTGGTGCTGCACGCCGACTGTCCCGACAGCATCGAGGCGTACTTCCAGGAGGCGGGACGCGCAGGACGCGACGGAAAGAAAGCCTATGCGGTGCTGCTCTTCAACGGCAATGACCGCACCAAGCTCTTGAAGCGCATCAGCGACACCTTCCCGGAAAAGGAGGAAATAAAAGAGGTGTACGACCACCTGGCCTACTTCTACCAGATTGGTGTGGGCTCGGGCTACAACGCCGTATTCGAGTTTCCCATCGACAAGTTCTGCCATAATTTCCATCACTTCCCCACGCGCGTGCTCTCGGCACTGAAGATTCTGCAACGGGCCGGATACATCGACTTTCAGGAGGAAGAAGAGGGACAGGCCCGCCTGCGCTTCATCTTGGAACGCGACGACCTCTACCGTCTGCGCGACAACGGCGCCGAGGCGGATGCGCTCATCGTGGCACTGCTGCGCAACTACAGCGGGCTGTTCAACGACTACCATTACATCGACGAGGCGTTTCTGGCACAGCAGACGGGCCTCACGCTGCCGCAGGTGTACCTCATATTAAAAGAGCTGGCGCGCAGGGGCATCATCGACTTCATCCCACAGCGCAGCACGCCGCTCATACGCTATACCCAGCGACGCGAAGACTCCGAGCACCTGCAGCTGCCGCCCTCCGTCTACGACGACCTGAAGCAGCGGTACAGCGAGCGCATAGAGAAAATGATAGACTACGCCACCTGCCAGAACAAGTGCCGCAGCCGTATGCTCCTGCGCTATTTCGGAGAGGAGAACAAGCACGAGTGTGGGCAGTGTGACGTATGCCTCGACCGCAGCGGTGCCCTCAGCAAGATGGAGGACATCGCAAAAGCGCAAGAACAGATAGAGGCCTTGCTGGCCGACGGCAAGCAGCACCATGTGTCGGAGCTGCATCGCATCACCATGGCTTACGAACACATTGAGGCAGCCCTGGAATACATGATCTATGAGGAAATCATCATCGACGACGATGGCTTGCTGTCGCTCAACAAATAGTCACAGACGCTGCTCTTTAGATGTTAGTATAGTGCTATTGCTATTTCACTAAGGCTTTCCTGTCACCAACGATGTTCATACCCTTCTTTGGGGCAGTGAGCCGCTGGCTGGAGAGGGAGATATTTGCCTTTATTTATATGTTGGCTATTTTCCGCAAAACAGGCAAGAAAAGTGGTAAATAAATTTGCGGAATGGAAGTTTTTTCGTAATTTTGCGGTGTAAACAGCATTGTTATGAATTATCCTATTGGTGTACAAGATTTCGAGACGCTGCGCAAGGGCGGATTCGTCTATGTAGACAAGACTGACCTTATCTACAAGCTGACGCGCGGCCACATCTATTTCCTCGGCCGTCCGCGACGGTTCGGCAAGAGCCTGCTGGTGAGCACGCTGAAATACTATTTCCAGGGCAGGAAAGATCTGTTCGAGGGACTGAAGATTGCGGAGTTAGAGAACGAGTGGCAGCAGTACCCCGTGCTGCATTTCGACTTCAACCGCGTGTCGCAGCCCAAGGCTTTGCAGGAGTATATCAGAGAACAACTGGACGAATGGGAGCAGGAATATCCCTTTAACGCTCGTTTTGAGAGCCTGGCCCTTCGCTTCGACTGGCTTCTCAGGGCCGCACACAAGAAGACGGGCAAGCAGGTGGTGGTGCTCATCGACGAATACGACAAGCCGCTGCTCGACCTCCTTGAGACGGGCAATCCTGACGACGAGAAGCAGTTGCAGCAGAACCGCGACTTCCTGAAGGACTTCTTCTCCGTGTTCAAGGCCGCCGACGAGCACCTGCGCTTCGTGCTGCTCACGGGCATCACCAAGTTCTCTCAAGTGTCGATGTTCAGCGGATTCAATCAGCCCGATGACATATCATATAGTAGCCGCTACGACACACTCCTGGGCATCACCGAGGAAGAGCTGCACACGGTGTTTGCCGAATCCATAGAGGAGCTGGCCGACAACCAGGGCATCACCATGGAGCAGGCGAAGGCATGGCTGAAGGACAGATACGACGGCTATCACTTCAGCGACCGACTCATCGACATCTACAACCCCTTCAGCATTCTAAACGCCTTTGCAAACAACAGCCTCGACAGCTACTGGTTCAGCTCAGGCACTCCCTCGCTCCTTATGCGCCTGCTGGCCAACACTAATGAGGACGTGATGCGATACACCGGACAGTATTTCGACAAGCAGACCTTCATCGACTACAAGGCCGGCGCGGCCACGCCACTGCCGATAATTTTCCAGAGTGGCTACCTCACCATCAAGGCCGTTGACCGCCGTTTCAACACCTACCTGCTCGACTTCCCCAACCAGGAGGTACGTGAGGGCCTTGCCACGCTGCTGACAAGCAACTATGTGCAACCCAGGGAGGACACAAAGTCATGGGTGGTGAAGGTTGTGCAGGCCTTAGAGGCCGCCGACCTCAATCTGGTGCGCCGCCTGTTCACCAGCTTCCTTGCAGATACGCCCTACAGCATGCGGCCGAAGAAGGACCAGAAGGACCGCGAGCTGTACTTCCACTATACCTTCTACCTGCTCATGCGCCTCATCTCGTGCTACACCGTCTACACCGAGAAGCAGCTCTCCGAGGGCCGCGCCGACTGCATCATTGAGACCCCGCAGTATGTCTACATCTTCGAGTTCAAGCTCGATGGCACCGCCGCTGAGGCCCTGCAGCAGATTCACAGCCGCGGCTACGCCCGCAGCTACGACACTGACCCGCGCCAGAAGTTCCTCGTCGGAGCCTCGTTCTCCAGCCAGACGGGAACCGTGGAGGAGTGGCAGGTGGAAGATGAAGCTACCAGTTCATCAGGCGCAACTGAGCATTGACATTGTCAGCTTTGCTTACATCTGCATCAAAATTCAGACGGTCGTACTCCCACCTTAGGGGGTTGTTGAGGATATAATTCACCACATAACTATAAGCCACCTCATTCCTTATGATGGCATCGTAGAAACGGGTCTGCCACAGCCGCATGTCAAAGCGTGGCCACCCCTTTTCTCTCACGCCATGAATATACTTGTTCGTAGACATGCTTTTGTACCATCTTATGGCATCAGTTATGCTTGAGGTGCCACCATTGAAGAAAAAGAAATGAACATGGTTGGGCATGACTACATGTGCAATATC
>JAEEGG010005552.1_pt1 | contig 29852 bp, 27 predicted proteins | sample 9134161 | NCBI WGS metagenome assembly JAEEGG01 (sample SAMN16246543, study PRJNA631951) | gut metagenome | biome: gut microbiome; feature: rumen; material: CR-attached | host: Bos | place: Iran: Karaj | collected 2018-10
AAGATTTGAGTTAAAAGGTGATAGTTTAAGGAAAAAATGATTATCTTTGCCGCGAAATTAGTTTAGCAGACTCGTGAGTGACTGATTTTGTCCGATGCTACTGACTGAATTTCGCCCGACGTAAGCAATATACATCATTTCATAGATAGAGCAAAGGCTTTACGGGTGTTTGAACCGTTCAGAACCAATGCGAACGGGCGTATGGTGCAGCAATTCTGTATTATGACGCAAGTAACACGGTTTGTCAATCATCTTTATTTGGCGTTAGTCGATAGGAAACTACCAGTATTCGGGTATATGCAAGATGGCGCCCGGTTATTAGGCTATACTGACAAGAGGCTTTTTGGAAAGATGTATGGAGCCATGCTGATGAAAAACAGGTTGCATATCCCAACAGCTATTATTAGGGGCTTCTTTGGTGGGAACAGTGTTGTGCCGTGTAGTCTCTTACAAAGTAAAGGGGCTGGAGATGGCGCTGCAGCGGCGGATTATCCTTATAAATTTGCTTCTGTTCATCAAAAGGTAGTGCAGATAAAGCCCGTTGCCGTTAAAGGGAAATTGCAATATGTGTACGATCCTGCGGATTGTAGTATTAAATTAGGATTAGGCGAGCAAGCGGCACTGTTTACAATACCCAATGCTCAGCAAAAAGGTGTTGTGTTGTCGTTTGCGGGTACAGAGTTTAAACTGACAAAACGTGGAGTTCATAATATGGTAACGGATGCAGCACAAATATTGTTTGGGCCAGAAACGACTTATCTTGCGGCTGTAGGTCTGTTGAAAGATGTGGCAAATTGCTTCACTACAGATGATATCTACGTGGTAGGACATTCACTGGGCGGTGGTTTGATGCAATATGCTGTAACTGGTGTAGGTGGTGACAAAATCCATGGTATTGGTTATAATTCTGCTGGTCTGTCTAATTATTCAAAGAAAACACTGACAGGAGAAAGAATAAGACATGCAGAAAAGAGAATTTGCCATATTTGCGCAGTCACCGACTTTATTTCGCCTATAGGGAGTCAAATCGGGAGAGTACTACATATAAATACAGGCGAAAGATGGTCACACTCACTAAATCATCTGAATAAAAGGCTGAATGGGGAACTAATAGGCTGCTCTATGTAGAATATGAAAGCGTTGTACTCTCGTGCATATCTTGACCATATTTCTTTTAATGACATGCTGGTACCTTTTGAAAGGTATCTTTTTAAATTGGAGCATGAGAGAAAGAAAATACCCAAACTCAAATTCCATGAGAGGGACTTCTTGTTTAGGGCTATGCACTCATTCTACGAGGCAAGTGGCGACAAAAGATACGATATCTATAAGATTCCAGAGCTGCATGAAAACTTATTCTACTGGATAGTATTGCTACACTCCAACATGACAATGGTGTTTGACGGTTTCGTTCCAGGGCCTAACAAAAAAGCATTAACTGCGTATGAAAAACGGCGTAATAAGATGTTTTTCTATAAATACCTTGGTGTTTGGAGAAAACTGGTTGAAGAAGGAAAAGGAACGTATCTCTCTATTATTAAACCGGCTTTGCAAAGAAAACTGGAAGAATGGAGAGATTTAGCAAAAAAACAATCCATTCCTGCATATACACTCAAACAAAAGGAGGTCTATGTTTACGGATGCTTTTTTGATATATACTATCATGTTAGATTGTATTTCGATGAGTTACCCAATCCTTATGTCATCAAGTCGATTAACGGAATAGATGTGGTTTTTAATGTTTATTCTTATGTGCATATTTATAACCGCCATTACATACCAAACATGAGTTATAGATTGGGTAATGCATCAATGAACCCCGAAATGGATGTGGTAAATCTTGATGAACTACCGGATTCAATATTGGATATGTTGGAAAAATATAATGTTAAGAATCCAATAGCAATAGATACAGAGTATTGCTTGTTTACATGGAATGGCGACAAGTTTATACTGTGGTTAAAAAGAAAAAGATTAAACGAAACCAAGAAAGAAGGCCTTGAAGTGCGTTCTTTCTATAAATGCACAAAGGAAGAAGATTTGATTAAGTTCGTGAATAACAACTGGTTGGTTTTAAGTTAAAAGACACAGGATTTGAGTGAGCAGTTCAAAAGGAAGAATCAATATCAATATCAATAATGGCATATAATAGTTTCAAAATCATAGGTATTAGGGCTGTGAGGCCCAACCCGAAGGATTTCCCTGTCAATTACCCCAAGCACTTTGAAAAAGTGGAGGCTATACAGAAAGTCCTGTATGGCTCCGACCATTGGTTTTATTTCTATAAAGGAATTACCATCGATGAGAATAAAACTCAGGTGGTAATGACCAGTGAGGCCAAAAAGGATTATTCGCTGTATGATACTGATGAACTCAAGATTAGTATTTGTGCGATAGTTGGTAGAAACGGTTCTGGCAAAAGTAGTATAGTAGAACTGCTGGTACGCACTATCAACAACCTTGCTGCGGCGCTACTTGGAGAAGGCTACAATTTTTCTGCGGCTGAGCATCTGCATTTCATTGACTATGTTTTTGCTGACCTTTGCTTCCAGATAGGTAATACCATATATATATTGGAATCTCATGGTAGGCATATTGAGTTGAGACTGTTTAAGGCAAGGGCTGATCATTATTTTGAATATACGCCTTTTAAGATATATCACATCCTTGAACAGTACCGTATCGAGGATAGTGTAGTGCCTTTAAAGAAGCATAAGGAGGGTAGGAGAATACTGAAATCGTTGTTCTATACAATGGTATGTAACTACTCGTTATATGGTTTTAATTACAGGGATTTTCTTTCTGAAGCTACACCTGCAAAGCGTTTGGAAGCTCTGCATATAAAGGCGAACGATTCAAATCCAACGGAAGATTCCTTGTGGCTTAAAGGTATATTCCACAAGAACGATGGATATCAAACTCCCATTGTGTTGCATCCGATGCGAGATGATGGAAGACTGAATGTGGTGAAGGAGAATAACCTGGCCAAAGAGCGCCTTGCAGCTCTGCTGTTTTATAAAGACAATACGGATAATTACCCACTTAGGACTATCAACGGTGACTTGCATGTTGTATCTCTTCATATTGAACCGACAACGAACAGAAAATATGCGGATGAATCGATGTTGAAAGTTCTTGGTATCAGTAATAAACAGAATGTAAGCAAGAACATTGATAATGTGAGAAACTTCATACTTGGATTCTGGGATGATGAATATGGAATCTTAAGAAATGGATGCAATAAGTCTCAGAAAGATGATGCCTATGATTACATTGTCTATAAGACACTTAAGATTATTAGGAATTACAAAAAATACAGGCCAATCTTTACGTATCTGAGTAAGGAGTTTGTTGACTATAAAGTGCTGACGAAAAAGATGAAATCATTGGCGCAGGATTATAGTCATATTACGAAAAAGCTATTTCAGACCATCAACTATCTTATTACGGATATGTATGCAAGCCCCGACAACAATTATAATCTGAACTTGTTGGAGGAAGAGATGGATGAGAAGGGAATGGTTGTAAAGTTGAATGGAAGAGACGTTAAGATTAAGCAGAACCTGTTGCCCCCTCCTATTTTTAAAACAGACTTGATACTCACGAAAGATGAAGAAGGAAATGGTACGATACCATTCAGTAGTATAAGTTCGGGAGAAAGGCAAATAGCCTATACCATTAGTAACCTGATGTACCATCTTGTAAATGTTGATTCTGAGTGGAATGACAGTTATAGGAAGGACAAAGACCATCTGGAAGTTATCAAATATCGCTATATGAACGTGATATTTGACGAGGTGGAACTCTACTATCACCCGGAGATGCAACGGCAGTTTACAAATATCATGATGAAAACACTGCGGAGCGTCCATTTTGCAAATATGCGGGGTATCAATATTATGATAGTGACCCATTCACCGTTTGTTCTTTCAGACATTCCTGATAGCAATGTTCTTTGCTTGGGGGATGGTGACAACCTTGAAGCGAAGACACTTGGTGGTAATATCATGGAGATGCTTGGAAACTCGTTCTTTATGAAGAACTCCATAGGAGATTTGATAAAAGAAGAGATTGCAGACATTGTTGATATGTATAATCGGGTTGTTAGGGAAAGAAAAGATGTTGGAAATGAATTTGCCACTAAACGTGGACGGTTTAACTATATTTGTGAGAATATAGGGGATGATTTCTTGAAGCAAATGCTTCAAAGAATGGTTAATGAAATTTGTGTGTCGATAAAGAAAAACAGGTAGAATGTTCAGGTTTAAATCATCGGTAAACCCTGTAGAGTTGAAGAGGCGATACTTGAAAAAGTATAAAATGAAATCCCTTCAACGAAAGCTTAATGCCCTTTTGGCGGCTTATCCTGATATTAAGGATGAGTTGCCAGATGATTGTGATGCGAAGAAACTTCTTATTGGTGATTTCAAATACCTAACAAAAATCTATTTCGCTTTTACAGGAGTTTTAGCAGGGAAAAGTGATGATGAGTGTAAGGCAATACGTAAAGCCTTTGTAGATGGTGGTTTTGATTATAAAAATCATAGTGGTAACATTGGGAAGTTCTTGACGGATGCTGCTAATGGTTTTGAAATATACAACTGTGTATATTGTGACCTCGAAGAGGTAACCTCGTTTGTAAAGGGTGCTGGGGTAAAAGTAAGAGGCTTTGAAACGGAACATGTTTTGGATAAAGGAGAATGCCCATTAGTGGCGTTGTCGTTGTATAACTTTGTTCCATCATGTGGGACATGCAACGGTGCAGCTGTGAAGGGTACAAAAACCATTGGAGATACGCTAGATGAGGTCGTCAAACTAAGTCCGACTGTAAATGGCTATGATTTTGAAGAAAAGGTTAGGTTTGTCGTGAACTACCTAAACCCTAAAGCTGATGATTTGAAAGCATTGACGCATCTTGGAGATTACGAGATTGGGTTTGATGTGAAAGACAGCATATATCAGAAATCGATAGATCTGTTTGAGCTGAAATCAAGGTATAATAAAGATGTTCCCAAAAGTGAGTTAATTAAATGGTGGCGGCGAAAGCGTATTTATACAGATAATAAGCTGAAAGAAGTGGCTGCTGATTTGGGTATGACTTTGGAAGAAACTATTGAGGAACAGTTTGAACTGAATCTCAGAAGGACGAAGCACTATCCTTTGGAGAAGGCTCGTAGAGATGTGATGATGATGTATTGAATAGGAATGTGATGAATAAAAAGAGAATACCAGAATCACTGACATTGCGAAAAGCAAAGATGATTTCTTATTCGCATGTGTATGCGGATGAGAGACCATCTGTAGCATCGTTTGTAAGTGGAATTCCTACTGACGAAGCGGTGGAGTGGTGTTCTTATATCGTTTTCAGAAAAGATAATCTTAAAATTGGTGAGTGTGACTTACATATCTTGCTTCCTTTATTGTTCAGCTTTGAGAGTGAACTCCAGCATAAGTTGACCGACTATCTAGGGCCTTCCTATAATGGAATAGATATGCTGATTGACAGGTATTCGTTCCTCAAACTGACATCTTTTCTGATTGCTCACCATAATGAAGAGCATCATGAACTGACAAATGAAGAGAAAACCAGGCTATTTAAGGCATACTTAGTGCTTTGTGATGAATATTTAGAACGCATAAGCAGCGGAGAATCGATTCCGGACAAATATACTTCGGATGATATGCTGAAGTGCTATATGCCCATACAACTGCTGACGAATGCTATAGATGCCTTTTCTGATTCTTCTTTGGAAGTGATTAAAGGGAAATGGTTCTTCGTTGATTTCGCCAACACAGACAAGAAGTTTAAGCAATATGTTGAAGATTTTATAAAGGCAAAAGGTTATCCAAATGCAATAGAGTATCTTGGATATATATTCAACGCAATAGCTTCTGCAACAGTTAATGAGCCACCAACCAATATTATGATGTTTGGGGAAAGTAGCGGGCCGTGGATTAACTTCATGAACAGCATGTGTGCCAATCCAAAAGACTTTGTAGAAGATGATGATCTGAACGCTTTACGTTCGAAACCTGTATACAAGATTGCTGATGACAAGTTTGCTATTTTGTTCTCAAAGTTCTTCGTTGACAAGTTATTTCCAGGATTGTTATTTGACATGGCTTCGACACTCGCCTCCATTGGAACATTCGATGATGAAGTAGTTGCATATAGGTCTATAAAACAGCAGGTCGGAGAACGATTCTCTGAGCAATATATGCTATATAGGACTCTTGTAAATACGCTTTCCAGACGTTTGCCTGTTAGAATTTGCGGTCGGGATCTGCATAAGGTCGTGAAATCAGGGGAACCTGATTATTATGCAAGAAGGAATAACAGAGTTTTCGTATTTGAGTTTAAGGATGTTAGGTTGGATTCTCAGACCATATCATCATGTGACTATGAGACAATTAGACAGAAATTGTATAATACCTTTGTGTTTAATGAAGAAGGCAAACCTAAGGGTGTGAAACAGTTGGCGAATGTCATTGAAAACAAACTGCCTGAGATTATATCGAAAATTGATACTGCTGTGCCAAATGGGAAACTCAAAATATATCCTGTTTTGGTTTATACTGATGGCAGCTTTGACATTGAAGGCATAAACTATTATCTGAACGGTGAGTTTAGAAAGGTAATCGGTTCTGTTGATGACAGATTCCAAGTTAAGGACCTGGTGATGGGAATGCCGAGGGGCGTGATAATAATGGCTACTGCAGTAAAACGCGGGAGCCCTTTTTTTGTTCTTTTTTCTTAGTTTTGTTTGGTGATGTGGAATTAATAACGTACTTTTGCCAACCGAAAAAATGATTACTTCTGATGACTGAATTGTTTTTTGAACTGATACAGGTTGCACTGGGGAATAGGGAGATGTTATCTCGCGTACCTACGGATGACGAGTGGCGGTATCTCTATAGGGAGAGCCGAAAGCAATCTGTTGGAGGTGTTGCTTTTACGGCTCTGGATGTGTTGAGTAAATCGGGGCAGAAGCCACCGACGGCCTTGCTGTATGAATGGATGGGACTTAGCGAACAGGTGAGATCGCAGAACGTGCTGATGAATAAGGAGGCGGCGCGACTGACGAATCTGTTTGAACAGGAAGGTCATAATACTGCCATATTAAAGGGACAGGCAAATGCAAGACTGTATCCTCAGCCATTGACCAGACAGCCTGGCGACATTGATATATGGGTGGATGGTGGTAAGGAGAAAGTTATCGCTAAATTTGCCACAGATGACGATGCTACGGTATCATATCACCATATCCATTTGAAGAAGAATGAAGCGGGAGTGGACGTGGAGATACATTTCCGACCTTCGTCAGGAAATAAAAATCCGTTTACTAATAAGCGATTACAGCAGTTTCTGGAAGACGAAATCAACCGGGAAAACGAAAGGGTGCCTGAAGGCTTCAGAGTGCCAAGCGTGAGATTTGCTCTGGTGATGCAACTCTCTCATATACAGCGGCATCTGATGAGCGAGGGCATAGGCTTGCGTCATATAATAGACTACTATTATCTGCTGAAGTCGGACGTAAGTAACCAGAGGGATGAGGTGAAAAACAGGTTGGATAGTTTTGGATTAAAGCATATGGCTGAGGCGTTGATGTGGGTTCTGCATGAGTGGCTGGGACTGGAAGAGGCGTATCTCATTGCTCCGGAGGATGAAAGACGCGGCAGGATGCTGTTACAATCGATTATGGATGGCGGAAACTTCGGTCGCTATTATCATGGTCATCAACAGGGCGTATGGCGACGTTTCTTTGCAAACAACAAACATCGCCTAAAAATGCTGCGTTTTGATTTCAAAGAAGCCTTCTGGATGGAGCTGGACTACATCATCTCTCTAATAAAAACAATCCCCGCCCGCATCGCCCGCCGCTCCTGGTCGCTAGCCCGCTAGCCCCCCTGCCAGGGGACAGGTACCTGGCAGCTAGATGACAAGCGGTGGAGCTGCCAGGGACCTGTCCCCTGGCAGAGGTTAGGTGAAACGCTTTTCGATAATCTGCCAGTCGATAATCTGCCAAAGTGCGGCAAGATGATCAGGACGGCGGTTCTGATAATCCAGATAGTAGGCATGCTCCCACACGTCGAAAGTAAGCAACGGCTTCAACCCCTTCTGGATAGGATTTGCAGCATTCGTCTCCTGCGTAATCACAAGCTTACCATCCTTATCTGCTGACAACCATACCCAACCAGAACCAAACAGTGTTGCCCCAGACTTCTGGAATGTCTCCTTAAACGCCTCGAACGAGCCAAAGTCGCGAACGATAGCTTCAGCCAACTTTCCCGTTGGAGCATTATCAGCCTTAGGCGCCATGAATTGCTCAAAGTACATGTTATGATTCAGTATCTGCCCAGCATTATTCAGCATACCACCAGAGGCCTTACATACGATATCCTCTAGCGAAGTATCCTCGAATCCACTTCCAGGCAGCAGCCCATGGAGGTTATTCACATACCCTGCCAGATGCTTCCCATGATGAAACTCCAGCGTCTGCTTACTAATCACCGGCTCCAATGCATCAATCGCATACGGCAGCACCATCAATTCAAATTTTCCCATATTCTTACGTTTTTTTAGTTATACACGCTGCGAATATACAACTTTTCCACGAAAAATCCCTTTTTATTCGTATTTTTTTTCAATTATTTTTGATAATAATGTTGGTATTATCCGAAAAATGCGTATTTTTGCAGAAAATTTAATGCCGTATGGATTATAAGTATCATATTTTTAGCCCATATCGCGTGTGTCCACTGGGGGCGCATGTGGATCATCAGCATGGACTGGTGACTGGGTTCGCGATTGATAAAGGCGTGGACTTGTGGTTTAATGTACCCGATGACGGCCATGTGCATCTGGAGTCCAAAACCTTTGAGGGGATAGTGGATTTTGATATCGACGCACCCTCTCAGGTGCGCGAGCGCCATTGGGGCGATTATGCCCGTGGCGCCAAGTACGCCCTAAAGAAGCGCTTTGAACTGAAGCGAGGCATCACGGGTGTCATCCAGGGCTCTCTGCCTGTGGGTGGACTCTCATCGAGTGCCGCAGTGTTGATAGCCTATGTCATGGCCTTTGCCAAAGCAAATGATATCACCCTTCAGCCATTTGAGGTGGTGAAGATAGCTTCGGAAGCAGAGCGTGAGTATATCGGGCTGAATAATGGACTGCTGGATCAGGCTTGTATAGCGTTGGGTAAGAAAAACGGGCTGTTGTTCCTGGACTGCGACTCGAACGAGTGGCGCATCATCAAGCGAAATCCCGCGATGCCTGATTTCGAGATTGGCATATTCTTTAGCGGGTTGACTCGAAGCCTTGTAAATTCCGATTACAACCTGCGTGTGTATGAGTGTAAGACTGCCGCATGGAACATGTTGGCCTATACCGAGCAGCCTCTCAAGACATTCGACAAGACCTTCTTGCGCGATATCCCCAAGGCCACGTTTGACAAGACCCGCATTGCCATGCCTGCTCGTTTTGCGCGCCGTGCAGAACACTTCTATAGCGAGTACCGACGTGTGCGCCAGGGTGTGACGGCTTGGGAAACTGGTAATATGAAACTGTTTGGTAAACTCTCGTTTGATTCGTGCGAGAGTTCGATCCATAACTACGAGTGTGGTAGCCCGGAGCTTATCGCAATCTATGAGATAATGCGTCAGTTGCCAGGAGTTTATGGAGGACGATTCAGTGGTGCGGGATTCAAGGGGGCTTGCATCGCGCTGGTGGATCCTTCTTATAAAGAAGAGATCCAGAAGAAACTGACTATGAAGTATCTGGAGCAGTTCCCGGAATACGAAAAGACGTTCCAGGTATTTTGGGTTAGACCAGATGATGGAGCTCGCTTCGTTGATTGAAAAATTGATAAGATATGAAGAATATAGTTATTGCAGCGGGATACGCTACACGTTTGGGAGAACTCACTAAGAATTTCCCGAAGCCATTGCTGAAGATAGGGGAGAATACTATCCTCGGCAGGATGCTGGATGACATTGATAGGATTCCGGAGATAGATGAGCACATCATAATCACTAACCACAAGTTCGCCCACATCTTTGAGGATTGGAAAAAGGATTTGTACTATAGCAAACCGATTACCATCGTTGATGATGGTACCGAGACTAACGATACACGCTTAGGTGCTGTTTGTGATTTGTTGTTTGCGATGGATAAGTTGCACATCGATGATGATATGCTTGTTGTTGCAGCAGACAACTTGCTGTTCTTCTCGTTCCAGGAATTCGTCGATTTCGCTCGTGCCAAAGGCACATCGTGTATTATGTGTCATGAGCAGCCATCGATAGAGAAACTCCAGCGTACAGGCGTAGTAGAACTCGATGCTGAAAATCGTGTGCTTGGTATGGAGGAAAAGCCTCAGGTGCCTAGGAGTCATTGGGCAGTGCCACCGTTTTACATCTACCTGAAGAAGGATTTGGACTTGGTACGCCACTCTGTAGAGAAAGGCTGTGGCAAGGATGCCCCAGGCAACTTGGCCCACTATATGGTGGAGAATACCACTATGCACGCCTGGCCAATGAGTGCAGGACGATTTGACATAGGTAGCCTTGATACATACTACGAAGCCTGCGATTTAGCGAGAATAGGCAAAATCTAATTTTGGATGTCGAGCGTAAGCAGGCTCGACGAAGTCAAACGTCGAAAAATATGGAAAATAAATAGAAAATTATGAAAAAGATATTAGTGACCGGTAGCGCCGGATTTATTGGAAGTAATTTGGTGTTGCGTTTGTTTAAGGAACTGAACGAGGGTACCATTGTGGGACTGGATAATCTGAACGACTATTATGATCCTACATTGAAGGAGTATCGCCTGTCTGTCATTTCGAGCGAAGCCGAGAAATCTTCTTGTGATTACCACTTCGTAAAGGGCTCAATTGCTGACAAGGCGTTGGTTGATAAGCTATTTGCTGAGTATAAGTTTGATGTGGTGGTGAATCTTGCTGCCCAGGCAGGAGTGCGCTATTCGATAGAGAATCCTGATGCTTATATCCAGAGCAATATGATTGGATTCTATAACATCCTGGAGGCTTGTCGTCATAATCCTGTGGAGCATCTGGTTTATGCTTCGTCATCGAGTGTGTATGGCGGTAATAAGAAGGTGCCGTTCTCGACAGATGACCGTGTGGATAATCCTGTGAGTCTGTATGCTGCCACGAAAAAGAGTAATGAACTGTTTGCACATTGCTACAGCAAACTGTATGATATTCCAACGACGGGATTGAGATTCTTCACTGTATATGGTCCTGCTGGTCGACCTGATATGGCTTACTTTGGTTTTACCAACAAACTGTTGAAGGGTGATACCATCCAGATATTCAACTATGGCAATTGCCGTCGAGACTTTACGTATGTGGACGACATCGTTGAAGGTGTATATCGCGTAATGCAGAAAGCACCATTACGCCAGAAAGGTGAGGATGGACTGCCTATACCGCCCTATGCAGTATACAACATCGGTGGTGGCCAACCGGAGAATCTGCTGGACTTTGTGCAGATACTGCAAGAGGAACTAGTGCGTGCTGGAGTATTGCCAGAGGATTATGACTTTGAGGCACACAAAAAACTTGTCCCCATGCAGCCAGGTGATGTCCCAACAACCTATGCAGATGCCACAGCCCTGGAGCGTGATTTCGGCTTCACCCCCAAAATCACCCTGCGCGAAGGCCTTCGCCACTTCGCCGAGTGGTACAAGGACTATTACAAGAAATAACCCCACCCTGCCAGGGGACAGGTACCTGGCAGCTCAGTGCTCCTGCCAGGTACCTGTCCCCTGGCAGGAGGGCCTTTTTTTGTAGTAATTAGCGGAAAAGTTGCGAAAAATTTGGTTGGTATTATTATTTTAGTTACCTTTGCACCCGGTTTTGGTACAACTATAAATAAACTAATTGATATATGAAGAATCCGTTTGACAAGATACTGAATTGGTATTTCTCGAAAAACTCGCTGCCGTATTGGAGCATTTTTATGATTGACTGTGCCACAGTGGTGTGCAGTGGAATGTTGACTTACTGGATATTTAATGATGCCGTAACACTGTTTGAAAACACACTGCAGGTGATAAACACTCTGGTGATATTCGTGTTGCTGAGCATACCGGGCTTCAGGCTGTTCCATACCTACTCGGGATTTATGCGCTACTCGAGCTTTGTAGACTTGATGCGAGTAGTGTATTGCAACTGTGTGACACTGGCGCTGGCATGTATAGCAGAGTACTTTATGCACCAGTTGCCGGGCGACTGGTTTGCACACTTTAATACCACTAGCATATTCCTGATATTTATATTCGCAACCCTGATGATGTGGGCACTGCGTATATTTGTGAAGACACTGTATGATGTGGCCTTCTCGAACACACGCGCTATACGTATACTTATATATGGTGCTATGACTGGTGGTGTGGGACTGGCCAAATACATCAATTCGCAGCGCCCACGTAGGTATGTGGTGAAGGGTTTTATCACGCACTACAAGAAAGCCAAGCATCAGGAGATAATGGGTGAGAAGGTGTATTCGGTAGAGGAGGATATCGCCACTATTATCCAACAAAACGATATCGATGCAGTGATGGTATCGGCCTATCGTGTGAAAGAGTTCCGTGAGAACCAGAAGATACAGGATATCATCATTGGTGCCGGTGCCAAGATATTTATGGCACAGAGTGCGGTAGAGGTGGATCAGGACCAACTGGAAACAGGAAACGACGTGGACTACACCCAGATGCAGATACGCGAGGTGAGTGTAGAGGAACTGTTGCCAAGATCGGAAATCCGTGTGGATATGAAATCGATAGGCGAGCTGCTGACAGGACAGCGTGTGCTTGTGACTGGTGCAGCGGGCTCAATCGGTTCGGAGATTTGCCGACAGGTGGCAAAGCTGAATCCTGCAGCAATGATGCTGATAGACCAGGCCGAGACACCTGAGCACGACATCCGATTGATGATGAAGAAGGAGTTCCCCAATGTGCCAGCAGAGACCATCGTGACATCTATCTGCAAGGAGAAAAGAATGGAGGAGCTGTTTAAGAGATTCCGTCCGGATTACGTGTTCCATGCGGCTGCTTACAAGCATGTGCCTATGATGGAGGACAACCCCAGCGAGGCTGTGCAGAACAATATCTACGGTACGAAGATAATAGCTGACCTATCAGTGAAATACGGAGTGAAGAAGTTTGTGATGGTATCGACAGATAAGGCTGTGAACCCCACGAACGTGATGGGATGCTCGAAGCGTATCTGCGAGATATACGTGCAGAGTCTGGATCTGGCCATCAAGACACGCAGAATAGGACAGTATCTGGAAAATCTGGGTAATAAGGACAGTTTTATTACTCCAGGACAGATAGGTGGACCTGCTGCCAGAACACAGTTTGTTACCACACGATTCGGTAATGTACTTGGTTCGAACGGATCGGTAATCCCACTGTTCCGCGAACAGATTAAGAACGGTGGACCGGTGACTGTGACCGACGAGAGAATAGTACGATTCTTCATGCTGATACCTGAGGCTTGTAAGCTGGTGCTTGAGGCTGGTACCAAGGGTAACGGTGGCGAGATATTCGTGTTCGATATGGGTAAACCGGTGAGAATAGCTGATCTGGCTAAGCGTATGATTAAGCTGAGCGGTGCCAAGAACGTGGAGATTAAGTTTACCGGTTTGCGCCCAGGCGAGAAGCTGTATGAGGAGGTGCTGAACGAACTGGAGGGTACCAAGCCTACATTCCACGAGAAGATTCGTATCGCTGAGGTGCGTGAGTATGACTATGATGCCGTTTGCAAGGATATCAACGAACTCATCGAGATATCACAGCAATACGACGATATGGCAACTGTGGCTAAGATGAAGCAGATTGTGCCTGAGTACAAATCGAACAATTCGATATACGAGAAGTTAGATTAACCCCTGCCAGGGGACAGGTACCTGGCAGACTGGCAGATATGCCAGGTACCTGTCCCCTGGCAGATTAAAAAATAAATGATTATGAACGCGTTTGAAAACATTAAGGTGGCCGTGGCCGGAACAGGCTATGTGGGCCTTTCGATTGCAACATTGTTGTCGCAGAAGCACGAGGTGACTGCTGTAGACGTGATTCCTGAAAAGGTGGAGAAACTGAACAACAAGATCTCGCCTATACAGGACGAGTATATTGAGAAGTATCTGGCTGAGAAGGACTTGAAACTGAAGGCTACTCTGGATGGAGCAAGCGCATATAAGGATGCTGACTTCGTAGTGATCGCAGCACCAACAAACTATGACCCACAGAAAAATTTCTTTGATACACACCATATAGAGGATGTGATAGACTTGGTGATCAGCGTGAATCCTGACGCCGTGATGGTGATAAAGAGTACCATCCCAGTGGGATACTGCCGCAGCTTGTATGTGAAGTATGCGCTGAAATTCCTGACTGACCCATCGCTGAAGGGCAAGAAGTTCAACCTGCTGTTCTCGCCTGAGTTCCTGCGCGAGAGCAAGGCTCTGTATGACAACCTGTATCCCAGCCGTATCATCGTGGGATATCCAAAGATACTGCCTGCTGACCGTAATAAGAAGTGGGACGAGGAGAACGCTGCCATCGAGGCTATCAGCAACCCTGATGCTGAGCAGAATGCAAAGACATTTGCAAAGCTGCTGCAGGAGGGCGCCATCAAGGAGAATATCGACACGCTGATGATGGGTATGACCGAGGCTGAGGCAGTGAAGCTGTTTGCCAATACATATCTGGCACTGCGCGTGAGCTACTTCAATGAGCTGGATACATACGCTGAGGTGAAGGGACTGGATAGTCAGGCTATCATCTCGGGTGTGGGACTCGACCCACGTATCGGTACTCACTATAACAATCCGTCGTTTGGTTATGGTGGATACTGTCTGCCAAAGGACACCAAGCAGTTGCTGGCCAACTATGCTGACGTGCCACAGAACATGATGACAGCCATCGTGGAGAGTAACCGCACACGTAAGGACTTCATCGCTGATGAGGTGTTGCGTAAGGCTGGCTACTATACAGGCAGCAGCGAGTGGAACGAGAACGCTGAGAAGGAGGTTACTATTGGTGTATATCGTCTGACAATGAAGAGCAACTCGGACAACTTCCGCCAGAGTGCTATCCAGGGCATCATGAAGCGTGTAAAGGCCAAGGGCGCCAACGTGATCATCTACGAGCCAACACTGAAGGATGGGGACTCGTTCTTCGGTTCGAAGGTGGTGAACGATCTGGATGCATTTAAGAAGCAGAGCAACGCCATCATCGCCAACCGCTACGACACAGCGCTTGACGATGTGGAGGAGAAGGTATATACCCGAGATATATTCCGCAGAGACTAATAAAAGCTAAAGAATATGATAAGCGACAGCATAAAGTATATCGGTGTAGACGATCTGGACATCGATCTGTTTGAGAGTCAGTATGTGGTGCCCGAGGGCATGAGTTATAACTCTTATCTGATAGACGATGAGAAGATAGCAGTGCTGGACACTGCTGATGCTCGTAAGGGTGAGGAGTGGAAAGTGAACCTGACCGCTGCTCTTGGCGATCGCCAGCCAGACTATCTGGTGGTGCACCACATGGAGCCAGACCACTCGGCACTGATAGCATGGATGCTGGAGACTTATCCCGGAGTGCAACTGGTTTGCAGTGCACAGGCAGTGAAAATGCTGTCGAACTTCTTTGAGGGAGTGGACTTTACAGGTCGCGTAATGACCGTGAAAGAGGGTGATACACTGCCACTGGGTAAGCACACACTGCAGTTTATCGGTGCAGCGATGATACACTGGCCGGAGGTGATTATGAGTTATGACACCACCGACAATGTGCTGTTCTCGGCAGATGGCTTTGGAAAGTTTGGCGCGCTGGTGAACGAGACTGACGATTGGGCTTGCGAGGCACGCAGGTATTACTTTAATATCTGCGGAAAATACGGCTCGCAGGTGCAGATGGTAGTGAAGAAGATGGCTGCACTGGATGTGCAGACTATCTGTCCACTGCATGGTCCTGTGCTGAAGGGTGAGGCAATGACAGAGGCCATACGCCTATACGACATCTGGAGCAAATACGAGCCCGAGAGCGAGGGAATACTCATCGCCTATGCCAGCATTCATGGTGGTACAGCTAAGGCTGCAGAGCGTTTAGGCGAGATGCTGCGCGCTAAGGGAGCACCAAAGGTAGTAGTAAGCGATCTGAGCCGCTCGGACATGGCGGAGGTCATCGAGGATGCCTTCCGCTATCCCACAGTGGTAGTAGCCGCATCGAGCTACGATGCAGGCGTGTTCCCAGTAATGCACGACTTCCTGTATCACCTGCAAATTAAGAACTATCAGAAGCGCAAGTTCGCTATCATAGAAAACGGCAGTTGGGCCCCCACCGCCGGCAAGGTGATGAAGGGCATGATAGAGTCCCTAAAAGACTGCGAAATCATCGAGCCCATAATAACTATCCGCTCCCGCATGAAAGCTGCCGACGAGCCCCTGCTTGAGCAATTGGCTGATAGCTTGCTCCAAGCCTAAAAATATAATGGTAGAAAAGTCAGAAACGCTTTTCTACCATTTTCTTTTTTATTAGATTACCCCTATATCAGTTTGTCTGCCAACGCCTTTAATGCCGCTTTCTGTTCATCAGTAAGCACGAGCACATCCGTACCCCATGCCTCAGCAGGAACAGCAATGCCTACTTGTTCCTTTAAAACATCAGCCTCTGGAGAGTTCCAATCACCAAAGGTTTCTTGCGCGATGTTATCGGGATTATCGTACAGGCTGTCAGCCGCCCATTCATTATTGAGCAGTTGATTCGTTGTTGTCGTCTTGCCCGAACCATTGGGGCCTGCAACGACGCAGAGTGTGGCCCTTCTTCCTGTCATAGTCTTGCCGTACTCTTCCACTCTTCTATTTCCTTGGTAACAGCCTGAAGCCTACGCTTTTTCTCAGCTTCAGCCTTAGCACTCGACTCACGTGCTGCTTGGGCCACATCCTCCATCAGAGCCTGCAGCATCTCGTCAGTAGGTCCTTCGTTGGAAGTCAATCTGTATCGTTTGTGAATTTCCGTCATACGCTACTCTATTATCTTTGTGCAAATATACGAATTCTTTTTCAAATATTGTCTGTTTTCACCGTTAAAGATGCAAAAAGCAGGTAATTCGCAATTATTTTTCTCCAAAGATGTAACATTTCGTGTTTTTTCCTACTTATAGGTAGAAAGTATAGTCAAATAATAATGAGACAATGAGAATACAATACATGAGTGATCTCCATATGGAGTTGTGGGACAATTCGCGATATATTAAGGCGAATGAGTTTGAAGTTGTGGGTGATGTTTTGGTGTTCGCAGGCATCGAAACCGTTGCAAAATCGGAAACGGCCTTTGGGGATAACCACGACTTGCTTCGTACTATTAAAAGCGATGCTGAGTCAATTCTCTCGCTTAATTTCGAAAACACTAGATATTTCAAATCAAGTAAAACAATAAGCTATGACAGATTTTGATATTATCAGAAAGGACGGGCGGCTGCTGTATGAGTACATTCGTGGCAGCCATCTGTATGGATTGAACAATGAGGATTCTGACGTGGATACAGGTGGCGTGTATGTTTGCTCTAGAGATGAGCTTTTCGGGTGCTATGGCTATAAGCCGCAAGTGTCGGATGCTCGTCATGATAATACATGGTTCGAGATTGGTGAGTTGGTAAGGCTACTGCTGAAGTCGAATCCGACAGTTATGGAGAGCCTGTTTGTGCCTAAGGAGAAAACTATAGGACAGGCGCATCCGCTAATGCAGATGCTTATCGATAATCGAGAGCAATTTATCAGTAAACAATGCTTTAAACCGTTCTACGGTTATGCTAAGTCACAGATTGAAAAGGCTCGCGGGTTGAACAAGAAGATTATGAATCCTGTTACGGAGAGGTTGTCACCCTACGATTTCATCTATACGTTTAAGGGGCAGGGAAGTACGAAGTTCAGCGATTGGTTGGCAAATCGTGGCTTGTATAAGGAACATTGTGGATTGGTGAATGTGCCGAATATGCATGAAATCCATGGTGTATATTATGACTTCGGAGCTCATATTGCAGCACACCAAGATTGGTTAGTAAACTTGCCATTCCTCATGTATGCGTGCGAATATTATAAGGATAATAACATCATGGAGACGAAGAATCGGCTAAGCGCATTGGCTCCGATTGGTTATCGTGGAGTGATTGATGCGGACGGGAATGAATTGCGACTATCATCCATTGAAGAAAAAGACACGCAACCTATATGCTTCATCTCCTACAATCAGAGCGGCTACTCGTCGCATTGTAGACAATATGCAGAATATCAGACGTGGGTGAAGGAGCGCAATCCGAAACGCTACGAATCGAATCTCGATAAAACTTACGACTCAAAGAATATTATGCATTGTTTCCGAATGATTCACATGGCTAGCGAGATTGCGGAGGGCAAGGGTATGATTCTGCAACGCACATGGGACAGTCAGTTCCTGATGGATGTACGTAACCATAAGTTCGAATATGAAGAAATCATCGAGCGGTTGGAGGAAGAAAAGACGCGTATGAACCAACTGATGAGGCGTTCAACCATCCGCGAAAAGATTGACACCGACTTTGTAAATCAACTGATGATTGATATCAGGAAGAAACAATTGGGGATGAAATAAGCAAGTGTATTAAAATAATAACGAATTCACAACATTGGCGTTGTTATCGCTAGTTCTAACAATTCTGCTGCAATCTTCGGACTTACAATCCGCATCAGACTATCGTCTTCACGACCTCTAGATAGTAAGTTCATGTTGCCGTACCAGACAAGGGACTGGTCAATGACGGCATAACGTTCGTTACAATGATTCTGCGTTTTCACACATATTCCAGCTGATGTAAGTCGTTCCAATAGTTCAGCATGATGCTCTCGGCCATCCTCTGGATACGCTTCTGGACTCAAAGAAAGAACTGTGATAGTAATGCCCTTTCTCTGCAAAATCTCCGACTGGTCAACAAGCCATTCAACCTTCCGCAAACTCAAGTAAGGACTCGAAATAACTATGTTCTTCGCTGCAGAAAGAACATCCTTCTCAAACACCTCCCAATAACCTGTACTGTCGAAGATTGAGTTGCTAACCTCCTGCTTATCCATCACTTCCGTACACACTTCAAACCCAATCTTCTTGTATGTCCGCAGCCGACGATGATACATCCGTTCCAGTACGGGGATGTGTTGGTCGATATAGTCGAAGATGATGACATCCTTCTTACCTTCGTAATCACGATTCATTCGTCCGGCATACTGCTCCACATTCCCCTCGAACGAGATAGGCATGGCCAGCAGCATCGTATCAAGCCTTGGATAATTGAAACCCTCACCAATATACTGCCCAGTAGCAACCATAATCATGCTTTCATCACGACTCACAGCTGTCATCTTCTCCCGCAATTCAGCTCGTTCTTTCATACTCTTACCGCCTTGTAGCAGGAATATGTAATCTGCTGCCCCCTGAAGCAAACTATAAAGCATCTCAGCATGCTCCCGATACTTAGTCATCACCACAGGCGTACGACCTTTCTTGACACAATCCACTGCATCAGCCACAATTTGCATATTCCGCAGCTCGCTGTCAACAATCAGGCGATATAGCTCAGAAATATGCTTGTCATCCGAGGGTGAGAGGTCAACCATCCCTGTAAACCGAGGATAAACATAGTGACCGATTCCCTGCTTGATGGCTCGCTCCTTCGCAGTATATCGATGCCGTAAAGGTCCCAATTGCATCAATAGTTTGCGTTCCTGCTTGTCTCCACGTTTCACGGTCGCACTCATGCCATACACATACTTAGCGGCCGATGCCCGTAGCACGTTCTCAAAGGTGGCCGCAGCAACATGGTGGCACTCGTCCACGATAATCATCCCATAGTCGCGCACCATCGGATTGATGTCGTCCTCCTTCCCCAGCGAACCAATCATGGCAATATCGATGATACCAGTTGCCGCCTTTTTCTGTGAGGAGAACGTGCCAATGACGGAATCATGCTGTTTGACACGTCCCTTCGGAGTGGTATAGGTCGGCAGTTCTTCGTTGATGGTCAGGAACCTATTCAAGTCCTTAACCCAGTTGTTCATGATTTCAACGGTATGTACCAGCACCAACGTATTGACCTTCCGACGGGCAATCAGGTTCGCACCGATAACTGTCTTTCCAAAAGCCGTCGCAGCAGCCAGCATACCCGTATTGTAAGCCAACAATCGTTCTGCGGCAATTGTCTGTTCAGGATACAGTTTCCCATTGAAAGAAACATCTATCTGCCTTCCCATCTGCCTTTTGTCCACAATGTCATACGGAATCTCAGCATCTGACAAATGCCTCTTTAATTCTTCGAAGCATCCTCTCGGTAGGACGATATAATCCCCTTCGTCATAACCATCATAGACTATCCGAGGAGTCTCGCGCGTAGAAAAACCCATCGCCAGATTTTGGTAGAACTGTGGATTGGAATATGCCGCTAAACGCCTAATGGCATTCTGCAAACGAGGTTTCATATTCCGTTTGTCGATATATATGCCATCGGCCAGTGTTATCTTTATCAGCCCCTTGACATCCTCAGTCTTATAATACCGGAATGAAGGCTTAGGACTCATGCCGAAGAGATGCAGATTTCCATCTTCCGATTCATCCACTTTGTTACTTTGGAACATCTCCATCGTATTATCATCTGGACACCATGACTTCACATACGCATCCACCTCAGCCTCAGACAACCTCCGTGTATGCAGCAACTTGCTCCATTGGTCTTTATATGGCCTCCAATATTCATCCATAAATGCGCTGTTACCCTTGCGGAGCGCCTGCCCCTGAAGAGGTAGCGCAATAAGATTCCCCAACTTCCCTTCTGGCAGACTATTCTGCATCGGCATCATTCGGTCATAGTATCGGAAACTCTTGAGACACACCGATTCTGCTCCTTTTGCAAGCAACGCCTCACCAAACCTGCGTACTTTTGCAGCCTGAATGGCCTCACTAAAGAAAATCCACACATGAGCACCTCGCCCAGAACGGGAACGTTCTACCAAGGCATCTATACCCACTAACTGGCAAATCTTCCTCAACGCATCCACCTCCTGCTCCCAATCCTTTGAAGGAGCCGCATCCTCATCATGATTGTCGAAATCAAACACCAGAAACCAACACGTTCCGTCAGGAAACAGCGGATACAGACCAATAACATCCGAACAATCCTCCTTCGTTCCCTTCAAGTGCTCCAATATGACCGAAATCGACAATTTTGTATAATCCTTCGCCGGACACTCCTGGCACTTCACCTTCTCCTGATTCTTCTTGGGACACAAACCTATCTTCCAAAAATTGTTGCATTGCGTATAATATCCCTTCTTTGCCCCACGCTTCACATACACATCCTTGCGCCCACGAAAGTAAGAATAGAACTGTATAGCATGCTCAGCCGTCAACGTCGGGAACTCTATCTCCACAGGTTCCTCCTGCTTAACAGCCTTTGCAAATGCCTCATAGTCATATGGAATCCCGTTCTCATCCAGCAACCCTTTCAGATACTGTATTTCCGATTCCAAGCGTGCGATTTGGCCGTCATTTGTGTTCATTTGTCTGTTTTGTAAAATTCTTTGCTCTTTGCCAAAGTAACTATCTGTTCATTTCATTTAATAAGTACTCCGATAGATACGGCACAGCAAACACCAATTCGCCTCGCCTTGGCGCCTCGATGACACCTGCCTCAAGCAGTCGCTTGCGGTAAGGTTGTAAAGCAGGGCCTTTCTTGCCTAATGCCGCTTGCAGTTTAGTTGTCGAAATCGGTTCTCCTAGTCGGGCCATTGCCTTCAGGAATATCTTATCGTTGTCAGACAATGGCGAAAGAATTGGTTTAAAAACGTTGTTCTCCATGTCTCCCATGGCTGACTTCTCCGCCTTATCTATGATGACTTCATCAACCGTTCCTCCATCCTGAGTATATTGAATCACATAATAACCAATTAGCTGCATCAAGTAAGGGAAACCGCGAGTAGCCAATGCAGCCCTATCAAGAAGATGGTCTGAGATTGTGATACCCAACCCCTTGAACGCCCGTTCGTAGTAAGCCCTAATCATATTTGTCGAAATCAATCCTAGCTCCACTCTACTGGCGCGATTCAGGAATGTGAGCACCTGATCGTTCAGCACACCTGATACTGCATGTGGAAGCCCTGCCATCGCGATAGCAATGTTTTTTCCGTCACCAACCAGCTCTTGATAGGCTGATGCCACTTCTCGCATTGCAGCCGAGGTACGCACCTCATCAATTAGAATCAATGCCCCTTTGTCCTTCTCAGCCAACTTATCGCATAGCAACGACATTTTCGAGCGAAACCCGTACTGCCGCTCAGCAGCCTCAGAGAAAGTAAGACCGATGGTAAAGCCAAGCGCACCAGCTGTCACACCAGTCAGTTTGCGTCTGTCATCCTTGAAGAAGGCTGAGCCATTCAGTTGGAATTGTTCAATGATAGCCTGTGCCATCCCCTCGTGAGCCGTCACACGGGCCACCACATAGTCCGCCTTTACGGCACGGTCGCTCAGTTCTAGTAGTAGAGCCGTTTTACCCATTCCTCGTTGTCCGAGAAACAACGTGCAACGGTTACGACTTCCCACAGGTTCTTGCAGACCTGCCATGAACTGCTCAATCACCCCGTCACGACCAATATACTGGTCCGGACGATTGCCGAATGTGGGCTGGAACACCACATGATGCGTACCTTTATCTGTCTTCTCCATGCTGCTTTACTTTCTTTTATTCTTCTTTATTCTCTTTTATTCTTCTTTATTATTCTTCCTGCCGCAAAGATACTTCATTTTTTCGAATGGACCAAAGTTTTATCTTAAAATATAGTTTTTTTATCGGTTAGTGATGTAACATTTCGTGTTTTTTCCTACTTAAGGATAGAAAGTCGAATTTTAAAGCAAAAGTACAATGAACCAAATCTATTTCACGGCCGATCTGCATTTCGGTCATTCGAACATCCTGAAGCATTCGCCTAAGCGTCCGTTTTCAGATACAGTGGATATCGTGGCTCACGATGAGTGGTTGCTGGACCTCTGGAAGAGTACGGTGGACAAGCGCGATACGGTGTATATTCTGGGTGATTTGACATTCCTAAAGAGTGAGAATGCCCGCCATCTGCTGGAGAAACTGCCTGGGCTGAAATTTCTGATCGAAGGCAATCACGACGGCTCGATTCGGGCGTATAAGAACTATTTCAAGGAGGTCTATCAGATAAAGGAGAGCGTTTCAGGCCATCTGTGGCACCGTTCCTGAAAGAGGATCTCGGTGTTGTGATGTGCCACTACCCAATGGTGACGTGGAACCAAAACTCAGAACAACTACCGAAGCGATGCGAGATAATAAGTTGACCTAACAAAGATAATTAACGAGCAAAACAAATAAGTTTATGACACTGAAAGAACTAATCATGAAGTACGACTTCGACAGTATCATGCCTGGACTGGAGATGCGAGATGACCAAATCAATGGGCGCTTTGCAGGTTACAAAGAGGCGTTCGACATTTTGCGACTAATGGAGCCTGACAACGAATTCCATCCGGAAGACACACCACATATCGAAATTAGATGGCAAGATTCTATCCTTGATGATGGAGAACGCTGGATAGATGTCTATGGAGCCAGTTGTAAATGGGAAAATGTACTGGCAAAGGATATAAAAGTAGCCAATGATTTGGACCTGACAGAAACTGAGGTGTTGGCACGCATCCTCTGGGAGATGACGTTTTATGGTTTCACTCCAAAACAAAGAGAAGAGGTATTCGCTGGATGGGAGCCACGCAAAGAGCCCCACAATCAGTATGAGAAGGCACTCTGGGCTCTGCAACTCCGCATGTACAAAAAAGAGGTACGCAAGAAGGACCGCTGGTTTGACGAAAGTGGCAAAGGCTGCTACAACATGGACTACATGAGGTCTATGTTCAATAAACCGTGTTTGAATCGCGCGAAGAGAAAACGCAAATATCGTCAGGAACTCCGTGAAGAACACCTGGAACGAATGGCCAAGCACGACAATCTCATTCAGCAGCTGACAAAGGACAGTTCGCTCAAGCGTCAAAATGTCGATTTTCTGATGAACGTAGAGAATGTACATAAAGTAAATTTCCAGTCGCATATTGTCAATCGTGAGGAACGCATACCATATCTCATACAACTCATCACCGATTACTACAATTGGGATTGGGTGGACGGAACGGATATGATCTGCCTGCTACGGACATCTATAACCGCTCCATTGACCGACCAAGAAAAAGAACGCATTAGTAAATTCTTCTCTAACTTTTCTCATTTGGGATTACACCATGCAGAAGGAACCGATGAGGAACTAGGTAATGATGTGTCTTTAACCGTTATTGTTGCGAAATGAGTTATGACCTCCATTTTTATGTCGCATCAAGATAATGTAGACTCTATGAACAAGCAAGAAGACACCCTCAACCAAGATGTTGAGAAACTGGTCAAAGACCTGGAGCCTATGATTCAGCAAATGAAGATAATCAACGACCATGCCGTTGTAGCATATACACCATTGGTCGATGACCTCTGTCGCAGAAAAGCTTCCCAGAATGAAGTGGAACTCATGCTGGATTATCTGCTGATGTTTGCCGGAGACAACAGGATACTAGTCCTGTACAAACGGGTGTGCAGAACCTATTGGCAAACTTACCCCGAGTCAATAGCATTCTATATCATGGAGTACAGAAAAGAGTACGACCCGGCGAGCCTCATAGGCACGGAATACGAATATCTTCTCCACGAATACGATGACAAACTATCTGAATAACATATATAAAAAGAAAGGAATAAACTATGGGCGTAGACATTTCACTACACATCGAAATCATGTGGCAGAACCAGTGGCACCTGATGTCCGTCAGCTGCCCCTTATGGGAGCAGCACGAGTACAAGATCTTCGACACAGAGGTCTATAACGTGCGCTATTATCATTTTCAGGACTTCCTCGAAGAGGCCAGTTCGCACATCCGATGCAACAAATACATCCTCAGCCCAGAGCTCCAACCTCTTATTGACGACGAGGACGAAAGGATGGGCTATGGTGTCTTCATGTACGACGACCTGCTCCTGCATTGCGAGTCCTTGGAGAAGAAGTTCATTTCAGGCATTTCCCATGCCGGCATATATGCAATCAAGGAACAGCTGGATCGCATCGAAACCAAACTGAACAATGGCTCAACCAATAAAAGGACATTCGTGAAACGAGAGGAGCGCTATGAGGATATGACTCCCGTCGAGCAGATGTACGATGACTTCATGTGGGATTACGGTTGCATCTTCTCTCTTCGCGACATCGTCCGTGCCCTCACCACCTTTGGCTATACCCACATCCCCACTTCCGACATCCGACTGTTTTACCTAATCTGCTAGCAAAAATATGACCGCAAAAGACCTGATTGAAAAACTATCGCAAGTATCTCCTGACACGGAGATTATCAGCGGAATGTGGAATGGAAGAGTTGACACATATACGGTAATAGACCGTGTTCATGTCTTCCCATATGATGCCATATATGCAGATTTCTTTGGTACACATGGCGCATTTGACGATGGTCTTATGAAGATTCGCTCAAAAGATGTCATCTATCTCAGTTCACTATTCGAAGAAACGGACAAGCGAATCGTTGATGATCGCCGTATCATCTGGCGACTTGAGAGCATTATGCGAATGCATCGTTCAAGGACTTGGAGGCTGGAGCGTATTTGGCAAGTGTTGAAGGAGTTTGAAAGGAATGATTATTTATAAAACAAAAACAGAACGCTTATGACCTACATCATCCAGAACCTCATCGTGCGGATACTTTACAATGACAGGGATTTCTGCGACCAGCTGAATCTTAATTATGTTATTATCCAACGATTGAACTTTACCCAGAACGTATGGATACTAACATTGGTGGGAGAGTCTGGACTTGGCTCATGAACTGCAAAGCCTCGCTCTTCGAGATATTGTTGACGAAGATTCTTAACGGCTGTGCTGGTCTTAAGGGTGTCTATGCATTGGATGTATAGACGGAAAAGTGTTGGGTAGAGATGCTCGAAATCGTCATTGATTTGCTCTGCCATTATTATATGTTCTGCATCAAGACGTAGCTTTTCGCCCTTTAACAAGCGCTGGCGGAACATGGTAATGTTTTGTTTCATGCGATATACGGCAACGCGATAGGATAGGGGTGTCATATCGAGAGCCTCTGCCATTTTCTTATCGGGTACTGCACGCTTCTTATTAAGTAAGGTGAGTAGCGAGCGCAGGAAGATGAATCGAACACGAGGAAAGAATACCTGATGAGCATAGGCTATCAGATGGGAGATAATAGTAATCTTCTGCTCGTAGGATAGTTCTGATGCGTCAGTATTATCAGTAGAGTTCTCAGAACTACAGATGTTGAGAGGCATTTCTTCAGCCTCTGCGCGATTGCTTAGATAGTTACGGAAGGTGTTGAGCAACCAACTCTTGAATGAATCTTTGTTTTTGAGACGCTTTAGCGACTCGTATGGATATCGTCCGTTTTCACGAAGATAGAGGAAAAAATCATCGATGATGTCCTCGAAGTAATCGTAGAGGTGATATTGATAGGCTTCGTAGCGCTCACGTAGTTGATGGCTTAAGCGATTGTGCAGTATATAGTACATCGCCTCATCATCGCCCTTTAGAATCATATCCACGAATTGAGATACAGGGATGCCTGCAAACCGATTAGGTCTGGATTTTGTTGCAGGAGTGAACGTTTGCAGAACAGCCATCCAATACTGGCGCTCGGGGGCGGGGAGTTTTTCGATGGCGTAGCGGAGCATGGTGCGGGGCATTTCGTGGGCGGTCATATTAGCGGAATGAATCCGTGAGAAGTTTGATTTCGATTTGGGGGGCGATGCGTTCGTATAGGATGTTATACACTGCATCGAGGATTGGCATGTTGACGTGACAATGGCGATTGATCTCCTTCATACACTTGGTGCCGAAGTAACCCTCTGCAATCATCTCCATCTCAATCTGAGCTGACTTAACACTGTAGCCTTTGCCAATCATGGTACCAAAGGTGCGGTTACGGCTGAAGTTACTATAACCCGTAACCAACAAATCTCCAAGATAAACACTATCGTAAGCATTGCGGTCTAATGGATAGACTGCTGTGAGGAAACGATTCATCTCCTGCACAGCATTGGCCATGAGTACCGCCTGGAAGTTGTCGCCATACTTAAGGCCGCTGCAGATACCTGCGGCAATGGCGTAAACATTCTTCAGAACAGAAGAATACTCGATACCAACGACATCGGTTGATGTCTTGGTCTTGATATACTCGCTAGACAGCACATCGCAGAAAGCCTGGGCTTTATCACGGTCGGCACAACCTACGGTGAGATAGCTGAGACGCTCGAGCGCAACCTCCTCGGCATGAGAAGGACCGCCGATGCAAGCAAGATTCTCGTAAGGCACATCGTAGACCTGATGAAAATACTCGCTACATACGAGATTTTCATCAGGTACGATACCCTTAATAGCAGTCAGTATGAATTTGTCGCGTATACGCGTCTTCAACTTCTTAAGATGACTCTTGAGGTAAGGCGAAGGGGTGACAAAAACCAGTGTGTCGTACTGCTGGGCAATACGGTTCAGGTCGCTATCGAAGTTGATCTCATTGATATTGAAGTGGACACTGGTGAGGTAAGCGGGGTTGTGACCCATGCGACGGAAGTCCTCGATACGGTCATCGCGACGCATATACCAACCAATATGGTGAGTGTGACTCACCACAATCTTGGCTATAGCTGTTGCCCAGCTGCCACCTCCGATTATCGCTATTTTACCACAGTCGTACATAACTTCTTTTTTTGATAACAAGAACTTTTTTTTGATAAAAAGAACTTTTTTCTGATAAAAAGAACAAAAGAACATAATTTTTGTCCTACATGTCGCGCAGCCTTATTTATGTTCTTATGTTCTTTTTATCTAAATACTATACGTTAGCCTTTTCGATCCAGGCGGCTACTTCGTCTACGCTCGGCTTCGCCATTGCTAGCTTGTACTTCTTGAAGATGTCACCGATCTTCTGCTGGAGACCCTGGGGCTTCTCGTCCTTGATGTTTGTAATCAGGTTGAAACCAGCCTTGCGGAGTACTGGAACGATATCCTCGGGGACACCAATCTCGGCCCACTCGGCTACAGACGATTGAGGAATCTTCTTCTCAGGCTTCATCTGTGGGAACAGCATTACCTCGCCAATAGCGAACTTACCTGTCATGAGCATCACCAGACGGTCGATACCGATACCGATACCGAATGTAGGAGGCATACCATACTGCAGAGCGCGCAGGAAATCGTGGTCGATGATCATAGCCTCGTCGTCGCCCTTGTCTGCAAGCTTCATCTGCTCGATGAAACGCTCCTCCTGATCGATAGGATCGTTGAGCTCAGAATATGCATTGGCCAGCTCCTTACCATTGACCATCAGCTCGAAACGCTCGGTGAGACCGGGCTTAGAGCGGTGCATCTTGGTAAGTGGCGACATCTCAACAGGATAGTCGGTAATGAATGTGGGCTGGATGAATGTGCCCTCGCAGAACTCGCCGAAGAGCTCGTCAATGAGCTTACCCTTACCCATGGTCTCGTCGACGTCCATACCCTTAGAGAGGCAGAACTGGCGAATCTCGTCCTCGGTCTTGCCATCGCAGTCGAAACCGGTCTTCTCCTTGATAGCATCGAGGATAGGCAGACGACGGAACGGAGCCTTGAACGAGATGATGTTGCCATCAATCTCAACCTCGGGCTTGCCGTTTACGGCTGTACAGATCTGCTCGAGCATCTGCTCGGTGAAGGTCATACCCCAGAGCAGGTCCTTATAGCTGACATAGAGCTCCATACAGGTGAACTCTGGGTTGTGGGTCTTGTCCATACCTTCGTTGCGGAAGTTCTTACCCATCTCGTACACACCCTCGAAGCCACCGACGATGAGGCGCTTGAGGTAGAGCTCTGTGGCAATACGCATGTACATGTCCTGATTGAGGGCATTGAAGTGGGTTATAAATGGGCGGGCTGATGCACCACCTGCGATGCTCTGCAGGATAGGTGTGTCGACCTCGGTATAACCGGCGTTGTCGAGAATGCTGCGCATGGTGCGGATGATAGTTGCGCGCTTAAGGAAGGTGTCCTTTACGCCTTCGTTGACCACCAGGTCGACATAGCGCTGACGATAGCGCAACTCGGGATCGTCAAACTTATCGTAGGCCACGCCATCCTTGTACTTAACGATAGGCAGTGGCTTAAGGCTCTTAGAAAGCAGTGTGAGTTCAGAGGCATGAACTGAAATCTCACCAGTCTGGGTGCGGAAAACCTTACCCTTAACACCGATGAAATCGCCAATATCGAGCAAACGCTTAAATACATTATTATATAAGTCCTTGTTTTCGCCCGGACAGATATCGTCGCGGGTGATGTACACCTGGATGCGACCCTTAGAGTCCTGAAGCTCGGCAAATGAGGCCTTACCCATCACACGACGGCTCATCATACGGCCTGCGATAACTACTTCACGCTCCTCGTCATCCTTGAAATTCTCCTTGATTTCTGTACTAAATGCATTGGTAGGGAACTCTGCTGCAGGATAGGGATTGATACCCATCGCGCGCAGTTCCTGAAGGCTCTGACGCCTTCCGATTTCTTGTTCGCTTAACTCTAAAATGTTCATCTTTAATATTCGAATATTTCAATTTTATGGGTGCAAAGTTACGGAAATTTCTCGAAAAATGCAAGATTCGGGTAAATATTTGCAA
>JAEEGG010005557.1_pt1 | contig 29834 bp, 21 predicted proteins | sample 9134161 | NCBI WGS metagenome assembly JAEEGG01 (sample SAMN16246543, study PRJNA631951) | gut metagenome | biome: gut microbiome; feature: rumen; material: CR-attached | host: Bos | place: Iran: Karaj | collected 2018-10
CCCCAGGGGGGGCCCGGCATGCACCATGCTCCCGCCGGCCCCCAGGGCTGCCCCGGCATGCACGGCGCTCCCTTCCCCCCTGCCGGCCCCCACGGCTTCGGCCATGGCCCCCGCGGTCCGCGCGACTTCGGCCCCTGGGGCGAGTTCAGCGGTCCCGAGGAGTTCAATCCTGACGAATTCATCGCGCCCCGCCACAGCATGCGTCATCCGCTCTCTCCCGAGGCCAGGAAGCAGGCCAGGGCTATAGCCGAAGAGATGCGCGCCAAGTTTGAGCAGATCAACGGCGCCCTCTTCGTCAAGCGCCACCAGCTGCGCGCGCTTGAGAACGCAGCCAATCCTGATGTGAAGGCCGTGGGCGAGTGCGCCACCGAGATCGTGCAGCTGCGCCAGGAGCGTCGCGTCCTGCGCAAGGAGCTGCGTGAGCGCATGTTCAAGGAAGTCTTCGAACCCGAAGCCAAGAAGGCGCCCAAGAAGGGCAATGAGGGCAAGTAGAGCCGGGAGTGGCGCCGCGGCCAAGCCTTCGTATCCCTGCGAGGCCCTCTGATCCCCCTCTGATGCCGCAGTCCGCAGAGCCTCTCCCAGCCGGGGGAGGCTCTCTTGCGCTGGCGGCGTATGAAAAATGGACAGGTCGGGCGCAGGGCCTGCGGGGCGGTGTATAAAAAATTGACAAGCGCGAAGCGGTGGCCTGCAGGTGCTGGTTTTATGCAACTCATTGACTTTGCAGAGAAAAATTCTTGACCTAGGGCATGGCACAGGCTTTGCTAGGCAACATGCGTCCCCCTGTGCATTTCTGTCTGTTCCCTGTCTTCCCGCAGCTCGTCTGTCCCATAGCAGCATCCTTCTCCTTAACAGCATGAAGAGGCCGCGGAATTTTCTGTGGCCTCTTCGGCGTTTCTTGCAGCTGGAAAACAGGGCCGTTTTTCTGGAGCCTTGCCCTTGGGCCCGCCGCCTTGGCTGTTTTGTTCCGGCCGCGCCTATGGTAGCATGCCTTCTCTCAAGGAGGATTTGACTGTGCAAAGAATGAAGCTCATCAGGCTGCTGGCCGTCGCGACCCCTGTCTGCGCCCTCCTTTGGGGCATGCCCTGCACGGCGCTTTCCGCTCCTGGACAGGAGGCCCAGGGCGCCGCACAGGCGCCCGTGACCCTGCCTGAACCGCCGGCGCTTGGCGAGACGACGCCTTCCGGCGCGCCCAAGGCCAGAGTCGTGCCTGCCCCTGAAGTCGCCGGCGCCCCGTCTGGTGCCCCTTCCGGCCCAGCCGCGGGAACTCAGAAAGCTTCAGTCGCTCCGCAGGCGCCCGTGACTCTGCCTGAACCGCCGGCGCTTGGCGAGACGACGCCTTCCGGCGCGCCTAAGGCCAGAGTCGTGCCTGCGCCGGACCAGCCTCGGACGGGCGAAGCCGCAGATCCCGGACAGGAGCCTGCCAAGGACGCGACCCCTGTCGCTCCAGCGCCTGCCGCCGAGTCCTCCAAGGAAGCCTCCAAGGCCCCCGCGTCCGCCTCGAACGTCGTGGCCGCGCCGGAGAAGGACAGGGCGCCCGGTGCAGCCGGCCACCCGTCAGGCATGCGCATCCGCTCCTTCCAGCCGCCGGTGGCCATGGTCAAGCAGCTGGAGCGCGAGACCGATCTGCCGGCACTCCAGCTTTCCCTCTCTCTGGTGAACTTCATCGGCGACACGGAAGGTGCCCGGGAAAGCCACGAGGAGACCTACGCCATCCTGCCCCTCGCCCACGACTCCCTGCTCGAGGTCTACGACCTGCACTACGACGGGCGGGAGCTCATCCCCTCCGAGCGGCCCTCGGTGCGCCGCTTCATGGCCTCCAACGAGGCCTATGTCCTGCGCGTGCCCACCTACGCGGGCGTGCCCGCCCAGGCCGTGTGCGTGACCACCCGCGGCGAGAAGCACTGCTGGAATCCGGGCCACGACGAGCTGGAGGGCGACTTTATCCGCTGGTCCACCACCAAGGGCATCAAGTAGGCGCAGGCATCGGGCTTTCCAGATCCGCATTTCAAGGGCGGCGCGGCTCTGCAGGGAGCTGCGCCGCCTTCGGCTTTTTCTGGACTAGACGCCTTGCCTGGGGCTGGCATCCGCTTCCTTGGCGGCCTTGTCCCTGCGGGCCTGGAGCTTTTCCATCTCTTCCTGGCGGAGCATGCGGCGCAGCACCTTGCCGACGATGTTCTTCGGCAGGGACTCCCTGAACTCCACGGAGCGGGGGAGCTTGTAGGAGGCGAGCCTGGCCCGGCACCAGGCCGTAACGTCCGCCTTCTTCAGGCTTGCGCCGCTGCGGGGCACCACGTAGGCCTTGATGGACTCGCCCTTGAGGGCGTCGGGAATGCCGACGGCCACGGCGTCCTGGATGTCGGGGTGGGCCATAAGCACTTCGTCCACCTCCCTGGGGTAGACGTTGTAGCCGCCAACGAGGACCAGATCCTTCTTGCGGTCCATGATGAAGAAGTAGCCCTCCTCGTCCATGTAGGCCAGATCGCCCGTGTAGAGCCAGCCGTCGCGGACGGTCTGGGCGGTCTCTTCGGGCCTGTTCCAGTAGCCGAGCATGACCTGGGGACCCTTGACGACCAGCTCGCCGAGTTCGCCGGGGGGAAGGACCGCCTCGCCCTGCTCCATGTCGACGATGCGGGCCAGGGTGCCGGGTATGGGCATGCCGATGGAGTTTTCCTTGCGCATGTCCTTGCCGTCGGGATTGGCGTGGGTGATGGGCGAGGCTTCGGTCAGCCCGTAGCCCTCGAGTATGCTTGCGCCCGTGACCTGCTTGAAGCGGTCAAGAATGTCCCTGGCCAGCGGGGCCGAGCCCGAGATGCAGAGCTTGATGGAGGTCAGGTCGTAGTCGCGCAGGGTCTTCTGCTGCAAAAGCGAGTTGTAGATGGCAGGGGCGCCCGGAAAGATGGTGGGCTTGTGCCTGGCGATGAGCCTGAGCATGTCGATGGGCGTGTACTGGGGCACGGGAACGACGGCCGCCGCCAGAAGGGCCGGGATGACCGCGCACACGGAGAGCCCGTAGACGTGGAAGAAGGGCATGACGGCGATGAAGCAGTGCGGCGTCTCGCGGGTCTCGTGGATGAAGGCCAGCGTCTGGGCTGCGTTGGTGCCGAGGTTGGCGTGCGAGATCATGACGCCCTTGGGCGTGCCCGTGGTGCCGCCGGTATACTGCAGGAGCACGGCGTCGCGCTCCGCGGCGGCAGGGCAGGACCAGCTTCCTCTGGCGCCGGCAACGGCCTTCCAGCGCACCACGTTCCTGCCGTAGGGAACGGCGGGCCTGTCCTTGCCTGCGGCAAGCAGGTCCTTGGCGGCGCAAAGCAGGTTCAGGGGAAAGGCGAGGGCGTCGGCAACGGTCGTGACGATGAAGGTCTTGACCGGAAGCCTGTCCCGCAGGGGAGCTACCTTGGCCCAGAACCTGTCGAGCAGGATCATGGCCGTGCATCCGGCGTCGCAGAGGTGCCCCACCAGCTCAGTCTCCATGTAGAGCGGGTTGACCATGACCAGCGTGGCGCCGTTCTTGACCACGCCCCAGAAGGCGATCAGCGCCTGGGGGATGTTGGGGAGCATGACGGCGATGCGGTCGCCCTTGCCGATGCCGAGTTCCTTGAGCCCGAAGGCGAAGCGCTCGGCGTCCTCCTTGAGTCTGGCGTAGCTGATGCGCCTGTTGTGGAAGAGCACGGCAGGCCTGTCGGGGTAGTCGCGCGCGGCCTCGTCGATGAAGGCGTGGAGCGGCTTGGCAAAGCGGGGAACGTCGTCGGGAATGTCGAGCTTGGCGTAGCTGGAAAGCCAGGGGCAGGAGGCGTCGCGGGACAAGGGGCTGTCTCCTTGGAGCGGGTTCCGGGAAAAGGGGCGGCCTGCCTCCGCACGGATCGTGAGCGGAGGACAGGCCGAACGGAGGATTTATTGGCACCTTTTCCTAGCCAAGGCAAGGATGGCCCGCCTGCGCGAGGCGCCCCTGCTCTTGTTCCTAGGCTTCCCTGACGCCGAAGAAGGCGCGCACGTCCCTGGCCGGGGGGAGCGGATCCAGCCTGTCCTTGAACAGGGGGATCTGGGCAAGGGCCGGCCTGACGTAGGACCAGCTGCGCGTCTGGAGCTTTCTGGTCCACAGCTTCAGCGCAAAGCCGGAGAAGTAGTGGAGCAGGGCCGTGGCGGGCTGGTCGAACCTGGTCGCCAGCGTGGCCGCAAGGGGCATGCGGTACTGGGCGATGCATTCGGGCGTGGGCAGGAGAAGGAGGCGCACGCCGAAGGCATAGCGCCCGCACAGATTCTGGATGATGCGGCTTGCGTCGCGCGCCAGGGCCTCCCAGTCCGGCGACACCTCCCGGCACACCGCTTCGGCGCGGCGCATCTCCTCCTGCGGGCTGTCCTTGACGCCCTTGCCGAGGCCCCGGCACAGGAAGAGGTAGAAGTCGCGCTCCTTGTTCCGTGGGGCGCCAGGCTGCAGGAGCTGCAGAGCATTGCCGGCAAAGGCCGATCTGGGAAAGAAGACGCTGAAGTAGCCCCTGTTCCGCCAGTCTGTCTGGGCGCACACGAAGAGCACGTCCTGCACGCCCCGCTGCTGGAGGCTGGTGGCGATGTGGGCGTAGGCTTCGCCGTCGCTGGAGTCGAAGATCCATGCGCCTATGGGCATGAAGGCGCCCTCGGCATCGATGCAGCAGGCCGTGTAGAAAAAGCTCTCCCCGCCGTCCTGGGAAGCCCCCGGCAGGGGGTGGCGCTCCACGTGCAGGCTGTAGAGCCTGCCCGGAAGCGGGGCGCACATCCAGTCCCGGAAGCTCTGCCTGAGCAGATCCAGAATGCGCTCCGGCGTCTCCTCGCCGTCGAAGGCGTAGCCGGGATAGTTCAGTCCCCTGGCAGCAAAGGCGAAGGACCGGGTCCACTGGACCAGAGAGAAGGCGGGTCTGGGAGCGGGCCGGGCGGGATGCCCGCAGACGGCCGGAAGGGGCGCGCCGTTCTGCGCCAGGGCTGGGCAGGTCGTCGGCGAGGGCAGGCAATGCTCTTGAGAAAAAAAGGATGAATACAGATCATCAAATAAATTTCTTATGTCATTGCTGAGAGTTGCGACAGGATTTTTGCGTGCCAAAGGAGCCTCGCTTGTTGCAGTTGTTCGCGAAATTCGTGGATGCAGATATCAGTGTAACACAATGGTTAGGTCTAGCAAGATTTTTTTTCCCATCAATCAAAACGTCATCGTCACGCATGGTCAGAAATTTGCGTTTTTGACTGCAAAAAGGCGCGGATAGATCTTTTCCAGAAGCATTCGATCTCTATGTCTGGTGTAGCATGCAAAAAAAAGCCATGGAGAAAAAATATTTGGGAAAGCATCTGGAAAAAAGCGGCGAGGCAATGCAGTGTCGGCTTTTCTGCCGGCTCGCTTCAAGAGAGGCGGGAGGAGCCTTCTGCGCCAGAACGAGTCAGGAAGGATGCATCAGGCGGCCAGGAGGGCGGGGAAGCCGGACCCGGCGCAGGGGCCGGGGAAAGCACGGACTTCTGGCCCTGCGGGGAGGCGTTGCGGGCCACCTCTTGCTGCGAGCCGTCCCGTGCCGGGATCGGCCTCTGCCGCGGGCCGGCCTGCCGGCTCTGCCCTATCTGGCGGATCGCTCCGGCACAAGGCAAGACAAAGGCGCCGGACCCGCCATCATGGCGGATCCGGCGCCGGAAAGAGGGAAAGGCCAGGAGGCCGGGGCGGCTAGGCGCTCTGTCTGTCTTCCGCGACCTGCAGGTCCTGCTGAGCCTGCTGATCCTGGGCGGCCTGCTGGGCTTCGGGCCAGAAGTTGGAGTTCTCGTTGCGTCTGGGATCGAGGAGCCATCCTGCGTACCAGCCGGCCAGCGACACGGCGAAGCCGATGAAGAAGGGCGGGATCTTCGCCATCTCTGGCCAGGGGCAGGGCAGGATCGCGAACTTGGGATCTGCGGACAGGTACCAGAACATGCAGACCAGGAAGCCGGTCACCGAGCTGATCCAGGCCGCCCTGGCGCTGCGCTTGCCGAAGCGCACGAGGGCCACGTAGCTCACGAGCACGGTGGAGCCCACCACGCTCCAGCTCGTGGTGCAGAGCATGGCGATGAGCTGGCCCTTGATCTGGGCGCAGCCGGCGGAGAGGAGCACGCAGAAGATGATGCCGGCAAGCCAGCTCTCCTTGGAGGCCTTCTTGCCGCGCAGGTCTTCGCTGATGGCGGAGACGGCGATGTGGTAGATGGCGGAGGCCGTGGAGAGCGAGGCCGAGACGATGGCAAGTACGAAGACCTGGAGGCCGATGTCGGGCAGGAGCATCTTGACCATCAGGGGCATGACCTCGTCGGGGGAGGCCACTTCGGGCATGAAGAGCCGGCCGAGGCAGGCGACGTAGTAGGCGCCGCCCACGAGCACGGTGAGGACCAGCATGGCCAGGGGCGTGATCTTGTCCACCTGGCGGGCGCTGATGAGGGCGAAGTGGCGCTGGATCATCTGGGGCTGGGCCCAGACGGCCACGGAGGTGACGATGACGAGGCTGATGATGAACCAGCCCTGGCTGCCGTCGGCCAGCGAGACGAAGCCCGTGTTGGCGGGGCCGGCGGGCGGAAGCGCGGCCAGCTGGGCCATGCCGCTGAGGGGGCCGCCCACCTTGCTGAAGACGGCGACGGTGAGCATGACCATGCCGATGAGCATGACGAAGCCCTGCATGGCTTCGGTGTAGAGCACCCCGCGCAGGCCGCCCACGAAGACGGCGGTGGCGACCAGGACGGCAACGGCCCAGATGAGTATCCACACGGGCACGGGGATGATCTGGTTGAGCAGTATGGCCGCGCCCTTGATGACGGCGGAGGCGTAGACGCCGAGGAAGACCGCGAAGATGAGGGCCAGGCAGCGTCCCAGCAGGGGGCTCCTGTGGCCCTTGGCAAGCAGCTGCACGGGCGTGCGGGCGCCGAGGTTGCGCTGGCAGACGCGGGTCGGCCAGGCAAGATAGCGGTAGACTATCCAGGTGCCGAGCCAGACGTTGCCGGCAGCCACGAGCAGCATCTGCATGCCGTACTTGTAGGCGAGGCCGCCGAAGCCGACCAGCGCCACGGCCGAGATGTAGGTCGCCACGAAGGCGAAGGAGAGGATGGCGAAGCCCACGCGTCCCGAGGTCATCACGTCGCGGCCGGAACCCTTGCGGGAAAGCCAGATGAAGACGGCAATGTAGAGCAGCCAGACAAGGGCGTCGACGAAGATCTGCATGTCCATGGGCGGCTAGCCTCTGGGCTGCCGCAGCAGCAGCTGGATAAGCGACATGACGAGGGCCACCAGCATGGAGACGATGCCGGCAAGCACCGCCCAGTCGGCCTTGCCGAGGGTGTCGAAGATTTCCTGCATGAAAAGCTCCCTAGGTGAATTCGTCCAGCTGGGGGGGGAGAGCTGGGAATGGTCAGCATATTGCCAAACGAGGGGCCATGACAAGGCTTTTCCTGCCGGAAGCGCTGTCCCGCCGGCCCTGCGCCTGCATGCCCGCGTCCTTGGGCGACAAAGGGGACTAGCCGCGCAGGCCGGAAACCACGCAGTAGGCCTTGAGGCCGAGGGCTTCGCCGGTGAAGCCGAGGCGCTCCTCGGTGGTTGCCTTGACGGCAACGTCTTCCGCTTCAAGGCCGAGCAGGCGGCAGAGATTTTTGCGTATGGCCTGGCGCTGGGGAGCGAGCTTGGGCTTCTGCGCGACGACGGTGCAGTCGGCGTGGGTGACGCGCACCTTGCCGCGCCTGGCCACGTCCAGCACGCGGGCGAGCAGGACGGCGGAGTCGATGCCGTCGAAGGCCGGATCCGTGTCCGGGAAGAGCTCGCCTATGTCGCCTGCGCCGGCCATGCCCAGAATGGCGTCCATAAGGGCGTGCAGGAGCACGTCGCCGTCGGAGTGCGCCTCCACGCAGAGATCCGTGTCGATGGCGACGCCGCCGAGCTTCAGGGGCCGGGTGCCGCCGAAGCGGTGCACGTCGTAGCCGAAGCCCGTCAGGGGCAGGGGCGCCCTGGATGGCTGCAGGCGTTCAAGGTCTTGGGGATGGGTGATTTTCATGTTGGACGCTTCTCCTTGCTCGACGGCGACGGCAACGCCCGAAGCCTCCATGAGGGCCGCGTCGTCGGTGACCTCGGGCCCGTTGGCCTCGAACCAGGCGCGGTGGGCCTCGGCAAGCTCGCGCCTGGCAAAGCCCTGGGGGGTCTGCACGGCGCAAAGCTCCTGCCGCGGCGGCGTTTCGGCAACCATGCCGTCTTTGTCCAGGCGCTTGATGGTGTCCGTGACGGGGATGCCCGGGATCACGGCGGCACAGCCCTGTTCGAGTCTGTCCAGGATGCGCTTTGCCAGGGCCGGCGTGAAGAAGGGGCGGGCCGCGTCGTGCACGAGCACGAAGCGGGCGCCTGCCGGCACCTGCGCAAGGCCCTGCCGCACCGAGTCCTGCCTGCGCTGGCCTCCGGCCGCGAAGCGGAAGGCAAGGCCCGCGGGCTCCTGCCGGTTGAGCGCAAGGCAGCGCTCCCTCGCCTCGTCGAGCTGGCCTGGCGGAAAGACGAAGACGATGCCGGCAAGGCGGGGCGTTTTGGCAAAAGTCCGAACCGAGCGCCAGAAAAGCGGGACGCCGTCCGTCTCGAGAAACTGCTTGGGGCCGCCCGCTGCCTCGGCCAGGCGGGAGCCCTTGCCGGCTGCCAGGAGCACGGCCCAGGGGGCGGTGGAGAGGGTGTAGTCTGCCGGATCGGGCATGGCGGTCTCCTTGGGAGCGCTGCGAAGGCGGGGGATTGTTCCCGGGAAGTGAAGGAAACGCCGGCCCCGGGGCGCGGGGCGCCTCTGGGGCCGGCGTGGACGAATCGAGGGAGCCGGGCGGTAAGCCGGGTTCTGTCGTTGGGACCGCCATTCCTCTAGGAGCGCAGTTGCCCGCGCCCTCAAGCAACCTACCCGAAAGGCGCATGGCCGGGCCGGCCGCCTTTCCTATTTGGTCTTGCTCCGGACGGGGTATGCCGAGCACGCCTGGTTGCCCAGGCGCCTGGTGGGCTCTTGCCCCACCGTTTCACCCTTGCCTGCGGCGGTGCCGCAGGCGGTTTGCTTTCTGTGGCGCTGTCCGAGGGTCGCCCCTCCCGGGTGTTACCCGGCGTCCTGCCCTGTGGAGCCCGGACTTTCCTCCCCGGAATGGATTCCGCGGCGGCGGTCTGCCCGACTCCCTTGATGCCGGGGCCAGCCGGAGCAAAGCCCTCCGGCCGGCCGAAAAACGCTATTCGGCGCCGAGCCTGGGGCCGTCTTCGGCTTCGGCCTCTTCCTCGGCCTCCTCTTCGGCCTCGAACTCCTCTTCAGGCTCGGGCTCCCGCTCGGCCTCCGCTGCCTCGGCCGCGCGCAGGCGCTCCTGCTCCTCGGCGAGGGCCTTCTGGGCCTCGGGATCGTCGGCCAGGTAGTCGTCGCGCCAGACGATGAGGCGCTGGCAGTTGGGGCAGCTGAGGATGTGCTCGCCGCGCAGGAGCTCGTTGAAGGTCTGCGGCGGCACGGCAATGTGGCAGCTCGGGCAGATGCCTTCGGCGAGGGGGACGATCACGGGGTGCTCGAGGCGCACGCGGATGAACTCGTAGCGCTGGAAGATGGGAAGGGGAATGTCCTTGCTGCAGGCCTCGCGCTGGACGCTGAGCTCGGCCAGCTTGGCCTCGGCCTCCTTGATCTGGCTCTCCATGGTGGCCTTGCGGGCCTCCACCTGGGTCTTGAGGTCGATGTACTGCTCCTCGATGCCCGAGAGCTGCTCGAGCTGGGTCTTGAGCTCGTCCAGGACGGCGATGCGCTCGTCCTCGCGCGGCTGGCTCAGCTTCTCGATGTTGTCGATCTCGCGGGAGACGGCGTGGAACTCCTTCTCGCTGCCGGTGGCCATGAGCTTGTTCTTGCTCTTCTTGAGGCGGGCCTTCTCTTCCTCCATCTCGCGGTTGATGCGCGACTCCTGGTCGCGGAGATGGCTGATCTTGTCGTTGATGTGGTTGCGCTGCATCTCGACCTTGGTGAAGTTGTCCTGGAGCTCCTTGAACTCGCTGGGCGCGAACTCGAGCACCTTCTTGACCTCGTAGATCTGGTCGTCCACCTTCTGCAGCTGCTTGAGCTGGTGGATCTGGGAAAGGTAGTATTCGTGGTTGTCCGTGGTCTGGCTCATGGTTACTCCCAAGTTAGGATTCGACAGCGCGGCGGAAGGGCGAGGCGGAGGGGACGAAGAAGACATCGACCTCGGGAAGGCGCCGGGCAAGCATCTCGCCCGCAATCCGCATCATTTCCTCTTCTAGGCTGTGGTGTCCCACGTCGAGGATGCAGATCCGGGTGTCGAGCGCAGTATGGTATTTGACGTCGCCCGTGACGAAGACGTCGGCGCCGCTGGCTTCGGCCTCGGCAAGCAGCGAGGAGCCGGAGCCCGTGCAGTAGGCAAGGCGGCGTATCGTGCCGGGAACGGGTCCGCAGACGGTGGCCGTGGCGAGGCTGATGCGGCGGCCCAGGAGCTCCAGCAGGCCGGCCAGGCTCACCGCTTCCGGCATGTCGCCCACGAGGCCGAAGCCCGTGCCTTCGCCCGTGGGCTCCAGCAGCCGGGGATGCACGAGCGCCAGTTCTCTGGCCAGCCAGCCGGCAGGGCCGTCGGGCTGCACGTCCGTCGCGGTGTGCGAGGCGTAGAGGGGAACGTCCGCCCTGAAGAGCAGGGAAAGCGCTTCGTGGTAGCTGTTGAGCTCGTTCGGGAGACTGGGCGAGAGGGAGAGCGGATGGTGGGTGAGGATAAGCTCTGCGCCCTTGCCGAGCGCCTCCCTGATCGTCTGCGGCGTGGGATCGAGGGCTACGGCCATGCGGCTGGCCTCGGTGCGCCGGCTTGCCACCTGGAGGCCGGACTTGTCCCAGCTGGCCTGTCCGGACAGCGGAGCCATGGCCTCGATGGCGTCGAAAATGGAAGAGATGAGCATGCGGCCTCCGGCAAAAAAAGCACCCGTCTGAGGAAAGTGCCTGAAAATTCAGCGCTTTTGCTCCGTGCTGGGATGCTTGCGCAAGGCTGTCCGCAAGGGGATCCCGCCTTGGCGGCAAAAAGCTCAAATACGGAAAAAGATCCCTCTTGTCAAACAGGGAGCGCCAGATCGACAGATGCCGGTTTGCACCGCATAGGGGCCTCTGGTACCTTGCAAGCAGGCAGAAAGCTGCGGCTGGCACGGCTTGGGCAAAGCGGGAGGAAGGTCTGAGAGAAAGTCTCTTCACGCCAAGGCGTTCAGTTGCACGTCAAAGAGAACTCCAGAGGCTGCTGGGATTTGTGCGGAGTTGAGTATGGCTCGCAAGGTTTCTACAGGGATCGATACTTTTTCTGAACTTCGAGAATATAATATTTTTTATATTGATAAGACGCATTTTATACAAGACTGGTGGGAACAGAATGATAAGGTTACGCTTATAACGCGTCCTCGCCGTTTTGGCAAAACACTTATGTTGGATACTGTGAGAACTTTTTTTTCCACAGAATACCGCGATCGTTTAGATTTATTTGATGGACTTTTTATCAGCAGCAACAAAAAATTATGTTCAATTCAAGGAAAAATACCAGTTATTTTTTTATCATTTTCAGATATAAAAAGTACAACTTTTTCTGAAATGAAAGATGAAATAAAACTTTCATTGTCATCAATATATAATAATTTTGAGTACATAATGGATTTAAATTTGCTTTCAGAGAGAGATAAGTATCATTTTTCTTTAGTTAATCCAGGAATGTCGGATTCAATAGCAAAAAAATCAATTCAATTTCTTGCAAATTATTTGACACGTCAATTTAGCATAAAACCAATTATTTTACTCGATGAATATGATACACCTTTGCAGGAAGCATGGCTGAAAGGGTATTGGGATAACGCAGTTGAGTTTTTACGGGGGATGTTCAATTCAACGTTTAAGACCAATCCGTGGCTTGGCCGAGGCCTCATGACGGGTATTACGCGTGTGAGCAAGGAGTCGCTGTTTTCAGATTTAAACAATATAAAAGTTGTCACGACAACATCGAAGCTCTATGCCGACTGCTTTGGCTTCACTGAAGACGAAGTCTTTGCCGCCATGGACGAGTATGGTCTGACGGAGAAAGATGAAGTCAAGCGATGGTACGATGGCTTCAGCTTTGGCGAGACAAAGGGCATCTATAATCCCTGGTCCATTATCGGCTATCTGAGCGAACGTTGCTTTGCGCCGTATTGGGCGCAAACGAGCTCCAACGCCATGGTGGGACAGCTTATTGGTCCAGCTGAAGCGACTGTGAAGATGCAGACGGAAGACCTGCTTCGGGGAAAATCCATTGCCGTGAATCTTGATGAACAGATTGTCTTCTCTCAGCCCTACGATAAGAAAGATGCCATATGGAGCTTTCTAATGGCTGCAGGCTATGTGAAGCCCCTAAGTTTCAATCTAGAAAATGGTAGCTACGAGCTTGCATTAGTAAATTTTGAAGTTAAAAGAATTATTGAAAGCCTTGTGTCAGACTGGTTTAACAATCGCAATGTCAGAGGTGTTGAATTTAGAAATGCACTTTTGACCGATGATCTCGACAGCATGAACATGTACATGTCAGAAATCGCCGAGAACACATTCAGCTTTTTTGATACGGGCGGCAAGGAGCCTGAACGATTCTACCATGCCTTCGTCCTTGGCCTGATCGTGGATTTGAAAGGGCGCTACGAGATTGTTTCCAACCGCGAGAGCGGCCTTGGACGCTGCGACGTCATGCTCTTTCCCCTGTGCAAAGGGGATCGCGGCATCGTCATCGAGTTCAAGACCAGGATTTTGCGCCAGGAGAAGAGCCTTGAGGACACCTGCGCCAGCGCGCTGGAGCAGATAGCGGAAAAGCGCTATGCCGATGCGCTGGCCGCCCGGGGTGCTGCGCGCGGCGCCATCTACGCCTACGGCTTTGGCTTCAAGGGCAAGCAGGTGCTCATCCGGGGCGGCGCCGTGCAGGAGAATGGCCATGCCGCCGGCATGGAGCAGGCGTTGCCAGCAGGCGCGAAGCGGCGGGAGAAGGCCGGCAGGGGGCGCCGCAAGGCTGAAGGCCGGCGCTGAAGGCCGGCGGGAGCCAGAACTTTTCGGAACGGCTTCGGGCCTCGTTTGCGGAGGGCTTGCCCGGCTTCTTCGCCAGCTCGTCCTGCCGCCGGCAAGGTGCCTTTCGCGACGAGGGCGCAGTCAGCCAGAGCGCCGGGCCCGTGCCTGGCGGAAAGGCCTTGTCCTTACTCCCATGCCGGAGTGCAGGCACACGCCGCCGCCTCCAGGGCGGGCGATGCCGCCGTGCCTTTGAGCTTGCCGGGCAGCGCGGGCGCCGCCTCCCAGGCCGCCGGCGGGCATGCCGAGAGAGCCCCGTCCGGGGCTGGGGCAGCCGAGAGGAGGGCGTCGCCGTGCCGGCGAAAAGGCGATCTGCTTCCTAGAGTCCGCGCAGGTAGTTGACGGCGTTGAGGAAGAGCATGGTGCCTGGGGCGTCCATCTCGCCCCGGGTCCAGCCCGGATGGTTGGTGACGTGGTTGAAGGCCTCGGGATGGGGCATGAGGCCGAGCACGTGGCCGGTGGGATCGGTGATGCCGGCCGCGTCCAGATCCGAGCCGTTGGGATTGGCGGGATACTGGTGCGTGGGTTCGCCGGTCTCGGGATCCGCGTACTGCAGGGCCACGAGATTCTCCTCCTCGAGGCGCCTGCGGCAGGCCTCGTCGACGGCCACGAGCTTGCCTTCGCCGTGGCGCACGGGCATGCGCACGAGGGGGAGGTTCTTTGTGAAGATGCAGGGGCTCTTGGGGTTGGGCTTGAGCCGCACCCAGCGGTCTTCAAAGCGGGCGGAGTCGTTGTGGCCAAGGGAGACCATGCGCTTGATGGAGCCGTCGAACATGGGCAGGATGCCGAGCTTCACCAGCAGCTGGAAGCCGTTGCAGATGCCGAGCACGAGCTTGCCGTCGGCCAGGAACTTCTTCAGGTGATCGAGCAGGGGCGTTCCTTCGGCGTCCTTGAGGTAGCGCCAGCGCATGCCGGCGGCCTGGGCCGCGCCGAGATCGTCGCCGTCGAGGAAGCCGCCGGGGAAGACCAGGAAGTCGTAGTCGTCAAGACGCGCCTTGGCGGCGGTGATGTCGGAGAAGTGCACGATGTCGGCCTTGTCCGCGCCGGCCTGGCGGGCGGCGTAGGCGGTTTCGACGTGCGAATTGGTGCCGTAGCCGGTGATGACGAGCGTGTTGACTCTGCCCATGCTGAACACTCCTTTGAAGAGCGGAAATGGAGTGCAACTCTACACGGGGGCCATGGGGGAGTCAATGCTAGCCATAGCGGGCGAGAAGGGCTATAGAAGCCCCGATTGGGCGGGGCTTGGCAACAGCCCCGCGCACCATTTCCAACACCCAGGGGAGAGGCATGAAGACAAAATACATTTTCGTGACTGGAGGCGTGCTCTCGTCGCTCGGCAAGGGGCTGGCCGCGGCCTCGCTCGGCGTCCTGCTCAAGGCCCGCGATCTGACCGTCACGGTGCAGAAGCTCGATCCGTACATCAATGTCGATCCGGGCACCATGAACCCCTTCCAGCACGGGGAGGTCTTCGTCACCGACGACGGCGCAGAGACCGATCTGGACCTCGGCCACTACGAGCGCTTCCTGAACATCTCCCTGTCCCACAAGAACAACACCACGTCGGGCGCGGTCTACAACAGCGTCATCGCCAAGGAGCGCCGCGGCGACTATCTGGGCGCCACCGTGCAGGTGATTCCGCACATCACCGACGAGATCAAGCGCACCGTGCTCTCCCTGGCCGAGGGCGACGACGCCCCGGACGTGGCCATCATCGAGATAGGCGGCACCGTGGGCGACATCGAGGGCCTGCCCTTCCTGGAAGCCATACGCCAGCTGCGCAGCGAACTCGGCCGCGACAACTGCCTCAACATCCACCTCACCCTCGTCCCCTACCTGCGCGCAGCCGGCGAGTTCAAGACCAAGCCCACCCAGCATAGCGTCAAGGAGCTGCTCTCCATCGGCATCCAGCCCGACATCATCCTCTGCCGCTGCGAGACCCAGGTGCCCAACGACCTGCGCCAGAAGATAGCCCTCTTCTGCAACGTGGACCGCGACGCCGTCTTCTCCTCCGTGGACGTGGCCAACATCTACGAGCTGCCGCTGGAGTTCTTCGAAGAGGGCTTCGACCAGAAGGTGGCCATCATGCTGCGCCTGCCGGCCCACAACGCCCACCTGGAAAGCTGGCGCGAGATGGTCTGGAACTTCGCCCATCCCGAAGGCGCCGTCACCATCGCCGTGGTCGGCAAGTACGTCGACCTGCGCGAGGCCTACAAGAGCCTGCACGAGGCCCTCATGCACGGCGGCGTGGCCAACCGCGTCTCCGTGCGCCTCAAGTACGTCAACTCCGAGGGCGTGGACGAGCGCACCGTGGACGATACCTTCAGGGACGTGGACGGCATCCTCGTGCCCGGCGGCTTCGGCTACCGCGGCGTCGAGGGCAAGATCTGCGCCATCAAGTACGCCAGGGAGCACAAGGTTCCCTTCTTCGGCATCTGCCTCGGCATGCAGTGCGCGGTCATCGAGTTCGCCCGCAACGTTGCCGGCCTCGCCGACGCCAACTCCGAGGAGTTCGACAAGAAGACGGCCAGCAAGGTCATCTACCTCATGACCGAATGGTACGACGAGCGCACCAAGAGCGTGGAGAAGCGCGACGCCTCCAGCGACAAGGGCGGCACCATGCGCCTTGGCGCCTACCCCTGCAAGGTCGTGTCCGGAACGAAGGCTGCCGAGGCCTACGGCGCCGACCTCGTGCAGGAGCGGCACCGCCACCGCTACGAATTCAACAACGCCTTCAAGAGCCAGCTGGAGGAGAAGGGTCTCGTCTACAGCGGCCTGTCTCCCGACGACTCCCTCGTGGAGATCGTGGAGCTCAGGGACCATCCCTGGTTCCTGGGCTGCCAGTTCCATCCGGAGTTCCGCTCCCGTCCCATGGCGCCGCACCCGCTCTTCCGCGAGTTCATCAAGGCCGCCAAGTCGAAGAAGGGCTAAGACGGCCCTGCGCATGAGCACGGCCCTGCGCATGAGCACGGCAGGGCCCTCTTTCTGAAGCTCTTTCCCTCGGGCCCGTCCGGCGTGCAGCCGGGCGGGCCCGCCTGCTTCGGGCGGGCTTCACCGGCGGCGGAAGGACAGCCTTTCAGGTACCCTTGGCCTCGCGCGAGGCCCTTGCGCGGCCTTGCCCCTCACCTCTGCCGCTGGAGCAGCCATGCCCGAACTCCATGAACCCGCCATCAAGCGTGTGGATCTTGATGGCGCCACCTTCCACGGCGCCAGCTTTGCACCCGCCCGCGTCAGCTTCTTCTACGGCAGGAACGGCACGGGCAAGTCCACCGCCGCTAGGGCCATAGCCGGCAAGGCCGGCCTGTCGTGGCGTGGCGGCGCTGCGCGGCCTGAGGACCAAGGCCTCCTGCTTCGCTTCGCTGCTGGAGCTGGACCATCCCGAGCCCGTTGATGTCCAGACCCTCAGCGTGCTCTACGGCGAGGTTTTCGGCGAAGAGCAGCAGAGCTGTCCTCTGCTTGCCCGCGTGCCCACTCTGGACCGGCCCTGCGGGCTTGTCGAGAAGCCCCTTGCCAGCGGCGCAGACAGCCCCTATGCCGAATTCGTGAAGGCGCTCAGCGCTGCAGACTGGGTGCGGGAAGGGCTGGAGCGCTTTGCGTCGCGGGCCGAAGGCGTCTGCCCCTTCTGCGGCAAGCCGCTGGCGGAGGATTTTGCCGAGCGCGTTGCCCAGTGCTTCGACGAGGCCTGGCACAGGGACTTTGCAGCCCTGCAGGCCTTCCAGCAGAGCTATGCCGCGGCCTGCTCGCGCACGCTTGCCACGCTGCGGCGCAATCTGGAAGATCCCCCGCCGGGACTGGACCTTTCTGCCTGCAGGGACAAGATCCGGCTGCTGGAGCAGGCTGTCGAAGCCAATCTCAAGGCGCTGGAGGGCAAGCTCGTGGCACCCCTCTCGAGGGTCGAGCTCACGCCGCTCGACGGCCTCGTCGCCGAGATCAACGCCGGCATCGACAGGGCGAACGACGACATCAGGCGCATGAACGGCGCGGCGGACCTTGCAGCCAGACGCAGCGAATGCATGGGGCTTGTCAGGAATCTTATGGCCCTGCAGGCCAGAGGCTGCCTCGAGTCGTACAGGAAGAGCAGGGCGGAAGCGGAGGCTGTCATGAAGGCGCAGGCAGCAAGCAAGCGGGAGCTTGCCGGCGAGTATCTGCGCCTGACGGAGGAAATCGCGGCCAGGCGCCGGGCCTGCACCGGCACCCGCGAGGCGGCCGACGCCATCAACGCCGGGCTCAGGGCCGCGGGCTTCGAAGGCTTCGTTCTCCGCGCCCGTCCAGAAGAAGAGCTCTACGAACTGGTCCGGCCAGACGGCCTTCCTGCCGAGAGCCTGAGCGAAGGCGAGCGCTGCTTCGTTGCCTTCCTCTACTTCTGCCATCTGGTGCGCAGCGGACGGGACCGGGAGGGCATCGCCAGGCCCACGGCTGCCGTGCTGGACGACCCCTCGGCGGGCCTGGACGGCGAGGCCAGAACGGCCTGCGCCAGGCTGGTGCGCTGGATGGCCGAAGACTGCCTGCTCGGCAGGTCCGGAGAGGGCGGGCCCTCCCTCGAGCAGCTCTTTGTCTTCACGCACGATGCCGACTTCCACAGGCTTGCCTCGGCGCCTCTTGCCCATGCTCCCGGCGTGGCGCTCTTCCGCGTGGAGAAGCGCAGGAACGCTTCGTCCATCGTGCCCCAGACAGGCGCAGGCCTGCCGGCGCAGGCAGAGCAGAACGGCCTTCCCAGGCCCTGAGGCGCGCAGGCGCCCGTCGCCGCCTGCGTCTGCTGCAGGTGACGGCAGGGGGGCTTTGGTGTAGCATGCGGCCCCGTCCGGCAGCCTCCCCGCGTCTGGCAGGGCTCCCGCCGCGGCCCGTCTCTGAACCTTTTTCCCGTGCCTGCGCAGCGGCACGAGGAGCCTCCAATGTACTGCCCCTACTGCAGCCACCACGTCTGGGACCGCGATCCCGGCACCTGTCCCAGCTGCGGGAAGCCGCTTCCCGCCATCTTTCCCGATCCCGAAGCCAGCCCCCTGGCCTCCTGGCCCGACTTCGCGGCCCTTGTCAAGATAGCCTGCTGGGCCCAGGCCGACATTGCCTTCGGGCTCGACTTCCGCCTCTTCGCCGTCCAGACCGAGTGGCTGGACCAGAGCGGGGACAGGGGAGCGCTCCTGCGCCTCCTGGACTACCACGCCCTGGGCGTGGACCAGAGCCTCGACTACCTCTCGCTGCGCCGGGCTCTGGAGGCGCCGGCGAAGATTGCAGACTTCATGGTGGATCTCATGTGGTGCCTCTGCGCCGACGTCGAGGAGGCGGCAGGCTCCGTCAAGCCCCTGCTCTGGGGCGCGCTGGAGCGGCAGGAGATCAGCGACAGGGCCTACGAGGCAAGGCTGAAGGTCTTCGAGCCAGCCCACCAGGCCTTCCTGGTCCAGGTCGACGCCCTGCGCCGCAGCCGTCTCGACGAGGCCAGGACAGCCAAGGTCCACTGGCGGGAGCTTCCCTTTGCCAGCGAGGCCGAGCCCGCCTTCGTCGCGCTTTCGGCCCTCTCCGACGCCAGAAGCCTGCTCATGGAGCAGACCGGCGAATACGCGGCCGCCCTGGCGGCACGGCTCTTGACCAAGCTGCGCAAGACGGCCCAGAAGGCGGCCGCGCCCCGCGTCAAGTCCTTCCAGGCCCGCATGGAGCAGATGATCCTCGGCCGCTGGACGGGGCGCATGCGGCGCTTCTGCGCCCAGCCCCAGCCGGGTCCCGCACGGACCGCCATGGCCATAGAGATGAGTTCCTGCTGTCTGCACCGAAGCCTGCCTGCGGTCTACAAAAAGCAGATCGAGCCTGTCTGGAACGACTTCGTCAGAGCCCAGGATCCGGCCGAAGCCGGCCAGACGCCCCAGCCTGCCCAGGCCTAAGTCCCCAGGGAGGCGGATCCATGCTTTGCCCCAACTGCCACCACCATTTCTGGGAAAACGGCCTCGAGCGCTGCCCGGACTGCCAGAGCCCCCTCCCGGTTCTTGCCTGCGACAAGTCCTGGAAGCCCCTGGGCTCCTGGAAGGACTTCATGGGCTTCGACTGCGCGGGCTTCGCCATGATGGCCGAGGGCGCCCTCGGCGCCCAGCTGAAGTACCTCTCCTACATCCTCAAGGCCGTGAAGGACCGCCGGGAGCCGGGATCCCTGGACTTCCTCTCCTGCTTCGACGCGGCCGCCGTCAAGCGCGACTTCGACACCGACGGCCTGCTCTTCCTCGCCGGCATGCCCCACTTCAACTACAACATGGCCTGCGATCTGCTCTACTGCTACGCCGAGGGCGACGACGCCCTCCAGGCCGCCTTCAGGGAGCGCTACTGGGAGGACGAGCGCATCGAGGGCTTCTTCGACAAGGCAGTGGCCCTGCGCAACGAGCACTTTTCCAAGGCCCTTTCGGAGCTCATGGAGGCCGCGCGCGCAGCTGCCAGACACAAGGACAAGCCGGCGTCGATGATCCTGCACGAGGCCTGCACCGCCTGCGCACGCGCCGTGGAGCAGGCCGAAGCCGCGCGGACACGCTTTGCCGGCGCCCTGTGCGAAGCCTGGTTTGCCGAGATAGAGCAGGGCCTCGGCGCCCTGAAGGAGCTGGCCGCCGCCTCGGCCCGTCCGTGGATTTCTCCCTGCATGCAGGCCTGGCTCGAGCAGGCCGCGCTCGCCTCCTGGCAGCGCCAGATGCAGGCCCTGCCCGCCTCAGGCCAGCGCGATGCCTGCGTCGGCTTCATGATGCAGATGAACGGGCTTCTGCACCACAAGCGCTTCCCCGAGGTCTACCGGAAGAAGCTGCTCCCGGCCTGGCGCCAGTTCGTCAAGGAGGTGCGCGCCTTGAACGATGCCGGGGACGGGGCTGGGGACGAGACCTAGGACGAGGCCGGGGACGAGACGGGGGAGGCACCGTCCGGCCTGCAGCCGCTCAAGGCAAGGAACTGGCCAACGGCAAGCTCTTCAGGCCTAGCCGAAGGCGCAATGCCCAGCTCCTCCAGCCGCTGGAGCAGATCCTCCCTGCCCTGGCGCCTGAAGACGCCGCCCAGCTGCTTGCGGCGCTGCTGGAAGCAGAGCCTGAGGAGGCTGGCCAGAAGCTCCGGCCTGGAAGGCCTGGCGTGCTCCGGCAGGGGGTCGAAGGAAAGCACGGCCGAGTCCACCTTGGGCGGGGGCGTGAAGCAGCCAGGCCCCACCGTGAACTCCATGCGGCAGGCAAGGTGGGCCTGCATCCACACGGAGAGCGCGCCGTAGTCCCTGGTGCAGGGGCTGGCGGCAATGCGCTCGCCCACTTCCTTCTGCACCATGAAGACGGCCCGCGACAGGGCCCGGCAGCGGGCCGCGATCTCCCAGAGCAGGGGCGAGGCCACGTTGTAGGGGAGGTTGCCGGCAAGCTTCCAGGGGCCTTCCAGAGCCTCCCAGGGGTAGGCGAGGGCGTCCTGGCACAGCACTTCGGTGCGGGCCTCCCCTTCCTCCTGCCGCACCTTGGCCCAGTGGGCGTCCTTTTCGATCAGCACGAGGCGCCGGTGGGGCAGAGCCTCGATCTCGCGCGTGAGGGCGCCGGGACCGGGGCCGATCTCCAGAATGGCGTCGTCTTCCCCGGCGCGGAGGAGGCCGGCGATGCGCTGGCATATGGCCGGCTGGTTGAGGAAGTGCTGGCCGAGGCTCTTCTTGGCCCTGGGGGCTTCGCCCAGGGCTTCCCGGGGACGCCTGAGCCTGTCGCCGGCCTCGGCGAGGCGCTCGCGCGCGCTCCTGTTCATGCGGGCATCCGGCAGGCTAGGGGGTGTCGAAGCGGTCGAAGGTGGTGACGATGCCGGCCCGGCCCTGGGTGGCGCTCCTGAGCCTCGTGGGGAAGCCGAAGAGCTGGCGCATGGGGGCCGTGCCGTGCACGGTCTTCTGGCCGGCGTGGTCCTCCATCTCGTCGATGCGGCCGCCGACCGCACCGAAGAGGGAGATGGCGCTGCCAAGCTCCGCCTCGGGACAGCTGATGGCCACCTTCATGATGGGCTCGAGCGGGGCGGGGCCGGCCTTGGACAGGGCTTCCTTCAGCGCCTGCACGGCGGCCATGTGGCAGCCGGGCAGGGTGGTGGCGCCCTCGCGCTTTTCGATGCCGGTCACGGTGACGGCGCAGTCGACCACGGGGTAGCCCGTGAGGTCGCCGCTCTGGAGGCAGTCCCGGCAGCCTTCGAGCACGGCGTCCACGTACTGGCGGGGCAGCAGCTTGTCGGCCAGCTTCCTGTCCGCGGGCAGGAAGTCGCCGAGCTCCACGCTGTTGCCGGAACGCCGGGGCCTGGGGGCGACGGACAGGGCGACGTGGCCGAAGTGCGGCACCTTGCCGAGCTCCCTGTCGAAGACGCAGTCGGCCGAGGCCTCCTTCGTCACCGTCTCGCGCAGGATGACCTGCGGAGCGCCGGTGCGCGGGGCGACGCCGTACTCGCGCTTCATGCGCTCGAGCACCACGTCGAGGTGCAGCTCGCCCATGCCGGACACGGTGCGCATGCCCGAATCCTCGTCCATGCGCGCGACCAGGGTGGGATCCTCCTCGCAGTAGCGGGCCAGGGCCTCGTCCACCACCTTGCCCTCGTCGGCGTTGCGCGGCTCCAGGGCCAGGGTGATGACGGGCGCATAGGACTCGATGGCCTCGAGGCGGACGTCCAGGCCTTTGGCGTAGGTTTCGCCCGTGTGGGCGCTGCGCAGACCGACGACGGCAACGATGTCGCCGGCCTCGCAGCTCTTGAGCTGCTCCTTGTGGTCGGCGTGGAGGCGGTAGATGCGGCCGACGCGGTCTTCCTTGCCCTGGCTGACGTTGCGCAGCTGGTCGCCTTCCTTGAAGGATCCGGCGTAGAGGCGCAGGAAGGCCGTCTTGCGGCCGTCCTCCACCAGCACCTTGAAGACGAGGCCCGCAAAGGGGGCCGAGGCATCGGGCTGGCAGGCAACATCCCTGCCCTTGGCGTCGAGGCCGCGGGCGGGCGGCATGTCCAGCGGGGAGGGCAGATAGTCGACGACGGCATCGAGCACCGGCTGGACGCCCGTATTGCGCAGGGCCGAGCCTGCCAGCACGGGCGTGGCCCTGCCCTGGAGCGTCGCCCGGCGCAGGGCGGCCTTGGCCTCGGCGACGGAGGCCTCGTCCAGGCCGTCGGCAGCGCCCTCGAGGTAGCGCTCCATGAAGGCATCGTCCACGTCGGCTATGCCTTCCAGCAGCGCCTGGCGGGCTGCCTGGGCCTCCTCGAGGAAGGCGCCGGGCGCCTCTTCCGTGACGGTCTGGCCTTCGTCGGCCTGGCTGAAGGAGAGCTTCTTCAGGGTGAAGAGGTCGATGACGCCCTCGAAGGCGTCGCCCTGGCCGGCGGGAAGGACGACAGGCAGCGGATTGGCGCCGAGCCGGTCGCGCATGGCCTGGACCGTGGCCCCAAAGTCTGCGCCCAGGCGGTCCATCTTGTTGACGAAGGCAATCTTGGGCACCTTGAACTGCTCCGACTGGCGCCACACGGTTTCGGACTGCGGCTCCACGCCCGCCACGGCGTCGAAGACGCCGACGGCGCCGTCGAGCACCCTGAGGCAGCGCTCCACCTCGATGGTGAAGTCCACGTGCCCTGGCGTGTCGATGACGTTGATCGCGTGCCCGCGCCACAGGCAGGTGGTGCAGGCGGAGGCGATGGTGATGCCGCGCTCCTGCTCCTCGGGCATGAAGTCCATGGTGGCCGTGCCTTCGTGGACTTCGCCCATGCGGTGGATCTTGCGGGTGTAGAAGAGGATGCGCTCCGTGAGCGTGGTTTTGCCTGCGTCGATGTGGGCTATGACGCCGAGGTTGCGGAGCCGGCTGATGTCCATGGAAAGTCCTTGTGCAGGGTGCGGGAAGAAGGGCGGGGGAAGGCGCAGGAGAGGCCGCTAGGCGTCCTCCCGCAGGCCGAAGCCGACGCGGTGGCTGAGGAAGAAGCTGCGGCCAAGGCCGTGGTGGAGCCAGAAGGCCTCGCAGCCGGGGGCCAGCGCCAGAGGCGCCATGCCGAGAGAGAACTGGGCGCGGGCGCCGGCCAGGCAGTGGCTCTTGACGGACTCGGGGCTCGAGTAGAGCACGTCCGGCACGTCGGGGGCCGGGCTTTCCAGCGCCGTCTGCACGGGCTGGCGCCCCTGGGCGAAGCGCAGGACCTCGAGGTCGAAGAGCTCGGGCCGCGTGATGGTGATGGAGGGGGGGCGGCGCTCTTCGAAGACCGGCACGTGCAGGGCGCCTGCCTGCTGGCGCAGGGTGTCGAGGCGCCCGGAGTGCAGAAGCACGAGGCGTCCCGGTCCAGGCTGGGTTTCCTCGAGCAGGGCCGAGGCCTCGGCTTCGGTGAGGGTGAAGATGTCCTCGATGCCGGCAAGCTCCAGCGCCGCCAGCACGGGGCCTGCGGGCGCCCCGCCTATGCAGGCGCAGCCTATGAGCGACACGCCGGCGCAGACGGCCGGCATGACGGCGCCGAGCATGCGGGCGGCGGCCGCATAGTTCGGCGTGAAGGCAACGAGCGCCCAGGGCGCAGGAAAGACCGTGCGCGAGCGCCAGAAGCCCGCAAGGCGGTCGGTGCGCTCCTCGTGCACCACTTCGGCGGAGCTTCCGCTGTACTTGAGGAACATGGCGATGGCCGTCTTGACGGCCGCTCTGGCCACGGGCCCCGCCGCCTCGTAGGCATCGGCGCAGAGCCCGTCCTCGATGCGCCTGCCCTCAAGCCATGCCGGCCACTCCGGCCGCTGCACGACGGCCTGGCCCCTGCGTACCTGTCCCATCTCCTTGCCCATGCTGGTCCCCTTTGCGCGCTGGCGCGCTAGTTCTTGATGTCGTGTTCGTCGGGCGCCGCGTCGTCGTCCGGCTTGTCGTCGTCGTCGTGGGCGCCGAATTCGGTGGTGCCGTCGGGGCTGGGCAGCACTCTGGCCGGCTCCCTGCCGTCGTCGTGATCCTCGTCACCGGCCTGTCCGTCCTGAGCGGCCTGCCCGTCCTGGCCGGCAGACGCAGGCATGGTCCTGCTCGGAGGAATGACGGATTCTGGCTGGCCGTCGTCCCGGCTGTCTGTCTGGCTGTCTGTCTGGCCGCCTTCGCCTGCCGTCTGGCCCAGGGGGGCCGCGGACAGGGGAGCGCCTTCCTGGCGCTCGGGGCCAAGGCTCCTTCCGCAGGATTCCCACTTGACGTTGAGCTCGTCGGCAAGGGTCCGGGCCGTCTCGGGATCGTCCTGCGCCATGTTCCGCACGGCGAAGACGCCCCAGGGCAGGGTGGCGCAGTCCACGGCCGCCTTGCGCTCGATGTCGCGGAGCAGCGCAAGGCGCATCTCGGGGCCGTGCAGGAAGAGCACGGCGGCGCAGGCCGCGTCGATGCGGCCTGCATCGAGGGCCCGGCGGCCAAGCTCGCCCACCTTGGCGTCCTTGGCCGCGTGCGAGTCGAGGCCCGTGGCGGCCGAGGCCATCTCTTCCTTGAGATGCCCGCCCTGCTCGTCGGTCAGGTCGAGGGTCCAGGAAGAGGCGATTTCGGCAAGCTCGGCATCGATGGCCGGCGGTTCCTGCTTCACGGACTGGCGGAAGATCCATGTCAGGGCGATGCAGGCCGCAAGGACCAGGCAGAAGATCAGGGGCAGCTTGAAGCCCGGCTCCTGCCCGCGGGATCCATGCTGGCCCTGGCGCTTTGGAAGGGCTTTGAGGGGGCGTGCCATGCTAGCCGGCCATCCCTTCCGCCTCGGTGCCGGCCGCCCCGCGGCCGGCGAGGAAGTCCCTGAGGGTCTGGAGCTGCCTTGCTACGGAGCCCGGCCCCGTTCCGCCCGGCGTCTCGCGGCGCCTGACGGCCGCGCGGTAGTCGAGCACGGCGTAGACGTCTTCGCCTATGCGCCCGTCGACGCCCTGGAGCTCGTCCAGGGAGAGGGCTTCAAGCGGAAGGCCCCTGGACTCGGCAAGCGCCACGGCCCGGCCGGTGATGTGGTGCGCCTCGCGGAAGGGAATGCCCTTGCCCACGAGGTAGTCGGCCATCTCGGTGGCGTTGAGGAAGCCCTTGGCAAGGCTCTGCTCCATGCGCTGCGTGTTGAAGCCGATTTCGGCGAGCATGCCTTCCATGACGGCAAGGGAGGCTGAAAGCGTCCTCGATGCGTCGAGGAAGCCCTCCTTGTCCTCCTGCAGGTCGCGGTTGTAGGCCAGCGGCATGCCCTTCATGACCGTGAGCAGGCCCATGAGGGCGCCGTAGACGCGGCCGGTTTTCCCGCGCATGAGCTCTGCCACGTCGGGATTCTTCTTCTGCGGCATGATGGAGGAGCCGGTGGAGTAGCCGTCGGAGAGGGAAACGAAGCCGAAGCTGGGATTGGCCCAGATGATGATCTCCTCGCACAGGCGCGAGAGGTGCTCCATGCAGACCGAGGCATCGAAGAGCGCCTCGAGGACGAAGTCCCTGTCCGAGACCGCGTCCATGGAATTTTCGTAGATGCCGCCGAAGCCCACTTCCGCGGCCACGCTTTCGGGATCGAGCGGGTAGGTGGTGCCGGCAAGGGCCGCGGCCCCCAGCGGGGAGACGCGCACGCGCTTGAGGCTGTCCTCGATGCGCAGAACGTCCCGGCGCAGCATCCAGGCGTAGGCCAGCAGATGATGGGCCAGGGACACGGGCTGGGCCGGCTGCATGTGGGTGCAGCCGGGAAGGATGGCGTCCCTGTGCTCTTCCGCGCGCTGGCCGATGCGGGCCATGAGCCTGAGCAGGAGCCGGCGCCATTCGTCCATGCAGTCGGCCACGTGCAGGCGGAAGGAGAGTCCCACCTGGTCGTTGCGGCTGCGGCCGGTGTGCAGGCGCTTGCCCACGTCGCCCACCAGCTCCGTGAGGCGGGCCTCGATGTTCATGTGGACGTCCTCGAGTTCGGGCTTCCACTGGAAGGCGCCCGACTGGATTTCCTGCCAGACGGCTTCCAGGCCCTGGACGAGGGTTTCGGCATCGGCAGCCGAGATGACGCCCTGGCGGCCCAGCATGCGGGCGTGGGCCTTGGAGGCGCGGATGTCCTGGGGTGCGAGGCTGCGGTCAAAGGATTCGGATTCGGTGTAGGCTTTGACAGCCTCGGCGGGGCCTTCCTTGAAGCGGCCGCCCCAGCTGGCGTTGGTTTTCATGGCAAGAAGCCTCCGGGTGGTGCCTTCGTTGAGTATGGATGCGTCCGCCTCCGGTTCGGTGCCGGACGCAGGCCGGAATATACTGGATTGCGGCCTCTGCCTCAAGGTGGACTTTGCCTGTCCGGGCCATGCCGGCGTGCTGGCGCCGCACCCGGCGAAGGCATGCGGGGCGACGGTTGCGAGGCTGGCTTCTCGAGGCCGGCTTGCCGGAACATGAGCGCGGCAGGATAGCGTTCCTTCCTTGCCAGACGGCTTTCCTTGCCGGCGATCCGCCTGCAGGGCATGCCGGCTTCAGCTGAAGGCTGCCCGGCGAAGGCTGCCCGGCGAAGGCTGCCCGGGATCGGGCCCAGCCTGGCCGGGCGGAGCGCGCGGGAGCTTCTTGGCAGGGGAAGGCGATGCCGGGGGCAGGCCTTTGGCGTCCAATCATGCGAAAAAAGATCGGCGTTTCGGAACCGGCAGGGAAAGGCAAGAATATGAGCGTAAATGCATGGCGTTTCCGGCAGCTTGCATGCACAGACGCCGTATCCGGAGCAGCTGGCAGGGTCTTGGTCATGCCGGAATGCGGAGTTGCGGGGTAGGGGGCGCTGGGCTATTGTCGAGCCCAGGCGCGGCGCGAAGCCGGCTGAAGGCTCCCCCCCGTGGCGCTTGCCCGGAAGCGAGCCGCCCTTCCGCCCGTCCATTCCTGTGCAGGGGAGGATGCTCCATGAGTCTTGAACTACGCCAGCAGCTGAAGCTCAGCCAGCAGCTCGTCATGACCCCGCAGCTGCAGCAGGCCATCAAGCTGCTGCAGATGTCGCGCCTCGATCTCGTGGAGGCGGTGCACCAGGAGCTCTTGGAAAATCCTTTTCTGGAGGAGGCTGCAGAGCAGCCCACCCAGGACGAGAAGCGCCAGGCCGACGGGGCCGACGATCGTTCCAAGGGCAAGGACGAAGACCAGGTCTACGACGGCGAGTCGTCGCGCAACGCCGACTGGGAGGACTACCTCGGCGACTTCGCCAGCTCTCCCAGGGACTACCAGCAGCGCGAGCTCCAGGAAGAGGAGGACCTGCCCGCCGAGACGCGCTACGCCGAGAAGCCGACTCTCGCCGGGCACCTGCTCTGGCAGCTCCACCTCTCCTCCCTCGAGCCCGACGAGGTGACGGCCGGCGAGTGCATCATCGGCAACCTCTCCTCCTCGGGCTATCTTCAGGCCACCTGCGGGGAGGTGGCGGAGATGGCTCATGTCAGCGCGGAGACGGTCGAACGCGTGCTCGCCCGCATCCAGCTCTTCGACCCCGTGGGCGTCGCGGCCCGCACCCCCGAGGAGTGCCTGCTCGTCCAGATCAAGGAGAAGGGCCTGGAGGGGGATCCGGTGCTCGTCGAGATGGTCGCCCGTCACCTTGCCGACTTCGAGTCCGGCCGCTTCAGGCAATTGATGAAGAAGTTCAAGCTCGACGAGGACGACCTCAAGGAGTACATGGCGGTCATCAAGTCCCTGGACCCCATGCCCGGCGCCAGCTTCGGCGGCTCGGATCCCGTCTACGTCAGCCCCGACGTCTACGTGCGCAAGATGGGCGGCGACTTCGTCATTCTGCTCAACGACGACGACCTGCCGAAGCTCACCATTTCCGAAACCTGCGAGGCGGGCATGCACGGCACGAAGCAGGAACGGGAGTACTGCTTCGAGAAGAAGAAGGCCGCTTCGTGGCTCATCCGCAGCCTCGAGCAGCGCAGCCGCACCCTCTACAAGGTCACCGAGAGCATCGTGAAGCACCAGCGCCGCTTCTTCGAAGAGGGCGTGCGCGGACTCAAGCCACTGATCCTGAAGGAGGTCGCCGAGGACATAGGCATGCACGAATCGACGGTGAGCCGCATCACCACGAGCAAGTACGCAGCCACCCCCCACGGCCTCTTCGAGCTCAAGTTCTTCTTCAACTCGGCTGTGGAGATGACGGACGGCGGCCAGGTGGGCTCCGAGAGCGTCAAGGCCTTCCTCAGGAAGATCGTTGCCGACGAGGACCCCAGGGAGCCCCTGAGCGACGAGGAGATAGGCGCCCGCCTCAAGGACAGGCTCGGCGTGGCCATTGCCCGCCGCACCGTGGCCAAGTACCGCGGCGCCCTTGACATCCCCCCGTCGTCCAAGCGCAGAAAAGTGCTCTAGGCACGCACTGGCAAAAGGCGTTTTTCAGCGAGATGGCTCGGCTAGCTCCTTGCAATGTCAAGGAGCAGTCGAGCCGATGATGAATTGTTCAGCGTATCCCTGGCGGGACTGTGCCAGCCCCTCCCGCAGGCGATCGCGGGCTGGGCCGGCGCAGGGCGCGCCGGCGGTCTGGCGCAGCGCCCCCCGCGTCTGCCGAAGGGCGCTGATCTGGTGACGCCAGCGTCGCGCTACCTCGTCGCGTTCCGCTTCCTGTTCGGCCTCTTGGCCATCCAGGGCTCGTTGCCGTTCGGCACAGGCAGGCTTTTCAGGCGCTCGCCCGCCTCGCGCGAACCCAGCATGAAGGCCTTGGCATAGTGCACCCTGGCCTTTTCGCGGTTCTGGTCGATGCCTCTGCCGAAGGCGTGCATGTCGCCGAGTCTGAGCAGGGCGTCCACGTTCCCCATCTCGGCTGCTTTGACGAGCATGCTGTGGCCCTCGCCGAGGCGGCGGCTCTGGAACCACTTCCGGTCAAGGGCCTCCGAGAGCAGGAACATGCCCTCGGGGCTTTTCTGGTCCGCCAGGCGCTGCAGATGCGCTTCCAGCCAGTCCCCGGCCAGGTTCCGGTCTCCGCAGGCCAGGCTGCGCCTGGCCAGGGCGGTTCTGGCGTCGGGATGTCTGAGCCCTGCGGCCTTGGCAAGCTCGGACCAGCCTTCGGCTTCGCGGGGCCCGCCCATCTTCAGGAGGAGCATCCCCAGCCGGCAGTGTCCCTCGCTGTCGCCCTTGGCGGCCGCCTTGCCGTACCAGGAAAGCGCTAGGGGCAGGTTCTGCGGCACGAAGTACCCCTCCTCAAGCAGGGCACCGTACTTGCAGGCGCAAGCCGCGCTGCCGAGGCCGGCTGCCTGGCGCAGGATCTTGGCTGCCTTGCTTCCGCGCGTCAGGCCATGGCCCTTGGTCGCCGGGCCCGGCAAGTCCTTGCTGGCCGTCCTTGCCTCTTTAAGCAAGGCATCTGCCTGGCACTCCATGGAACCCAGATGCCCGAGCCGGGCCGCCTTGGCGTGAAGCGTCTTGGGGCAGCCGCACTCGGAGGCGCCTGCCTCGGCGAGCAGGGCGAGCTCGTACATGGCTTGGGAATGGTTCTTCCGGCAGGCTGCCTGCATAAGCCGGTAGGCCTCTCTGCGCAGGGCAGGAGCGCCTTCGCCGTCCCCGGCCTGTTTCGCCATGGCGAGCTTGCGGTGCGCCAGGGCCAGCATGGCCTCGGCGTCGCCGAGACCGGCAGCCTGCGCCATGAGTTCCCAGGCTTTGCCGTCGTTCTGGCCGTGCGCCTCGTCGAGCGCCATCTCGGCGAGCTTGCGCAGGCTCGGACCGTGGCTGTTGCCGGCCTGCTGGAAGAAGTCTGCGGCCTCCTTTCTCTCGTTGCTGGCCAGGGCGCGGACGCCAAGCTCGAAGCAGGCTTCGGACAGGCCGAGCGAGACCGCCTTGCCAAGCATGGCAAGGCCCTCGGCTTTGCGGACTTCGTCTGCATCGTCCGCAAGCAGGGTGCCGAGCTTGACCAGGGCCTTGGGAAGAGAGTAGGAGGCAAGGCGCAAATAGTGCTCTGCCTGCTTGGGAT
>JAEEGG010005562.1_pt1 | contig 29810 bp, 20 predicted proteins | sample 9134161 | NCBI WGS metagenome assembly JAEEGG01 (sample SAMN16246543, study PRJNA631951) | gut metagenome | biome: gut microbiome; feature: rumen; material: CR-attached | host: Bos | place: Iran: Karaj | collected 2018-10
GCGAGAGCATCAAGGAGAGCGATTTCCCAAAGATTGAGGCTAAGATGAAGGAACTGGCTGGTAAGAAAGAGCCGGTGGTTCGCAAGGAGGTGGCTAAGGCCGAGGCTCTGAAGCAGTTTGCTGCTGATGGTCAGACCTACAAGTGCGAGCACATCGAACAGGATCTTGAAGACGGTTCTATCACAACCTATACACAGGGTAACTTCACCGATCTGTGTCGTGGTCCGCACCTCGTGGATACTGGAGAGATCAAGGCTGTGAAACTGACTTCTGTGGCTGGTGCTTTCTGGCGTGGCGATGCCAACCGTGAACAGATGCAGCGTCTGTATGGTATCTCTTTCCCCAAGAAGAAGATGCTCGATGAGTATCTCGAGATGCTGGAGGAGGCAAAGAAACGCGACCATCGTAAGATTGGTAAGGAGATGGAACTCTTCATGTTCTCAGATAAGGTAGGTAAGGGTCTGCCCATCTGGTTGCCGAAGGGAACGGAACTCCGTCTGCGTTTGCAGGATCACCTGCGTAAGGTTCAGAAACGTTTTGGTTATCAGGAGGTTATTACGCCGCATATTGGTTCTAAGAATCTCTATGTAACCTCTGGTCACTATGCTCATTACGGCAAGGATTCGTTCCAGCCCATCCATACCCCTGAGGAGGATGAGGAGTACATGCTGAAGCCGATGAACTGTCCTCACCACTGCGAGATTTTCGCATGGAAGCCCCGTTCATATCGCGACCTGCCCCTGCGTATTGCAGAGTTTGGTACAGTATATCGTTATGAGCAGAGCGGTGAGCTTCACGGACTGACCCGTGTACGTTCGTTCACACAGGACGATGCCCACCTGTTCTGTCGTCCTGACCAGGTGAAGCAGGAGTTCTTGAATGTGATGGATATTATCGGTATTGTACTGACGGCCTTCGGATTCAACTTCGAGGCTCAGATCAGTCTGCGCGATCCTAACGACCACGATAAGTATGTTGGTACAGATGAGGACTGGGCTCTGGCTGAGAAGGCGATTGTTGAGGCTTGTCAGGAGAAGGGCCTGCCCGCAAAGGTAGAATACGGTGAGGCTGCATTCTATGGTCCGAAGCTCGACTTTATGATTAAGGACGCTATCGGTCGTCGTTGGCAGCTGGGTACTATCCAGGTTGACTATAACCTGCCTAAGCGTTTTAACCTCGAATATACCGATGAGGACAACACGAAGAAGACGCCTGTGATGATTCACCGTGCACCTTTCGGATCAATGGAGCGCTTCTGTGCTGTGCTGATTGAGCATACCAGCGGTCACTTCCCCTTGTGGTTGACTCCTGACCAGGTTGCTATCCTGCCTCTGTCAGAGAAATACAATGACTATGCTCAGGAGGTTGCCAAGAAGTTCGATATGGGTGGTGTTCGTGCTACTATCGACTTGCGCAACGAGAAATTGGGTCGTAAGATTCGTGACAACGAGTTGAAGCGTATTCCATACATGGTCATTGTAGGTGAGAAGGAAGCTGCTGATGGTACTGTAGCTGTTCGTCCTCAGGGTGGTGGCGAGCAGAGCGTAAAGACCATTCAGGAGTTTATTGATGAGGTTAACGCCCGCGTTGCCGAAATGACAAAAGACTTCTGATGATGGAAGATTGAGGATTGAAAATTGAAGGCCATCTGTTAAAAAAGAATAAATAATTGTCTTTATATAGTGAAATCTTCAATGTTCAATCTTCAATGTTCAATCTTTTTAGTAATTTTGCAGCCGATTTTATAAAAAGCAGTTGATGAAGAATGACAAAATGAAGAGTCAGTACCGTATCAACGAACAGATACGAGTACGTGAAGTACGCATCGTAGGCGATGAAGGTTCGTCTGTTGTCCCTACACGTGATGCACTCAATATGGCCCGTGAGCAAGGTGTTGATCTCGTAGAGATTTCACCGAATGCCAATCCGCCTGTTTGTCGTCTCATTGACTACTCCAAGTTCCTTTACCAGCAGAAGAAGCGTCAGAAGGAAATGAAGGCTAAGCAGGTGAAGGTGGAGGTGAAGGAAATCAGATTCGGACCTCAGACAGATGAGCACGACTATCAGTTCAAGCTCAAGCACGCCAAGGAGTTTCTGGAGGAAGGTAATAAGGTACGTGCATACGTATTCTTCCGTGGACGTTCTATTCTGTTTAAAGAGCAGGGTGAGGTGTTGCTGCTTCGTTTTGCCAATGATCTGGAGGAAGTAGGTAAGGTAGAATCGATGCCTTCACTGGAAGGGAAAAAGATGTTCCTCTATTTGGCTCCTAAGAAAGCCGGAACAAAGAAGATGAGTCAGCAGGCCCGTGACCGTGAAGCTGCGGAGGCAGAGGCTAAAGAGTTGAAGAAGGCACAGGCTCAGCAGGCCATAAAAGGAGAAACCAATGCAGAGATACCTGCCAACGGAGGTCTCTTCGCCAACGCCAAGATCAGTGCTGATGCGCTGAAGAAGCTGACAGAGGAAAAGTAAATAAGGAAAAAAAGAAGGTGGCGCGCCCGGTATATGCGTTGCCATCGGATATTAATAACAATTTAAATTTTTAAAACAATGCCAAAAGTAAAGACAAACTCCGGTGCAAAGAAGAGATTCACATTCACCGGTACAGGTAAGGTTAAGAGACGTCACGCTTACCACAGCCACATTCTCACGAAGAAGACCAAGAAGCAGAAGCGCAACTTGGTAGGTACAACTATCGTTGATCCTTCAAACATGAAGCAGGTTCGTGACCTGTTGTGTCTCCGTTAAACCTATTGTCGAACATTTTAAAGTAGAAAAATTATGCCTAGATCAGTAAATCATGTTGCATCAAGAGCAAAGCGTAAGAGAATTTTGAAGCTTACCCGCGGCTATTTTGGAGCCCGCAAGAATGTTTGGACAGTAGCCAAGAACACATGGGAGAAGGGTTTGACCTATGCCTATCGTGATCGTCGTAATAAGAAGCGTAACTTCCGTGCCCTGTGGATCCAGCGTATCAACGCTGCCGCTCGTCAGGAAGGTCTGAGCTACTCAGTATTCATGGGTAACCTTACTAAGGCAGGTATCGAGATTAACCGTAAGGTGCTCGCTGACCTCGCCATGAACAACCCCGAGGCTTTCAAGGCAATCGTGGAAAAAGTGAAGTAAAGAATAGTCTTTATGTATTAGAAGGTGTCATTGTTTACAGTGGCACCTTTTTAAATTAAAAACCAACAAGTTATGAAGAAACTATTATGTATGGTAGTGCTTGTCTCTATGGCTTTCTGTGTAAGTCATGCGGCTCAGAAGGTTGACGAGTTCACTACAAAGAGCGGCAAGAAAGTGACTATCACATGCATCAAGCATGCCAGTATGGAAATCAATTTCGATGGGGTGGAGATTCAGGTGGACCCTGTGGGTATGTGGTTGGCCCCAGAGACGGACTATGCCAGGTTCCCCAAGGCAAACATCATCCTTGTGACTCACGAACATAAGGATCATTTCGACCGTGAGGCTATCAGTTGTGTAAGAACACCTGCTACGACCATTTATGTGAATAATGCTGTTTATAGTATGTTTCATAACGGGTATGTCCTGAATAATGGTGATATGATAGATTATTCTGACAATATCAAGGTTGAGGCCGTTCCTGCCTATAATACCACAAAGGGGCATGAGCAGTTTCATCCTAAAGGTCGTGATAATGGCTATGTGCTGACACTCGACGGGCTGCGTATCTATATTGCAGGAGATACGGAGGATATTCCTGAAATGGCTAATCTGAAGGATATAGATATCGCATTTCTTCCCTGTAATCAGCCTTATACGATGACTCCTGAGCAATTGGCGAATGCTGCCAGGATTATTAAGCCTAAGGTCCTATTCCCTTATCACTATAGTGACACGCCAGTTTCAAGAGTCTGTCTGTTACTTGCGGGTAGTGGAATTGACGTAAGAATCAGAGATTACAAATAATATAAAGGAGTCTGGGATGTTTCTCAGACTCCTTTCATACTTAGGGATATTCGATTACGGCGATGGTCTACTTCGATGACCCGAACTCGGATATGCTGGTGAAGTTTAACCACATCAAGAGGGTGGGCGACACGACGGTTTGCCATCTGGGAGATATGAACGAGACCATCGTGATGGACACCGATATCTACGAAAGCGCCGAAATTGGTGATATTCGTGACGATACCAGGCAGAACCATCCCTTCGATCAGATCATCAATGGTCGACACATTCTTATCAAACTCGAATTCCTCAAGTTGTTCGCGAGGATCTAAGCCTGGTTTTTCCAGTTCTTTCATGATATCCGTGAGTGTTGGAATACCCACCTCTTCAGAGATATACTGGCGAATATCAATCTCATCGCGTTTCTCCTTATTATTTATAAGGTCGGCAACGGTACATCCATGATCCTTGGCCATTTGTTCAACGATAGAATAGCTCTCAGGGTGTACGGCAGAGTTGTCGAGCGGATTCCTGGCTCCAGGTATACGAAGGAATCCTGCACACTGCTGATAGGCCGAAGGACCAAGACGTGGTACCTTCTTTAGTTGTGCGCGAGAATTAAAGGCACCGTTCTCCTTTCTGAATTCGACAATATTTTTAGCCAGAGTAGGACCAAGTCCGCTGACATACATCAGCAGATGCTGAGAGGCCGTGTTGAGGTTGACACCTACGGAATTGACGCAACTCTCCACCGTCTGATCAAGAGATTGCTTGAGTTTTGTCTGATCAACGTCATGCTGGTATTGTCCTACACCAATGCTTTTGGGATCGATCTTCACTAACTCTGCCAACGGATCCATCAGACGACGTCCGATAGAGACAGCTCCTCGTACAGTTACATCCTCGTCAGGAAATTCGTCTCTGGCAATCTTTGACGCAGAATAGACTGAGGCTCCAGCCTCACTGACAACAAAGACTTGAGGATTAACCGTCTTGGATTCTTTTGTAACATCGATGTTATAACGACCTGCCAGTACATCCTTAATAAAGGTTTCTGTCTCACGACTGGCTGTACCATTGCCGATGGAGATGGCCTCGATCTGGTATTTCTTGATCATCTTCTGGATGGCAACAGAAGATTCTGTACGTTTGTTGACAGGAGGGTGGGGGAAGATAGCCTCATGATGAAGCAGATTGCCCTGAGCGTCGAGGCATACTACCTTACAACCCGTACGGAAACCTGGGTCGATACCCATTACCCGTTTCTGACCAAGAGGTGCGCCAAGAAGTAATTGGCGCAGGTTCTCTGCAAAGACGCGGATCGCTTCTTCGTCAGCTTTTTCCTTACTGATGGTGGCATATTCTGTCTCTATGGCTGGTTTCAGCAAACGCTTATAGCCATCTTCTACTGCTTCTGCAACAAGTTGTCCGCATGGGGTGTTACCATAGACATAATGACGTTTCAGACGATCGCAAGCCTCTTCGTCATTAGGTGAGATGCTGATGCGGAGGATGCCTTCGTCCTCACCACGTCGCATAGCCAGTAAGCGATGGGAGGAACAACGTTTCAGCGGCTCTTGCCAATCAAAATAATCCGAGTATTTTGCAGCCTCGTCCGTATCAGCTTTAGCCTTGATAACCTTTGAAGTGATAATGGCCTGACGACTGAAAGCATTACGGAGTTGCTGACGGGAGCGCTCATCCTCACTGATATTCTCTGCGATGATATCTTGTGCCCCTTTAAGTGCATCGGCGGGTGTGGCGATGACATCACCTTTAACAAAACGCTCAGCTGCACGCTCCGGATCCCTTTCTCGCTGAAGCATGAGGATTTTGGCAAGTGGTTCCAATCCTTGTTCTCGAGCCACCTGAGCCCTTGTACGCCGTTTGGGCTTGTAGGGCAGATAGATATCCTCAAGTTCTGTGGTGTTCCAACAATCCTCAATACGCTTCTGCAATTCAGGTGTCATCTTCTCCAGATCAGTGATGGTCTTTGTGATGGTCTCCTTACGCTTCTGGATTTCCTGCAGCTTGTTGAAACGATCACTGATTGCAGCTATCTGCACCTCGTCAAGTCCACCCGTTCGCTCCTTACGATAACGGGAGATAAAGGGGATTGTACACCCCTCTTCGAGTAGGGAGATGGTATTGGCAACAGCCTTCTCCTGAAGGTTCAGGGCGCTGGCAATCAGGTGGGCAAAGATGTTCTTTTCCATAAGTCTGTCTGCTAAATCGTTAATTTGTGTGCAAAAATAGTAATAATCCGTGAGAAATTTGTATTTTTGCAGTCCGAAACAACAAAAATGAAGATAAATAGTAGAATTTTAATGTGCTTGATGCTGTTGATGGGCTCTCTTCTTGGGGGTCATGCTCAGGAAACGCCTAATTCTCGTCAAGCACGCCGTATTTTCAACAACACCTATCAGCAGGTGTTTGGAGAACAGGGAGCCACGTTGCACTACGACGTGAATATCACTGGTATCTATAAGACCAATGGAACCATTTGGTATAAAGGCAAGAAAAGTAAGTTTGAGGATGAAAAGATGAATTCCTGGAACGATGGCACAACGGTCTATACCGTCAAAAAGAAAAAGATGGAGGTAGAGATTCATAGTGCTAAGAACAATAAGTCGGACAAGTATTCGCAGAAGTTCAAGTTTGAACCAGAGAACTACGACTACAGAATTGCCGATGACAAGAATGGACTGATGCTGATTCTTCACTTGAAAAAAGGGAAGAAGGGCATGAAAGAGATTCATGCACTTGTGGAGAAAGGCACTTATCATCCTATCAGTGTACGTATTAAGATTTCCTTTATCTGGACCACTATCAAGATCTCAAACTTCAAGTCGGGTAATATTACGGACGAGATGCTGCGTTTCCCCAAAGAACGTTATATGAATTATAAGTTTGTTGACAAACGATGATATCTGTTGAAGGACTGAAAGTGGAGTTTGGGGTGAAGCCCCTGTTCGTTGATGCCAGTTTTGTCATCAACGATCGCGACCGTATTGCCCTTGTGGGAAAGAATGGTGCAGGAAAGTCGACGATGCTGAAGATTCTCTGTGGTCAGCAGAAGGCTACTGAGGGTGTGGTGAGTGTGCCGAATGATTGTCGTATTGGCTATCTGCCTCAGGTGATGATCCTTCAGGATGATACCACCGTGAGGGAAGAGGCCCAGAAGGCTTTTGCCGATATCACGAAGCTGAAGGATCGTCTGGATCGGATGAACCAGGAGCTGGCGGAACGCACTGATTATGAGAGTGAAAGCTATCTGGCACTGATCGAAAAGTACACCACTGAGCATGAACGATACCTGATGATGGGGGCGGAGAGTCACGAGGCAGAGCTGGAGCGCACGCTGATGGGACTTGGTTTTCTGCGTTCAGACTTCGATCGACCTACCTCAGAGTTCTCTGGTGGTTGGCGTATGCGTATCGAATTGGCGAAGATCCTGCTTCAGAAGCCAGATGTGTTATTACTCGACGAGCCCACCAACCACCTTGATATCGAATCGATCCAGTGGCTGGAGCAGTTCTTGGCTCAGTCGTCGAGTGCTGTTGTGCTCGTAAGCCATGATAGGGCATTTATAAATAATGTGTCGAACCGTACGCTGGAAATATCCTGCGGACGCGTCATCGACTACAAGGTGAAATATAACGAATATGTCGAGCTCCGCAAGGAACGTCGCGAACAGCAGCTGAGAGCCTACGAGAACCAGCAGAAGGAAGTGGCTGATATGAAAGCCTTCATCGACCGCTTCCGTTATCAGGCCACAAAGGCTGTGCAGGTGCAGCAGAAGATCAAGCAGTTAGAGAAGATTGTGCCCATCGAGATCGATGAGGTGGACAACTCTGCGATGCACCTGAAATTCCCACCTTGTCTGCGAAGTGGCGACTATCCTGTGATCTGCGATGAGGTGCGTAAGGACTATGGTGCTCATACCGTTTTCGATCATGTAACGCTTACCATCAAACGAGGTGAGAAGGTGGCCTTTGTGGGAAAGAACGGTGAAGGCAAGTCTACGCTGGTGAAATGTATCATGGGCGAGATTCCCTTTACGGGCGAACTGAAGATTGGGCATAACATCCAGATAGGCTATTTTGCCCAGAATCAGGCGCAGTTGTTGGACGAGAGCCTCACTGTTTTCCAGACCATCGATTATGTGGCGAAGGGCGAGATCCGTCTTCGCATCAACGATATCCTGGGCGCCTTTATGTTTGGCGGCGAGGAGAGTGATAAGAAGGTGAAGGTGCTGAGTGGTGGCGAACGTAGTCGTCTGGCCATGATCCGTTTGTTGCTCGAGCCAGTGAACCTGTTGATTCTCGACGAGCCCACGAACCATCTTGATATGCCCTCGAAGGATGTGCTGAAGGAGGCTATCAAAGCCTTCGACGGAACAGCTATCATCGTCAGCCACGATCGTGAGTTCCTCGATGGTCTGGTTACAAAGGTCTATGAGTTCGGAGGCGGGAAGGTGAGAGAGCACTTAGGTGGCATCTATGATTTCCTTCAGGCAAAGAAGATTTCAGAACTCAGCGAACTGGGACGGAGTCAGGTTGAAACCAAAAGTTCCCAGGTTGTTCCCTCTCAGTTCCCACCAAGGGAACAGACTGTTCCCGCCGTGGGAACAGACAGTTCCCTCCAAGGGAATTTTGAGGGAACAATCTCCAAAGTCCTCAGTTATGCTGAGCGAAAGGAGCAACAGAAACGTAGGAATCGTGCGGAAAAGGCTGTGAAGGATTCGGAGACCAAGATCGAGAAGATGGAACAGCGCCTGAAAGAGCTCGACGATCTGCTGATGATCCCAGAGAACGCCTCTGATATGACGCTCGTTACTGAGTACACCTCGACGAAGAAATGTCTCGACGAAGAGGTGGAGCGCTGGGAGCAGTTGAGTGAGGAATTAGAGAAGATCATATCAAATTAAACAAATAATAGTAACAATTATGAAACGTATTCTAACAATGATGGCAATGGCATCAATCTCTTTGATGACAATGGCTCAGGAGCCGCTCCGTTCTGGTCTGGATGTTTCGGACTTCAATACGAGTGTGCGTCCTGGTGATGATTTTTATGAGTATGCGTGTGGTGGTTGGATGAAGAACAATCCCTTGCCAGCAGCCTACTCACGTTATGGTAGTTTCGACCGTTTGCAGGAGTCAAATGACAAGCGAATCAATGGTATCCTGACGGAACTCATGAACAATACCTACGAGAAGGGTACTATCGAACAGAAGTTGAGCGACCTCTACAAGCTGGCTATGGACTCTACACGTCGTAACAATGAAGGTGTGGCTCCCTTGATGCCTCTGATCAAGAAACTCGAGGCAGCTAAGACCAACCAGCAGTTGTTCGACATCCAGCTGGAGCTGGCACCTTATGGTGAGCAGGAGTTCTTCTTCTGTGGCTTTGGTGCTGACGAGAAGAACGCCACGCAGAATATCCTGAGTGTACATCAGGGTGGTCTGTCGCTTGGACAGAAGGAGTATTATCTCGATAACGACAAGGCCACAGCCGATATCCGCGAGGCCTTCAAGAAGCATGTGGTTAAGATGTTCCAGCTGTTTGGCTTCAGTAAGAGTGCTGCTACGAAGAAGATGCAGAACATCATGAAGGTGGAGACGGCTCTGGCTAAGGTTTCCAAGTCGCGTACAGAACTCCGTGATCCTGAGGCCAACTACAACAAGATGACCCTTCAGGAGTTTGAGGCCAAGTATCCTAACTTGCCTCTGGTGAAGGTGATGAATGCCAAGGGCATCGAGACTAAGTATCTGCAGGAGATGGTTGTTGGTCAGCCCGCCTTCCTTGAGGGCGCCAATGCGCTGGTGGCTGGCATCAAGCCCGCTGAGTATCGTGATGTGATGGAGTGGGGCTTTATCTCTGGTGCAGCCAACTATCTGAGCGATGCTACTGTGGCCGAGAGCTTCGATTTCAATGGAAGGATCCGTTCTGGTCGTAAGGAGAATCATCCGCTCTGGAAGCGCAGTACCTCTCAGGTAGAGCGAGTAATGGGCGAGGCACTGGGAAAGATCTATTCAGAGAAGTATTTCCCTGAGGCTGCCAAGCAGCGTATGATTAATCTGGTGAAGAATCTGCAGATTGCCCTTGGTGAGCGTATTGCTGCCCAGGATTGGATGGACGACTCTACGAAGGTGAATGCTCTTCTGAAGCTGAATACCTTCTATGTAAAGGTGGGCTATCCTGATAGGTGGACGGATCTTTCGAAGCTGGAGATCGATCCTGCCAAATCTTATTACGAAAATATGCAGGCGTGTGCCAAGTTCTGGAATGCCTGGAATATCGAGCATACGGTGGGTAAGCCCGTTGATCGCGACGACTGGTATATGACACCCCAGACGGTGAATGCCTACTATAATCCCACTACCAACGAAATCTGCTTCCCTGCTGGTATCCTGCAGTATCCGTTCTTCGATATGAATGCTGACGATGCTTTCAACTATGGCGCTATCGGTGTGGTCATCGGACATGAGATGACACATGGATTTGATGATCAGGGTCGTCGTTTCGATAAGGATGGAAATATGCACGACTGGTGGAAGGAATCAGATGGAAAGAACTTTACTGACAGAACTGATAAGTATGCTGATTTCTTCTCGAAGATCGAGGTGCTGCCTGGTCTGTTTGGCAATGGTCGTCTGACACTTGGTGAGAACCTCGCCGATCATGGTGGACTCCAGGTGGCTTGGGCTGCCTATAAGAATGCCACCAAGATTACGCCACTGGGTGAGAAAGACGGCTTGACAGCCGACCAGCGCTTCTTCCATGCTTATGCTGGTGTGTGGGCTGGAAACATCACTGATGAGGAGATTCGCAACCGCACCAAGAGTGATCCTCACTCATTAGGTCGCTGGCGTGTGAATGGTGCTCTTCCACATATCGATGCCTGGTATGAAGCCTTTGGCGTCAAAGAAGGTGACAAGATGTTTATACCCAAATCTGAGCGTCTGGAGCTCTGGTAAAAAGCATAAATTGAAAAAAATGCCGTCGTAAATGTAAATTTACGGCGGTTTTTTTGTTTGTTTCGTTATTTTTGTTTAATTTTGCACCTAACTAAGTTATTACAAGTGTTTCTATGAATGAAGATATTACACTACACCCAGAGAATTCAGCCGTAAATGCGCAGGAACTGCAGCATGAAGAGCTGGTGATGGAGCATGATGAGAATGTCCAGACGGCTCAGCAGATGCAGATGAATGCAGCAACAGGAATCCAATGCCCGCATTGTGGAACGATTAATGAGCCCGAGGCCTTGTTCTGCGCTTCTTGTGGAGAGCCGATTGGTAAAACATCCTGTCCTAACTGTGGCGCGCCCATTGATCCCGATGCAGATTTCTGCGAAACATGTCGGCACTACATCAGGAAAGATATCTGTTCTTTCTGTGGCGCACGCTTAACGGGCCATGAGGCCTTCTGTCCTGAGTGTGGTAGTCCCCGTGGTGGTATTGTCTGCCCTATCTGCAATACATTGAACGATTTCTCCTTCTGCAAGCAGTGTGGTACTCCTTTGACGGATGAGGCTCATCAGTTGCTGGAGCAGTTGAAGCTGACACCAGAGTACATGGAGATGCAGAGGCTGGCCAATGAGATTCAGAAGCTGGATATGACGATGCCATATTCGTCAGAGCGCGAGAAACTACGGGATCAGAAGAATATCCAGTTGCGACAGCGTGTGCTGACCCTGTTGGCAGAAGACAGAGGAGTAACCAATCCTGTGATTCCGCCATCAACACAACGCATGAGCAAGGAAGAATATGATGCCAAGAAGCAGGAGCGTGTTGATCGCCTGACTGCCATTCTGGAACGGATGGCCCAGCAGCCACAGCCACAGCCTGCAAAGGTCCGTAACTATGCGATGGCTTGTAGGCCACAGGGTGTCAGACTTGCATGGGAGTGTAACTTCAAACATGCCCTCCATTCCAGTCCTTGTGGATGTGCAAAGCCCCAGATGGGAGGAAAATGGATCATTCTTGGTAAGAATACAAAAAAGGAAATTAAAGACGATATCTAATGAGTACTGACAGACCAAACAATATCAGTTTGACGGACGAGGATCTTGTCGTGGATTCAACGATGCGCCCTGCATCTTTGGATGGAACGATGCGCCCTGCCGTTATGGATGGGACGATGCGTCCGACAGAGCCTGCCTTGGATGGAACGGCACGCGTAAACGGAGTGATAGCACAGCCAGAGGAGATCTCTGGCGATTCCTTCGTGTTGAAAGGTGTCAACTATCGCAAGGTTCGTTGTCTGAGTGACAACTCCGGTGAGGCACAGGTGTTCCTGGTGGAGAAGGATGGTGTGGAAATGGTACTCAAGATCTACTATCCCAACTTCGATGTCAACAGGAAGACCCTTCAGACGGTGCTTAACTTCGACTTTGAGATGATTGTGAAGGTCTTTGATTACGGAAAGACCTATGTGGAAGGTAAGCATCGTTATTATGAGCTGATGGAGTATCTACAGGGTGGCTCTATGGCGGATTACAAGCTGAATGGTGATGTTGATAAGTTCCGTCGTATTGCCTTGATGGGTGCAGCCTCTCTGGCTTACTGTCATGAGTGCAATCTGCTTCATAAGGATGTGAAACCCAGCAACTTCTTCTTCCGTGATAAGGAGCATACGGAATTGGTGCTTGGCGACTTTGGCATCTCCAGCATTCTTGAGAAAGACGGAAAAATCCATAAGACCACTCAGGCCCGTACGCCGATTTATGCTGCTCCTGAGATGTACACCGACGTGATCGATGGTGTCGTGGAGATCTCTCCTGCTGCCGACTATTACTCACTGGGTATCTGTCTGATGGCGCTTTGGTTGGGTGAGAATCCGATGAGCACCAATGAACGTGTGATGATGCGCCAGAAGAACGAGGGACGTCTGCCTCATATCAACGAACTGCCTGAGCGTATCAGAATGATTGTGCAGGGTCTGACGGTGGTTAATCCTTCAAAGCGTTGGGGTTATGAGCAGGTGGAGGAGTGGTTCCTTGGCGGAAGTCCGAAGGTGGATCTGTCGTCGCCCTTCCTGAAATACAAGAGCTTTATCGTTGACCCAGATCGTAATCTGGTAGCCGATAATATCCACGAGCTGATCCCACTCTTGCTTGATAATGAGAAACTGGCTAAGGGTTATCTCTATAATGGTCGTATCAGTAGTTGGCTGGAACAGTGTGGTAATGAGAAGCTGAGTACTATCGTCAAAGATATCATTGTCAACCGTTATCCTGTGGATCAGCGGGCTGGTCTGATGTCGGCGGTCTACGTGATGGAGCCTACTTATCCATATACTGACGTGAAAGGGAATACTTGTGACGATATTCATAGTATTGCCATCTCCTTGCTGAGTTATGTGGATGACTATGGCATCCTGCTGTCAAACCCCAATGACAACCTGTTCCTCTATCTGGAATCGCATACCAAGTGCGATGTCGACCGACTGCGTTCTTACTTCACCCCTTCGGAAAAGAAGAATTCCCGTGTGGCTATCATGCGTACAGCCTACGAGATAGATCCAGATATTCCGTTGTTGGCCCGTTATCCTTCTTCAAACCTGAAGGATATCGTGAGAACCTTCGGTACGGAAAACCTGACGGAAGACGATTGGCATAGTCTGATAGACGGGCGTCTGCTTTCCTGGATGTTCAGTCATGAGGATCGGATGGCTTGTGAGAGTCTGCGTATTATGACTCAGGGACAGCCGTATTCAGACACGTTAGCATATAAAGTGCTTTATAATCTTGATCGTGAGGCTGCCTATGATCTTCGTAATGCCTATACACCGCTTCAGGTGGGTGAACAATTATGTGAGCGTTTGAAGGAAGCAGAACATCTTACCGAACAGGACTTCCGGAAAGAGATGGAAGATCTCCTGATTCTTGACGGAAGATTCTACTATTATGCTCAGTTGCATGGTTGGGCGGAGATCTTAAGCGAATACACCCGTTGCTTCGATTTGAAGAGCGAAGAGAACCGTGAACGTCTGGGTGCCTATGATGCCAGGACTGCTGTTTACCGTTTCTGTCGTATCCTTGGAGTGACACCTACCTATCTGATGCCTGACGGTTCGGAACTGACAGATGGAAAGAATATTGATGCACGCTATTATGGACAGTTACGTACAGAGATGCGTAACGGCTCGTTCACCCAGTGGATGTCGGTATTCTACCATGAGGATCCGTTTGCGGATTTTGCAGAGGAATATGCTTATGAACACGCCTTGGAGGAATGGTTGATGGCTCTTGGTAAGATTGATTCGTCGCAGACTTACTACCGTAGGTTTATTGATGCCCGCGAGGAGACATCCAATCGTGTGAAGGACGTTCGTGATAATTGGCATCGTGCGAAGAGAAAAGAGAAAGTCTGGCGAATGGCATTCTTTAGCCTTTGTGCAGTCTGGATTCTGCTGATTCTTATCTTTGGTGTGGAGAATCGCGGCTTCCTGCTGGGACATACAATCCTATCCATTGGTCTGCCTCTGGGTGGTATGACGGCCATCATCGTTGGAACGCGTGCTTATTTCCGCGGCTACGATTTCATGTTCTCATGTCTTTGGGGACTGTTGGGCGCCAGCTCTTCATTTATACCTATTATAATATTAAAATATTTCGGTCAGTCACATCCAAGTTTGTTTAATATAGCGATTGTTGTCATCACGCTTGTCTATATGCTGATTTGTCATCTGACAGATTTCCGTGGTGATCAGAAGGCTGACAGTAAATTGATATCCGAGGTACTGGAGAACGATATTAAGTCAACGCTCTTGGAGCCGTTGTATTATACATTCAAGACAAAGTCGTACCGTTTCAAAGGTTCGAAGTTCGGCTTATTGAACGATGTGACGGATCAGGTTCGTTCTATTAGTGGTGAGAGTGTGCTCCATTATATCCTTTGGAGTGTGCTGGCATTGATATTCGTATTGGATTTCATTGTGTTCAGCCCAAGTCTGATGAACGTAAGTAATCCTGATGTTGATAATATTAAGATTAGTCCCTCCGAGATAATCAACCAATTAGAAAGAGACGTAGAATAATGGTTTGTGAAAATTGTCATAAAGAAAACAGGAGCATAGCCAAGTTCTGCAAGTGGTGCGGCCAGCCGCTTGTGAGTCAGAACTTGCTGGATAAGCTGGTAGGGCTCGACGATGTGAAGCAGCAACTGAAAACCATCGTCGATACATATACCTATCTGCGCTCCCGAAAGGATATTGCCAATGTCCGCATATCCGTCAATGCCATCGTTATTGGTGAAACTGGAACGGGAAAGACCGCTCTGGCGGAAATTCTTCGTGACTATTTCTATCAGCATAAGATCATCGAGAAACCAAAGTTGACAATGGTCGACGCTGTGGACTACCAGCGTTTTGTCGACAAGTGGGATGATAATATCAAGAAGGCTAAGAATGGCATTTTGTTCTTTGACAATGTTCAGAAACTGTTGCCTGATAAATACTCTAATCAGGTGAATCCGCTTGATAAGTTGTTTGTTGAGATGGATAAGTGGGAGGATAATCCCATCGTCATCATCTCTGGTCTGACTAAAGGCTTGGAGGATTTCCTTGAGAGCAATCCTGCTGTGGCCAATCGTTTCAAGTATACCTTCCGTATGCCTACTCCTGGATATCAGGAACTGACTGATATCTGTAAGATGAACCTGAAGATAAAGTATGGCATTACCACATTCTCACCAGAGGCTGATAACCAGTTGTCCCGCTTCTTCAAATATCAGGTTAAGATTAAGGACGAGACCTTTGGTAATGGTCATCTGGCCACGAAGACGGCAGAGGATATCTTTACGCAGTTCATTAGTCGTGGGGCTAATGCCACACAGGTGGAGAAAAGCGATATCAAGGGCTATGTACCTGAGGAGCGAACTGTTGATGATATTCTGAAAGACCTCGACGATTTCATTGGTATGGACGAGGTGAAGAATGCCGTTCGTGAGATTGCCTATTCTGTTCAGAATAGTATCCAGCGTGCTGAGCGTGGTCTGGGTGAGCAGGAAAAGATGTCGATGCATATTATCCTGACTGGTAACCCAGGTACTGGTAAGACCACCATCGCCCGTAAGTTAGGTGAGATCCTGGCTGCCATTGGCTATCTGGATAGCGGTCATGTGGTGGAGGTGGATCGTGCGAAGATGGTTAGTCCTTATCAGGGAGAGACACCGAAGGTTGTAGATCGTCTCTGTGATAAGGCCAAGGGTGGCATTCTCTTTGTCGATGAGGCTTATACGCTGGCTCCGTTGAGTGCATCCGGTGATCGTGATAACCAGGGCGCACAGGCCTTGGAGAAGTTGATGAAACGTATGGAGGATGATCGCGGTCAGTTCGTGGTAATTGCTGCCGGCTATCGTACGGAGATGGAGAACCTGTTCCGTATCAATCCTGGTTTCCGTAGTCGATTCAACTATTTCCTGGATATCAAGGACTACTCACCTGAGCAGCTCTTTGAGATCATGCTTGTCTTTGCCAAGGGAAAGAAATATATCTTCTCGCCAGAGGCAGAGGAGTTAACCCGTAAGATGATTACAGAGATGTACAACTCACGTGGTAAGGACTTTGCCAATGGCCGCACGATGCGTACCCTCTTCGATCAGATATGTAAGAAACAGGCTCAGCGCTTGCAAGGCGTGAATATCTCCATGATGAGCAACGAGGAGCTGATGACCATCCGTCAGGAGGACATCCCATACGAGGCTCCGAAGTCGGTTGATGTCTCTGATTGTCTTAAGAAACTTGATGGTTTGGTTGGACTTGGTGCTGTCAAGAAGGAAATCTCTAACTTGACGGCTTATCTCAATCTCCAGATAAGACGTGGCGAGACCAATACCTTCCAAGGAAAGCATTACGTATTTACTGGTAACCCGGGAACTGGTAAGACCACGGTAGCTCGTATCATGGCAGACATCTTTAAGACGCTGGGTGTTGTGTCACGCGGACAACTGGTGGAGGCTGATCGTGCGAAACTCGTGGCAGGCTATTCTGGTCAGACGGCTATCAAGACGAACCAGTTAGTTGATCAGGCCTTGGGTGGTGTGCTCTTTATTGATGAGGCTTATACCTTGAAGTCAAGTGATGGTGATACTTTTGGCGCAGAGGCCATTGACACGCTGTTGAAACGTCTGGAGGATGATCGTGGCAAGTTCATCTGTATCGTGGCAGGCTATACCGACCAGATGCATGACTTCATTGATACCAATCCTGGTTTGAAGAGCCGCTTTACGCAGACCATTCATTTCGATGACTATACACCAGATGAACTGACGCAGATCTTCCTGCATCTGGCTGAAGGTAAGAGTTTCACCGTTGATGATGATACCCGTGCAGCTATCCATCGCCAGTTTGAACAACTCTATCTGCGTCGTGATAAGAACTTTGGCAATGCCCGTGAGGCACGTCGTATCTTCGACGAGGCAGTGGAGCGGCAGAGTCAGCGACTGGTGAAGTTGATGAGCGATCCTGGCTTCCAGGAGAGCGATATGTTCTGCCTGACGAAAGATGATCTGCCGATGGCTCAGAGTGAGGCAGCCCGTCCGCTTGATGAGGTGCTTAATGAGCTCGATGAGTTTATTGGAATGCGTACTGTTAAGAACTCCATCCGTCGTCTGGCCGTACAGAGCATGTTCATGAAACAACGTGCCGCCATGGGTGCAGGTAAGGTTCAGCAGATGGCTATGAACTTTATCCTGACAGGTAATCCGGGAACAGGTAAGACTTCTATAGCCCGTAAGATGGGTGAGATTCTCCAGTCTATGGATATTCTGCCGACAGCCCGTGTAATCGAAGCCAGTCGTGCAACCCTTGTCGGTAAATATATGGGAGAGACCCCGAAGATTGTCAACAATATGTGTGATAAGGCATTAGGTGGTATCCTCTTCATTGATGAGGCCTATACGCTGAGTGATGGTGGCGACCAGTATGGTAAGGAAGCCATTGATACTTTGATGAAGCGTATGGAGGACGATCGCGGTAAGTTCGTGGTGATTGCTGCTGGCTATAAGGATAAGATGGAGGAGTTCCTCCAGATGAATCCTGGTCTGGCAAGCCGCTTTACTCATAAGTTGCATATCGACGACTATAATGAGGACGAGTTGCTGGCTATCTATAAGCAGATGGCTCAGAAAGACCAGTACACGCTATCGCCTACGGCAGAGTTCAAGGCACTCGATACAATCTACAAGATGGTGCTTGCCAAGAACGAGTCGTGGGGTAATGCCCGTGAAATGCGTAACCTGCTTGATACTACGATCCAGAAGCTCTCGCTTCGTGTATCACAGATGCCGCAGGACCAGGTGACGAAAGAAACATATCAGTTAATTTTACCAGAAGATATATAAAAGATGATTATTTGTCCGAGTTGTAAGGAAGAGATAGACGACGATTCTCACTACTGTGACCAATGTGGCCAGGCATTGCTGTTCTGCAACCAATGTGGTCGTGTGGGATTAGGAAGGCGCTGCACGCACTGTGGCGGACTGATGGTGTCGCCCGATAATCGTTCTGCCAATGCAAGTGTTGCATCTGCAGTGTCGACGGGTATGATTTCCAGCATGTCGATAGACAATGCGTCGCATACGAGTGGTACTCATGGTATTCCTGTGCTGACGCTGGCCAATGATAGCCTGAATATCCGAATCGTTGCCATGAATGGTGCCATCATAGGAAGAAAGAAGGGACCTTACGTTCAGTTCTTCGAGCAACATGCTTATGTATCTGGCGTTCATGCCCAGTTGAAATATGTAGCAGGATCAGGATGGAGTGTGACCGACAAACATTCGTCGAATGGTACGAAGCTGAACCAGCGTATGATTCAGCCGGATGTTGAGATGACACTGAATAACGGCGATGTATTGACCATCGCCAATATCAACCTGCAGGTGATAATTAGATAGTAATATGAAATTAGAAATAACGGCAGCCAGCAATGTTGGTTGCGTGAGAAGACAAAACGAGGATATGGTACTTGTGGGCAGTCATATCATGAGAGATGACGAGTATTCCACACAGGTAGATTTAGAGGTAGTAGACAGATATTTGATAGCCGTTGCCGATGGCATGGGCGGACATAATCGTGGAGATGTCGCAAGTAGCGATGTCCTCCATAATCTCCAGTTCTTTTACCATGATATGCCAGTAGGCCTCAGTGCCGGTGATTTCAATGAGACCATGGTGGGATGGCTTGACTTTATCAACAACTACGTTGCTTCCAAGGGGCGTGCCGATGAGCAGTTCAAGGGAATGGGTACAACACTGGTAGGTCTGGCTTATTACGGCTCCGACTTCTTTACCATGAATTGCGGCGACAGCAGGTTATACTGCTTCAAGAACGGTGTGCTGACACAGTTAACTACCGATCACTCCTTGAGTAATATGATGGGTAGGGAGAAGCACTCATCGATCATCACGAACTGTATCGGAGGTGGTTGTAACTCCTCCTATATCGACATCAAGCGGATTACGGATGAACTGGAGGTCGGAGATTGTTACTTGCTTTGTAGCGACGGCTTGAGTGATATGCTCAGTGACCAGGCTATCCAGACCTTGCTGGCTAATGGCGCTGATGCTGTGTCTCTCTGTGATGCTGCTGTGGCAGCGGGGGGCTTCGATAATGTATCGTGCTGTGTGATTACTGTTAAGGAGGAAGGAGGTAAGTCATGCCTTTAAGACTACCGGATCGTCTGCCTGCCATTGATATCCTGAAGAATGAGAATATCTTCGTGATGGACAGCTCCAGAGCGACGACACAGGATATCCGTCCCCTGCGAATTGTCATACTGAACCTCATGCCGTTGAAGATTACCACCGAGACGGACTTGGTTCGTTTACTGTCTAACACGCCCTTGCAGTTGGAGATCAGCTTCATGAAACTGAAGAGCCATACGCCAAAGAACACCCCGATAGAACACATGATGATGTTCTACCGTGACTTTGAGGTAATGCGTAAGGAGAAGTTTGATGGTATGATCATCACGGGTGCTCCTGTGGAGACGATGGACTTCGAGGATGTTACCTATTGGGATGAGATTACGGAGATCTTTGACTGGGCACGTACTCATGTCACGAGTACCTTATATATCTGTTGGGCTGCACAGGCAGGCCTCTATCATTTCTATGGTGTGCCCAAGTATCCTTTGAAGAAGAAGATGTTCGGTATCTTCCCTGAGATACCCATTGAGACACCGCTGCCCATCTTCCGTGGCTTCGACGATGTGTTCATGATGCCTCACAGTCGCCATACGGAGGTGCATAAGGAAGATATTCTGGCCTGTAAGGATCTGACGCTGATTGCTGACTCCCCTGAGTGCGGCGTCAGTATGGTGATGGCCCGTGGCGGTCGTGAGTTCTTTATTACTGGTCATCTGGAGTATGCTCCCAACACGCTTGACAATGAATACAAGCGCGACCGTGGGGTACGTGATGATGTGGATCTGCCGAAGAACTACTACCGCGATGATAATCCCGATAACCCGCCTTTAGTCACTTGGCGTGCCCATGCCAATCTGCTTTATGCCAACTGGATTAACTATTATGTTTACCAGGAAACGCCGTATAATATTGACGACATTCGATAACTGAACATTGAGAGCCCTTGAACTATTAGCCCCAGCAAAGAATCTGGCCTGTGGAATGGCTGCCATCGACCACGGCGCAGATGCCGTATACATTGGTGCACCGCAGTTTGGAGCACGGGCTGCTGCCGGCAATAGTCTTGAAGATATCCGTTCGCTGTGTGCCTATGCCCATCCTTTCGGGGCGAAAGTCTATGTAACAGTTAATACCATCCTTTATGATCAGGAACTTGAGGCTGTCCACCGTTTGTTAAAAGAACTGGCGGAGGCAGGTGTCGATGCTGTCTTAGTGCAGGATATGGCGGTCTTACAACTGATGGGCGATCTGCCGTTGGCTGTTCATGCTTCGACGCAGACGGATAACCGTACATCAGAGAAAGTGCGCTGGCTCAGGGATTGCGGCTTTGTCAGAGCCGTCTTAGCCAGGGAGCTATCCGCCGAAGAGATTGCGAAGATCCATCAAGATGTTCCTGAGATGGAACTCGAAGTCTTTGTCCATGGTGCGCTGTGCGTCAGCTACTCCGGACTTTGTTATGCTTCGCAGTATTGCTTTGGTCGCAGTGCCAACCGAGGGGAGTGTGCCCAGTTCTGTAGGATGCGCTTCTCTCTGTTGGATGCAGCGGATCGCGAGATAGTGCGCGACCGTTATCTGCTGTCGTTGAAGGATATGAACCAAAGCGATCATCTCCTTGAACTCATTGAAGCAGGTGCTGTGTCGTTTAAGATCGAAGGCCGTCTGAAGGATGCCTCTTATGTCAAGAATGTGACGGCCGCCTATAGTCAGCGACTGAATTCCATCATCCGCCAGCATCCTGACAAGTACTGTCGTGCCTCGATGGGACAGTGCGAGTACACCTTCAAACCAGACTTGCGTAAGACATTCAACCGAGGCTATACCACTTATTTCCTCCATGGTCGCCAGCCGGAGATCGCCTCGTTTGATACGCCAAAGGCAGTAGGCGAGTACGTGGGGACGGTGAAGGAGATACGTTATGATTCCTTTAATGTGGCTGGTACGGCCTCTTTTGCTAATGGCGACGGTCTTTGCTTCTTGAATGACGACCGTCAGTTTGAGGGATTGCGTGCCAATCGTGTTGTCGGCAACCGCATCTATCCTTTCCGTATGCCTAATGGCTTACATGCCGGCATGGCCCTCTATCGCAATAACGATCAGGAACTGGAGCGTGTGCTCTCCAAGCAGAGCAGTGTCCGTAAGATTCCTGTGAGCCTGTCGTTGCAGACTGTTGATGTGGGCTTCGCCTTGTCGGCCGTGATGGGGGGCCGTTCCTTCCGTGTCGTTCTGCCAGCCGCGCATCAGCAAGCACAGAAACCGCCGCAGGAGAATATCGCCCGTCAGTTGTCTAAGTTAGGTGATACCATCTATGTCTGTCAGCAGGTGGATATCCCTGACGACTTCAACTACTTTATTCCCAACAGTCAGCTTACGGAGCTTCGCCGCCAGTTGGTAGAGGCATTGAACACAGCGGGGGGACTCTCTTGTGTTGATGCCTCACGAAACACAAAAGAACCGTCCCGCTGTGTCAGTAGTCCTTCGCTGACTCCTGCGTATCCCTATACCTATTTATATAATATAGCCAACCAGAAGGCATGTGACTTCTACGGCATTGAGGCGCCGACGGCCTTTGAGCTGAAGGGTGGGGAAGGACCTTTGATGCAGTGCCGTCTCTGTCTGCGTTACAGCATGGGCTATTGCGTAAAGCATGGTGGTAAGCGCCCTGAGTGGCGTGAGCCTCTCTATCTTAAGATAGGCGACGGTCGCCGTTTCCGTCTTGAGTTTGATTGTGCCCACTGTCAGATGAACGTTTATGCGGCCTGCGGCCTCAATGATAAATGACAAATGATGAATGATAAAGAATACAGGCATGGTATGTGCCATAGGATGATAAGATGGATGATAGGTTTATCATTTATCATTTATCATTTGTCATTTAGCATAGCGTGTTACAATCGCGGCCCGCTGACGCCTGATGCCTGGGATCTCACCAGTCAGCAAATCGACTCCATCTCGTTCTATACCACCCACCACTATACCCAGAACTACAACTTCGTCGTAACGGGCGACTCGTTGGTGGTGGTGGCTCAGCAGCCGGAAGATATGGCAGTGCCTGAGGTGGTAGCAGTAGAACTGGAGTCGTCAGGCCCAGAACAGCAGAAGGATTCTATCACCCTTCGTAAACATGAGCATCTGGTGGTGGCTGATATCAAGACCGTACCCTCTGATACCATCGACTCCGTTTGGGTAAAGGTGGCACGCGACCAGATGACCTTTGGTTGGATCCATGAGAGCGAGCTGCTGACCAAGGTTTCGCCCGATGATCCTATCAGTCAGTTTATCGACTTCTTCTCCGATGCTCACCTGCTTGTCTTCTTGGCTTTCTGTGTCGTTGTGCTGGCGGCCTACGGGGTACGCCGCCTGTTGCGTAAGGGGGCTAAGATTGTGCATTTCAATGATATCCCGTCGTTCTACCCGGCAGCCTTGTGTCTGCTGGTGGCTACTTCGGCTGTTATCTATAGCAGTATTCAGGTGTTCGGTCCAGAGTCGTGGCGCCATTTCTACTACCATCCGTCGCTGAATCCCTTTGCCCTGCCGTTGCACTTAGGACTGTTTGTCTCTTCCGTCTGGGCCCTTGTCATTGTGGCTATTGCCACGGTCGATGATGTGATGAGGCATCTGCCGATGGGCGAGGCCATTCTCTACTTAGGCGGTCTGGCCGCCATCTGTGCTGTCGACTATGTGGTGTTCAGCGTTACCACCTTATATTATATAGGCTACCCACTGCTTATTGCCTATTATTATTTCTCCCTTAAACGTATGGATATTTAAGATTCCAGTAAGCAAAGTCATAGTTAGTCGTAATGTAACTGGTAGTTAGTCGTAATATAACTGGTAGTTAGTCGTAATGTAACTGGTAGTTAGTCGTCACTCCCTGATAGTCAGCTATTGTTTCTGATGTATTTTATGACAGCCGTTAGGATCGTTTTCCTCAGATATACATCAGGTTGCTGATGATCATATCACTGACGAAAAGACCTGCTTTCGTTAGTGCTAAGTGATGATCCTGAAGGTTCAGAAGTCTGTCATCGATGTAGTGCTGGGCTTCATGGAGGCAGTAGTTGCGATGGCGCTCTGAGAGTTTGTTGAGGTCGAGACCGTCACGGGTTCGCAAGGCAACGGTCAGCGTGTCGTTATAGCGGGTGTCCTCGTCGAGCACTTCCTGCTCGAAGCAGGGCTGTCCGTTCTCTATGCCATGGATATACTGTCGGATGTCGCTGACGTTCCAGCGGCGGCAACTGTGCCCGTCGAAGGAGTGGGCGGCGGCACCAAGGCCGATATAGGGTGTGCCGTTCCAGTAGCTGGAGTTATGAAGACTGCGGAAGCCCGGGCGGGCAAAGTTGGATATCTCGTAGTGCTCGTAGCCTGCCGTCTCCAGTCGGTCTATAAGGTGGTAGTACATCTGGCGCTCCAACTCCTCGTCAACTCTGTACTTTTCACTTTTCACTTTTAACTGCTCATAGAGCGGCGTACCTTTCTCTATTATCAGACAGTAGGCCGAAAGATGATCTACGTTGAGGGCGAGGGCTTGGGTGATGTCGGCATCCCAGTCGTTGAATGTCTCGTCAGGGAAGCCATACATCAGATCGACACTGATATTCTGGATGCCGGCTTGGTGGAGGATGCTGACGGCCTCGGGCACCTGGGCGGCGCTGTGTCGGCGGTGCAGGAAACGGAGGCGGCGGTCATCGAAGGTCTGGGCACCCATGCTTACTCTATTAATACCGAGATGCTGTAACGCTGCAGCATATTCTGGTGTCACGTCGTCGGGATTTACCTCGATGGTGATTTCGTGCCTCCCCACGATACCATCTCTATGGAGGGGGAGGCCATACACCTTATTTATATATATAAGGAGCTGGCGGAGCTGCTCGATTGTTAATTGGCTGGGCGTGCCTCCGCCGAGGTAGATCGTTTCAATACGCTCTCTTTCTTTGGAGGGGGATGGGGGGCGGTTCTCCATCTCCTGGCATACGGCATCGACGTACCGCTGACGGAGCTCCAGGCCAGTGGTAGAATAGAAGCCGCAATAGATGCAACGGCTCTTGCAAAAGGGAATATGTATGTAGATTCCTGCCATATTGACTGCAAAAGTACTAATTTAGTTTAATATTTGCAATAATCTTTTGGCTATTTCCGCAAAAATATCTACCTTAGTGCCCGCTTAGACTGAAATATTTATCCTAAAAACCAAAATTGATATGAAAGTTTATCAGACAAACGAAATCAAGAACATTGCACTCATTGGCAGTGCGGGTAGCGGCAAGACGACTCTTGCCGAAAGTATGGTCTACGAAGCAGGCATCATCAAGCGCCGCGGTACCGTAGAGAGTAAGAACACGATGAGCGATTACTTCCCTGTTGAACAGGAATATGGCTACAGCGTGTTCTCAACTGTTTTTCATGTAGAGTGGAATAACAAGAAGCTTAACATCATCGACTGTCCGGGATCAGACGACTTCGTTGGCGGCTCTATCACCGCTATGAACGTAACCGATCAGGCTGTGATCCTTATCAACGGCCAATATGGTCCTGAGGTAGGAACGATGAATGCTTTCCGCAACACAGAGAAGCTGAAGAAGCCTGTGATCTTCCTGGTGAACCAGCTGGATCGCGACAACTGCGACTTCGATCAGATTCTGAACCAGTTGAAAGAGGTGTACGGTCCTAACTGCGTGCCCGTACAGTATCCTATCGCTACAGGTGCCGGCTTTAACAGTGTGATCGACGTGCTGCTGATGAAGAAGTACTCTTGGAAGCCCGAGGGTGGTGCGCCTATCATTGAGGATATTCCTGCCGATCAGTTAGAGAAGGCAAAGGAGTGGAAGGCCGCTCTGGTAGAGGCTGCCGCTGCCGGTGACGATACGCTGATGGAGAAGTTCTTTGAGAGCGAGGATCTGACAGAGGACGAGATGCGTGAGGGTATCCGTAAGGGTCTTGTAACCCGCAGTATCTTCCCCGTATTCTGTGTCTGCGCTGGTCGCGACATGGGTGTCCGTCGCCTGATGGAGTTCCTTGGTAACGTTGTACCGTTCGTCAGTGAGATGCCTGTTGTTCATAATGCTGCCGGTAAGGATGTGCCTGCCGATGCTTCTGCGCCCACATCGCTCTATTTCTTCAAGACTGGTGTTGAGCCCCACATCGGTGAGGTGTCATACTTCAAGGTGATGAGTGGTGTTGTGAAGAGTGGTGATGACTTGACCAATGCCGACCGTGGCTCTAAGGAGCGTATCGGTACTCTCTATGCCTGTGCTGGTGCCAACCGTATTCAGGTTGACGAGCTGAAGGCTGGTGATATCGGTTGTACTGTGAAACTGAAGGACGTGAAGACCGGCAATACCTTGAATGGTAAGGATGCCGATAATAAGTTCGACTTCATCAAGTATCCTAACTCTAAGTTCTCTCGTGCCATCAAGGCTGTCAACGAGGCTGAGACCGAGAAGATGATGGCTGCCCTGCAGAAGATGCGCCAGGAGGATCCCACATGGGTGGTTGAGCAGTCGAAGGAGTTGCGCCAGATCATCGTTCATGGTCAGGGTGAGTTCCACCTGCGTACTTTGAAGTGGCGTATGGAGAACAATGAGAAGATCCAGATTGAGTATATTGAGCCGAAGATTCCGTATCGTGAGACGATCACCAAGATGGCTCGTGCCGATTATCGTCATAAGAAGCAGTCGGGTGGTGCAGGTCAGTTCGGTGAGGTACACCTGATTGTGGAACCTTATTCTGACGGTATGCCTGATCCTACCTCATTCACCATCAATGGTCAGGAGTTCAAGATGAACATCAAGTCGAAGGAAGAGAAGGATCTGGAGTGGGGCGGTAAGCTCGTCTTCATTAACTCTGTGGTTGGTGGTGCCATCGATATGCGCTTTATGCCTGCTATCCTGAAGGGTGTGATGGAGCGTATGGAGCAGGGTCCGTTGACTGGTTCTTATGCTCGTGACGTTCGTGTGATCGTTTACGACGGTAAGATGCACCCAGTTGACTCTAACGAGCTTTCGTTCATGCTGGCCGCACGTAACGCCTTCTCGGCAGCCTTCAAGGAGGCCGGTCCTAAGGTTCTGGAGCCGATCTATGATCTGGAGGTACTCGTTCCCGCCGACTATATGGGTGATGTGATGAGTGATCTGCAGGGTCGTCGTGCCATCATTATGGGTATGGACTCTGAGGCAGGCTACCAGAAGTTGTCTGCCAAGATTCCTCTGAAGGAACTCTCCAGCTATTCTATTGCCCTGAGTTCGCTGACAGGTGGTCGTGCTTCGTTTACTACCAGCTTCTCAAGCTATGAACTTGTGCCAAACGATATCCAGCAGGCATTGATCAAGCAGCACGAGGAGGAAATGAAGGAAGAGGATTAATTCATCTTCTATATACAGAAAGGCAGCGGGTTTCTTGATCCGCTGCCTTTTTATAATTGCACTATTTTAAGCTTATATTCATTGGTTTGTTAAAATTGTGCAATTATGAGGAAATAATTAACATAATAGCGCTATGCTTTTAAGAAATAGCGTACCTTTGCCGATGTTATGAAGAAAAGTACGATTTGGATTATAGCGACGATCATGGGGCTCTCGTTTGTAGGCCTGCTCTTCCTCCAGCTATCCTATATGGATCAGATGGTGAAGATGAAGAAGGAGCAGTTCGACGAGTCGGTAAACCGTAGCCTCTATCAAGCCTCGCGTAATCTGGAAATGAACGAGACACTCCGTTATCTGGAAAAGGACGTGAAAGAAACGGAACGCAAAGCTTATAAGCAGGACTCTGTGATGGTCGACGGACTCGACGGCACCATTAAGCATAGTCATCAGTTTGCTGTGGCAGCTGACGATGGGACGGTCTATTCATCGTTTGAACTGAAGACCTTTGCCATCAAGCCTGCCAATGTGCCTAAGGCCATGATCCTTCGTACGGACAAGAACTCGATCTCTGAGGCATCGAAGTCGCTGCAGGAAATTGTACGTAACCGCTATGTCTATCAGAAGGCCCTTCTCGACGAGGTAGTATATAATATCCTGTACACTGCCAGTGACAGACCTCTGAAAGAGCGTATTAACTTCAAGATGCTCGATCAGGATATCCGTGCAGAACTGATGAACAATGGTATTAATATCCCTTATCATTTCCGTGTGGAGACGGCTGATGGGCGAGAGGTGTACCGTTGTCCTGACTATACAGAGGAGGGTGAGGAATACACCTACAAGCAGACCCTGTTCCGTAATGACCCGTCGCCGAAGATGGGTGTGGTGAAGATTCACTTCCCCGATATGGGCTCCTATATCTTCTCTACGGTGCGGTTTATGATTCCTTCGCTGATCTTTACTATCGTGCTGCTGATTACGTTTGTATTCACCATCGTGGTCATCTTCCGTCAGAAGCGCTACTCCGAGATCAAGAACGACTTCATTAATAACATGACCCATGAGTTGAAGACGCCGATATCCAGTATCTCGCTGGCTGCGCAGATGCTTAACGACGACTCAGTTGCAAAGAGTCCTTCGATGCTCAAGCATCTTGGTGGTATCATCAACGACGAGTCCAAGCGTCTCCGTTTCCTCGTTGAGAAGGTGCTTCAGATGTCAATGTTCGATCGTAAGACAGCCTCGTTCAAGAAGAAGGAACTCGACCTGAATGAACTGATGGAGTCTATCGCCTCAACCTTCTCTCTGCGAGTGGAGCATACTGGTGGTAAGATCTATACAGAGATTGAGGCTGTTGATTCGGCTATCTTTGTGGATGAGGTGCATTTCCAAAATGCCATCACTAACCTGATGGATAACGCGGTGAAGTACCGCAAACCGGAACAGCCCCTTGATTTGTATATAAAGACCTGGAACGAGAAGGATCGTCTTTGCTTTAGCATCCGTGATACAGGTCTGGGCATCAAGAAAGAGAATGTGAAGAAGATCTTCGATAAGTTCTACCGTGTTCATACTGGTAATGTGCATGATGTCAAGGGCTTCGGTCTCGGACTGGCATACGTAAAGAAGATCATCACACTGCACGAAGGCGATATCAAGTGCGAGAGTGAACTGGGCAAGGGTACCACCTTCACCATCTCCCTGCCTATTCTCAAAGAGGATACGAAATAATGAGATAACATAGTATTAACAATTTAATAGAATGATTATGGACGACAAACTGAAAATCTTGCTTTGCGAGGACGATGAGAACCTCGGAATGCTGCTTCGTGAGTATTTGCAGGCAAAGGGCTTTATTGCAGAACTTTGTGCTGATGGTGAGGCTGGCTTCAAGGCTTTCCTCAAAGGTAAATTCGATATCTGTGTACTCGACGTGATGATGCCTAAGAAGGATGGTTTCACACTGGCTCAGGAAATCCGCTCTGCTAATGCCGATGTGCCCATTATCTTCTTGACAGCCAAGACGCTGAAGGAGGATATTCTTGAAGGTTTCAAGATCGGTGCCGACGACTATATTACCAAACCCTTCTCTATGGAGGAGCTCGTGTTCCGTATTGAGGCTATCCTGCGCCGTACAAAGGGTAAGAAGAGCAAGGAGTCGACGGTTTACCATATCGGTAAGTTCACCTTCGACACCCAGAAGCAGTTGCTCTCTATTGGCGAGAAGCAGACCAAGCTTACCACCAAGGAGAATGAGCTGCTGGCACTGCTCTGCAGCCATGCCAATGAGATCCTGCAGCGCGACTTCGCCCTGAAGACCATCTGGATTGACGATAACTACTTCAATGCCCGCTCAATGGATGTATACATCACCAAATTGCGTAAGCATCTGAAGGAAGACGAGCAGATTGAGATTATCAACATTCACGGTAAGGGCTATAAGCTCATCACTCCCGAAGAAGAATAGTGATAAGTGATAAGTTTGCTTCTGCAATAGGAATGGCGCTGGTTTTGGCTGGCGCCCTTCTTTTGATTGGCGGTTATGTGGCTGGTTGGACTTCCAGTAATCTGTTGCTTCTCATCGGATTGCTGCTCATTGTATTGGGCGTCATTCTTCATGTTAGACAGCAGAAAAAGCGCGATAAGTATTAAATAATCTTAAATATGGGTTTCCTCTCACTTCTCACCTCTCACTTCTCACCTCTTTTTTGTACCTTTGCACCCGCTTTAAGCAAAACATTATTAATTTATTATTTATTAAAAGTATGAATCAATACGAAACCGTTTTCATTTTAACTCCCGTTTTGTCTGATGAACAGATGAAGGAAACGGCCGCAAAATTCAAGAAGGTTCTGACCGATAAGGGTGCAGAGATTC
>JAEEGG010005563.1_pt1 | contig 29809 bp, 24 predicted proteins | sample 9134161 | NCBI WGS metagenome assembly JAEEGG01 (sample SAMN16246543, study PRJNA631951) | gut metagenome | biome: gut microbiome; feature: rumen; material: CR-attached | host: Bos | place: Iran: Karaj | collected 2018-10
AATCGCCATGGAATACATGCTTCCGTATAATGAGAAAATGTTTGGGGGAGAGCTGGAAAAGCTCGGTACCTATTGGTTGGATAAGCTTCCGAACGTATCCTTCGAGGAGACGCTTCTTTCTTGCTTAAATCGGAGGCCTTATGGGACGCAGCCTGGTCATGCCAGATTTTATTATCCCAAAAAGTATGGGTATGGCGAGCTTTGGCTTCGCATGGCAGAGGCGTTAGGAGATCGCATTTTGTATCATCAAACGGTCTCGGAGCTAGATTTTGCGGAAAAGAAGGTGACCTGCGAGGATGGAAGCCAGTACTTTGCTGATAAAATTATCACGACGATTCCTTGGACCTCCGTCAAGTCCTATCAGGGATGTGATGAAGGCTTCCGACAGCTGGTTGATAAGCTAAAGCATACGGGAACGGAGATCCGATACGTGGCTGAGACCTTGGATACCAAGGCGCATTGGATTTACGTACCGGATGCCAAAAAGGCACATCACCGTATTTTAGTGCGGAGTAATTTCTGCGATGGCAGTAAGGGCTATTGGCTGGAAACCAATTTAAATCGCGTGGACCGACTCAAGGAGAGCGAGTTTCCTTCGCAAGGAAGACAGGGAGAGCAGATGGCCTTTTCGAACGAGTATACCTATCCGCTGAATACGATTGATAAGCCTGTGGTAATGAAGAAACTGCTTTCCTATGCAAGGGAGCGGGGCGTGATTGGCATTGGCCGCTGGGGAGAGCATGAGCATTACAATTCTGATCGCACGGTAGAACGCGCAATGGAGCTGATGGAAGAGTTACACAAGGTTTCATAGGATGATAAAGTATTGCAAAAAAAGATTATTAGGAGGTATTTTATGTTGAAGAAATGTGCATGGGAAACCTATTCTGAAAAGGATTTAAAGAAGCTGGAGAAGCTATGTAAGGAGTACCGCGATTTCCTGGATAACGGGAAAACGGAGCGTGAGTGCGTGGACGAGATCGTGAATACCATTGAGGCGGAAGGCTATCAGGAGATGGAGGCCGTGATCAAAAACGGCGGCAAGCTGAAGGCAGGCGATAAGGTATATAGTGTTTGGATGAATAAATCCGTGGTGATGTTTCAGGTCGGGAAAAAGCCCCTTTCTGAGGGCATCAACATTCTGGGAGCACACATTGACAGCCCAAGGCTCGACGTAAAGCAGGTTCCCTTGTATGAGGATGGCAGCCATGCGTTTGCTTATCTGGATACGCATTATTATGGCGGCGTAAAGAAGTATCAGTGGGTAACGCTTCCTCTTGCCATTCATGGCGTAGTCGTAAAAAAGGATGGAACCACCGTGGAGCTCAATCTCGGAGAGGAAGAGGATGATCCTGTATTCTTTATCTCAGACCTGCTGATTCACTTGGCAGCTGAACAGCTGGAGAAGAAGGCGGCAAAGGTCATTGAGGGCGAAGCTCTGGATCTGATCGTTGGCTCGAAGCCTATTACGTTTGAAAAGGAAAGCGATAAGGAAAAGGAAGAAAAAGGTGCCAAGGATGCCATTAAGGCAGGCGTTTTGGACATCTTAAAGAAGACCTATGACTTTGATGAGGAGGATTTCCTTTCAGCTGAACTGGAAATCGTGCCTGCCGGCAAGGCAAGGGAAGCGGGCTTTGACCGAAGCATGATTCTTGGCTATGGTCAGGATGACAGGGTTTGTGCGTTTACTTCCATGAGGGCAATGCTCGACGTCAAGAACCTTGACAGAACCCTCTGCTGCATCTTGGTGGATAAGGAGGAGATCGGTTCCGTGGGCGCCACGGGCATGCAATCTGCCTTCTTTGAGAATGCTGTGGCAGAGCTTATGAATCTGACGGGAGAATATAGCGAACTGAACGTGAGAAGATGCCTTGCAAGAAGCTGCATGCTGTCCTCTGACGTGAGCGCCGGGTATGATCCCAGCTATGATTCCTGTTTTGAAAAAAAGAATGCCGCATGGATTGGCGGAGGCATGTGCTTTAATAAATTTACGGGTGCACGCGGTAAATCTGGATCCAATGATGCGAATGCAGAGTATATTGCACATATCAGAAAGATTCTTGATGATAAGAAGATCGTTTGGCAGACGGCTGAGCTTGGCAAGGTGGACGTTGGCGGCGGCGGAACCATTGCCTATATATTAGCCCTGTATGGCATGAACGTCATTGACAGCGGCGTGGCGGTTCTGAATATGCATGCGCCTTGGGAGGCGACCAGTAAGGCAGATATTTACGAGGCATATCGCGGATACAAGGCATTTGCGGAAGATGCCTGCATGTGACAAAAATAGAACGATTCGTTTGGAAAGCTGATAAAATCATGGAACTAAAGAAGTCTGATTTTTATTTTGATTTACCACAGGAGTTGATTGCGCAGGATCCATTGGAAGACCGCAGTGCCTCCAGATTGCTTCATTTGGATAAGTTGACCGGAGAAGTCAGCCATCATGTTTTCAAGGAGGTACCTGACTTTTTGAGGCCGGGAGATTGCCTGGTGCTAAATAATACGAAGGTCATTCCCGCAAGGCTGCTTGGTCAGAGGGAGTCGGGAGGACATGTCGAGGTTCTTCTTCTCTCCCGAAAGGAAAGCGACGTTTGGGAGACCTTGGTAAAGCCCGGAAAGAAATGCAAGCCTGGGACGAAGCTGATCTTTGGGGATGGCCTGCTTAAGGCAGAGGTTTTGGAAACACTGGAGGATGGAAATCGTAAGATCCGTTTCTTTTATGACGGCATCTGGGAGGAGGTACTTGACAGATTGGGAGAGATGCCTCTGCCGCCTTATATCACGCATAAGCTGAAGGACAAAAACCGTTATCAGACCGTATATGCAAAGTATGAGGGATCTGCTGCAGCGCCTACGGCCGGTTTACATTTTACAGAGGAGCTTCTGGCGCAGATTGAGGCGCAGGGGATCAAGATTGTTTACGTGACCCTGCACGTGGGGCTTGGCACGTTTCGGCCCGTGAAGGAAGAGAATGTATTGGATCATCACATGCATTCCGAGTGGTATCAGGTGAGTCCTGAGGCCGCGCAGACCATCAATGAGACCAGGGCGGCCGGCGGCAGGGTGATCTGTGTCGGAACCACAAGCTGCCGAACCATTGAGAGCGCTGCCGATGAGAGCGGAAAGGTACTGGCAGGCAGCGGAGACACACAGATTTTCATTTATCCCGGGTATCGCTTTAAGGTGTTGGACGGGCTGATCACCAATTTTCATCTGCCAGAATCTACGCTGGTCATGCTGGTGAGTGCGCTGGCAGGGCGGGAGCATGTCCTTTCGGCATATCAGGAAGCAATCAGGGAACGCTATCGCTTCTTTAGTTTTGGCGATGCCATGATCATAATATAGGGAGGAGCCATGGATAAAATCGCTGTCTTAATTCCGTGTCATAATGAGGCACAAACGATAGGGAAGGTTGTATGTGATTGGAGACAGGTGCTTCCGGAAGCAACGATTTACGTGTATGACAATCAATCTACGGATGATACCGCAGCCATAGCAAAAGAAAAAGGGGCGGTGGTCAGGCATGAGCATAAGCTGGGGAAGGGTAATGTCATCAGGAGAATGTTTCGGGAAATTGATGCCATGGCGTATGTCATGGTTGACGGGGATGACACCTATTCCGCGGAGCATGGCCGGGAGATGGTGCGATTGGTATTGGAGGAAAATGTGGACATGGTCATTGGTGATCGTTTGTCATCCTCATATTTCTCCGAAAACAAGAGACCATTTCATAACTTCGGAAATTCCTTGGTCCGAAAGGGCATTAATTTGTTGTTTCAATCTGACATAAAGGACGTGATGACGGGACTTCGGGCGTTCAGTTATCTTTTTGTGAAGTCGTTTCCGGTATTGTCTAAGGGCTTTGAGATTGAAACGGAGATGACAATTCACTGTCTGGATAAAAATATGTCGGTTAAAAACGTAGTGGTGGAATATCGTGACAGACAGGAAGGCAGCGTGTCTAAGCTCAATACGTTGTCCGATGGCATTAAGGTGATTCACAAGATATTTAGCCTGTATGTTAGATTTAAACCACTTGCATTTTTTTGTTTCGTGGCCCTTCTGATTGCTTTTGTTGCAGGCATACTGTTTCTGCCGATTGCGGAAACCTTCCTGGAAACAGGGCTTGTTCCGCGCTTCCCTACGCTCATCACCTGTGGCTTTATGATGATTGCCGCTTTACTTTCTTTATTCAGCGGCATTCAGCTTCATACAATTCGTCAACAAAATCTGCAGGATTTTGAATACAGGTTATTGGACGTTGAGTCGCGCTTTCAGGAGAAAAAGGCTAATGAATGGCATTAAAAGAGTTTGGCCCAAAACAAAATATTTTTTTATGGCTGCATGCGCGCTGCTTTGTTCCTTTGGCTTCAGTTATGTATCGGAGGTCACTGGAAATGAGGGTAGATATTACGGAACGGAGATTTATGGATGGAATCCGGCATGTATTGTTTTTTTTGCAATGGAATGCATTTTGCTTCATCGCTTTTTTAGAGCGGAGGTTTTAAGAAGCCGTGGGCGTCTGATTCTTTCCATAACGCTTGGGACGCTTTTGGGCTTTTTGTCCATAGGCGCCATGCTGATGTATTATGGCTCCAATAAAATTTTCGGCTCAGACATATCCGGCGGGGCAGCGCTGACGGCTGCTTTGGGGATCGCTTTGTTTGCCGTGCCTTGTTTTAGTGAACTAACAGGTTATCTTGACCGGCTGAATAAGGTGGAGCAGGAAGTCCGTGGCATGGATCCTGCGGCGACCAAAGGCGGAAACGCATGGCTTTATTTTGCAGGCATATGGACCCTTGTTTTTCTGTGCTTTGTTCCGCTGCTGCTTTATTGGTGGCCGATTAATTTTGTGTATGATGCAAGCTATCAGATCTATAATTATTTGACGGACAGCATGTCAACGCACCACCCGATTCTTCATACCCTTCTTTTGGGAATGACTTATGAATTTGGTTGGAAAAGAGGGAACGTAAATTTGGGGTTTGCCATGTATTCGCTGTTTCAGATGCTTGTGCTATCGGGATCCTTTGCTTTTTTTATGAAGTATGTTTATGAAAAAAGGATCAAAAGACGGTTCCGTGTCATTCTGGTTTTATCCTTTGCACTGAATCCGGTAAACGCATGGTTTGCGATATCTACAATAAAGGGCGTGTTTTCCGCTGCTTTTTTGATGGTAGCGCTTACTTTTTTACTGAAATATTTTGACGGGGAGAGTCAGACGAGGAGGAAAAGGGTACTGCCTGCCCTTGGCTTTATTGTCTTTGGGATATTATCCTGTTTGTTTCGCAATAACATGGTATATGCCATGCTTGCCGCAGGTCTGGTAATCATGATGTTACAAAAGGGCTGGAAGCAAAGATTGATGATCGGTTGCATCTTTTTGACTCTTTTGGTTGGGTATAAGGTTTGCGATGAGGCACTCATCCATGCTACGCATGCCTATAAAAATGATACGGAAAGAGAAAAATTATCTGTTCCGTTATCCTGTCTGGCCCGTGCCGCAATCTATCAACGGGAGAAGATCGGTGAAGAAAATTATCAAGAAATATGTATGTATATACCTGAAGACTCCTTAAATAATTACTCTATTTTGATTGCTGATTCAATTAAGGATCATGCGAATGAGCAGCTGCTGCGAAGCAATAAGATGAATTTCATAAAGCTTTTTATAAAGACAGGAATGAAATGCCCGGGAGAATATCTGGAATCTGTTCTGGGTCTGACGGCAGGCTACGTATATCCTCTGAATTATCCTTATTTTTTTACCGGTACCACAAAGCTAAGTGACATGGGTATTTTTGGCATTTATCCAGCGCCGGAGCTAAAGAATTATCTGTTGCTGGGAAGCAATTGGATGGAATACTTATATGGAGATCTGGATGGGAGACTTCGAATTCCGATTTTAGGATGGTGTTGGAGGAGCACGCTTTACGTATGGGGAAGCTTCTTTCTGTTTGGTTATTTCGTGTATCGAAGGGATAAAAGGGGATTAGGAATCTTTTTGATTCCGTTCGCATATCTATTAACCTGTTTTCTTGCACCGGTCGCATGGCTGAGGTATATTTATATTAATATTGCAACGGTTCCCATCGCGCTTTACTTATGTGTTGGAGGGGCCATGGTTCACGGGAAGCATGAAGGGGACATGGAAAAAGAAGTTGAATTGCATTTGGGCGAATAGGCAAGTTCAGCTTGAAGTTTCTTAAGAGCTATGTTACATTATTAACAGACAGTAAGGCGGAAAGGAAGCGGCAATATGGAGGAAGAAAGAAGAAAAAGCAAACGTACTAAGCTGGCATCAAGGTTGATCGTTAAGCGGCTTGATTCCGCGGAGGATAGGGAAGTGGAGATTGACATCGTTGACGTATCGAAGGACGGTGTTGGATTTACGGCGGGCAGACCCTTAAAGATTGGTGCCGTTTATGAGGCTTTTTTGACCATATGGACCAGAGAGGTCATCCATGCTTTTCTGCAGATCGTGCGGATTGAGCTTCTGGAAGAAAAAGGGAAGGTTACGGAAGAAATAAAGCGTTATGGCTATGGTGCACGGTTTGTGGGAATGCCGGAGATGGAGGCAAACCGCATTGAGGTCTATCAGACCGTTGCCGAGAATTTAGGGGAAGATGCGGAGCTAGAGGATGAGTAACGATAAAATTATACGCATTGACAGAAAGCAAAAAAGAATAAAGGTGGCAGTCAGCATAGTGGCTGCCATCTTTCTTATCGTTTTATATGGTTTGATTTTTAGCTTTTCAGAGCAAGACGGAGCGACGTCTGGTCATTTGAGCCATGAAGTGTCCAAATGGATTGTGGAAGGATGGGAACGCTTAATCGGTATGTCTTGGACGGAAGAGATCCGAAATGGATGGATTGATTATTGGGAGCATCCCGTGAGAAAACTAGCCCATTTTTCAGAATATACCGTGATGGGAATTCTTGTGTTTTTTATGTTGAATCCCTGGATGAAACCTGGATGGAAGAAGAATCTTTTGATCATCCTATGGGTTTTTGTCTCAGCGGCATTAGATGAGTGGCATCAGACGTTTGTTGCTGACAGATGCGGAAATTTCATGGATGTTTTGTTGGACACGTCAGGCGGATGTTTCGGCCTACTGCTTTGTTTATTTTGTCTCAGAATTTGTGAAGGAATAAGGAGAAAAAAAGGTGCAGTTTAATTCCGTTGATTTTCTCATATTTTTCCCGATTGTGGTCGGAATTTATTTCATCATTCCCAAGAAACTAAAATATCTTTGGCTGCTTGTGGCCAGCTATTATTTTTACATGTGCTGGAATGCAAAATATGCCCTGCTGATTGCATTCTCTACCGTAGTCACGTATTTTGCAGGCTTGCTTTTGGAGAAAACGGAGGAAAAGAAGAAAAAGAATCTGGTCGTTGCGGGCAGCTTTATCGTAAACCTCGGTATTCTGGGCTTTTTCAAGTATTTTCATTTTCTGTTTGATAACTTAATCGGCATTTGCTCCGTGTTTGGCATTCGCCTTGCGGAGCCGGCCGTTGACGTTCTGTTGCCGGTGGGTATTTCTTTTTATACCTTTCAGGCACTTGGATATACCATTGACGTCTATCGAAAGGATATTAAGGCAGAGAAAAATCTGTTCCGCTATGCTTTGTTTGTAAGCTTTTTCCCACAGCTGGTTGCCGGCCCAATTGAGAGATCGAAGAATCTTTTGGGACAGATTGATGCCATGGGGGAAAAGCGACTATGGGATTATCAGAAGATCGTTTCGGGTTTTGGTCTTATGATTTGGGGAATGTTTCAGAAGGTGGTGGTCGCAGACCGCTGTGCCATCTTTGTGGATGCCGTTCATGAGAATCTCTTTGCCGCGGGAACCGTGGAGACGGTCGCGGCAGCCATTTTGTTTTCCATCCAGATTTATTGCGATTTTGCAGGCTATTCCGCAGTTGCCATCGGGGCGGCGAGGGTGATGGGATTTTCTTTGATGGAGAATTTTAACACACCTTATTTTGCGACGAGCATTCAGGATTTCTGGAGACGCTGGCATATTTCCCTAAGCACTTGGTTTCGTGATTATCTTTACATCCCCTTGGGGGGAAGCAGGTGCTCCAAGGCAAAGAAATACCGGAATCTCATGATTACCTTCCTGGCCAGCGGACTATGGCACGGCGCATCCTGGACTTTTGTGATTTGGGGTGGAATACATGGGGTGTTCCAAATCGTTGGTGACCTGCTGCGGCCGATCAAGGAAAAGGTAAACAAGGCATTACGCGTAAAAACGGAGGCCTTTAGCTATACGCTTGGACAGATAATCATCACCTATGGCCTTACCACCTTTGCCTGGATCTTTTTCCGCGCAAAGACTTGGGATCAGCTGACCTTGTACTTTAATCGAATGTTCACAAAATTCAATCCGTGGATATTGTTTGGCGGCGGCTTGGACTATTTGCAGATTAACCGAGATGACGTCAAAATTGTAGTTGTTTTTCTTGGAATTCTGCTTCTTGGAGAGATCGTTCGGTACGTAAAGAAGGTTGATCTTGGTGAGTATCTGTGGCAGCAAAATCTATGGTTTCGCATCGGCGTTTTCGTTGTACTGATTTTGATCATTTTGGTCTATGGTGAATACGGAATCCATTTTGATTCCGGTAAGTTTATTTATTTTGATTTTTAAAGTTTTGACTTTTGTTTTTTGCAGAGGAGAACGATGAAAGGCTTTTGGAAGGGGCACTGGAAAAACTGCATACGGATTTGTGTGTTCCTCCTTCTGTTGGGACTTGTTCTTCATCGTGCCTATCAGGTGCTTTGCTGGAAGGATACCACGGGAGACTATTTATCCTCATTGTCACAGCTATATCATACTCCGGAGAATACCATGGATGTTGTCTTTATGGGAAGCAGTCATTGCTACTGCGGCGTCTATCCGGCTTTTCTGTGGAGAGATCGGGGGATTGCTGCGTTCGACATGTCAGTTTCCGGACAGGATCGTGCATCAACCTACCACATGCTGCTGGAAACCTTAAAGACGCAGGCGCCGAAGGTTGTCCTGGTAGATTGCTATGGACTACTTTTTGACAGAAATCTTCTCGAAGGAAACGTGTATCGAAACATGCTCTCCATGAAGACCTCGAAGAATTCGATTGAGCTTGTGAAGGAGTATGTGGAGCCTGAAGATCAGATGGATTATTTGCTTCGATGGCCGGTGATTCATACGAGATTTTGGGAAGTCGGAAAATATGACTTTATCCAATATGAACCGAGCATTTATGGCAGAGGGGCATTCTTTTCCTGGCATGAAAGTGAATTTGAGGACGCAGGTGCCGTTGACGTGAAGGCTGCCGGGGAACTCTCGGAAGAGAATGCGGCATGGCTGGATCGTCTGATTACCTTAAGCAAGGAGAAAGGCTTCGCATTGGAATTCTTCGTCATACCGTTTCGCATTACGGAGAAAGAGCAGATGCAGATCAATGCGGCCAGGGAGTACCTTGCAGAGCGAAACGTTCCGATGCTGGATCTGAATCAATGTCGCGAAGAGATGGAGCTGAATCCCAAAACGGATTTTATGGATGACAAGCATTGTAATGCCATGGGGGCGGAAAAGGTTACGACATATTTACGTGATTATTTGCTTGGAAGGTATGAGCTTTCAGATCACAGGGGAGAAGAGGCCTATTCCTATTGGGATCAGGATTTAGAGTGGTATCTTCATTGCGAAATGAAGCAAAAGATCAGCGAGGCAGAGAGCCCCAAGGAACAGCTGGAGTGCATTTTGAATCAAAAGGACCTGATAACGGTCATTAGCGTGGAGGGAACGACCGAGCAGACGGAATTTCTGAACCCGCTTGGGTTAAACAAAGAGGACGTAATTGCTGGCGGAAAATGGATCCTTCGGGATGGCAGTCTCGTCAAGATCATGGAAAACGATGAAGGCGCAGAGCCCTATACCGAGGATTTGAACGCGACGGACGCCCTGAGAATTCAGTACCTCGGGGAGGGAGAGGGGGCAAACTTACAGATCAATTATGTGAAGTTTGTCAGTCCGTCCTATCCCATTACCATTGTCTGCTATGACGTCTTGCTTAAGGAAACCATCCTGGCAATTCATTTATAAGCATCAAAAAAACACCGATTGCTGCGAGAATCATGTCATTAAGTTAAGCCCCGAGTATTTACCAAATCTTTAACTTAAATGACGTTGGCTCCGCGCGAATCGGTGTTTTTGCGTTATTCTCTGGTATAAATGGTGTAGCCCTTACCCTTTAGAATGGCTTCAGCCTTGTCCGTGCTGGCCTTGTCATAGAATTCAATGCGGAGTACGCCACCCTCATATTCGCGATTATGCGTAATGCCAATGTTTTTTATGCTGACCTGACTTAGGGCGAGGATCGTTGCAATCGCTGCGATGGCACCAGGCTCATCTGCGATATCCACGGTGAGGACGAAGCTCTTCTTGATCGGTCCGCTGGAGGCACTGATAAAGGAGTCACGATAGATCCTTGCACCGTCAAAGGTCTCATAGAGTTTTTCGGAGTTCCTGGTTTCCAAATACTCTCGGAAGGTCTGGAGGGACGCTATATAATGATCCAAAAGCTTTTCAATATTCTCTGTATTTGTTAGACAGATTTGTTGCCACATTGTAGCAGAGGAGGATGAAATTCTGGTAATGTCCTTAAAGCCCCCTGCGGCAATCATTTTCATAAGACCGTCCGCGTTGTCGCTGTCACGAACTAAATTTACCAAGGATGCAGAAATGACGTGGGGCAGGTGACTGACGGCGGCGGTGACGTAATCATGCTGTTCGCAGGTCAGCACGAGGGGTATGGAGCCGAGTCGCGTCACAAGCTCTCGATACTCTGCAAGCTTCTCCTTGGGGACGCTGACCGTTGGAGTCAAAATGTAATAGGCGTTTTGCAAAAGAACGGACTTGGAGTTGACGTAGCCGATGCGCTCACTGCCAGCCATGGGATGCCCGCCGATAAACTGTGCCTCGAGGCCAAGCTTTTTGACGTTTTCATGAATGTCCGTCTTGACGCTTCCCACGTCCGTCAGAAGGCAGGAGGGGGAAAGATAGGGCTTTAGCAAAAGAAGATTGGAGTCATTTTTTTGAACGGGCGCGCATAAAAAGACCATGTCACATTTGGAAAAATGCTCATCTATGACAGAGGTGATTTCATTGGCAACGCCATCCTCCATGGCAAGACGCAGGGATTCCTCATTGACGTCATAGGCATAGATATACGCATCTGCGTCTGCTTCCCTGATTCCGCGCGCGATGGAACCACCAATTAGTCCCAAACCAATAAAACCATAGGTTTTCATCCATATTCCTCCGTGAAGGGGCATTATGTCACGTAAATCCCCTGAAATTCTTTATTACTAGTACGTACTATATCACTTTAAAGCACAAAATTCAATCTAAATTTATCAACAAGAAGCACAACATTGTATGAAATTTGTGAGCTTTGCAAAAGAATTTGCAGCAAACAAATAAAAAAATAGTAGAAATGTAGAATTTTCCTTGTATTTTGACTGAATATTTAGTAAAATAGCTTTATGGGGTTTCCCAAAATTCAGCTATTGGAGGAAAGACATATGAATGTTTACACAACAGACAAGATTCGTAACGTAGTGCTGCTTGGACATGGTGGAGCAGGAAAGACCTCTTTGGCAGAGGCATTTGGGTATATTTCGGGAATTACTTCCAGAATGGGAAAGATTTCTGACGGAAATACCATCAGCGATTACGGCAAAGAAGAGCAGAAGCGCCAGTTTTCCATTAGCACGTCCGTTATTACGATCGAGTGGGAAGGCGTGAAGATTAACGTTTTGGATACCCCCGGTTATTTCGATTTTGTGGGTGAAGTAGAAGAGGCCGTTAGCGCAGCCGGTGCGGCAGTCATTGTAGTCAACGGCAAGGCAGGCATCGAGGTTGGTACCTTAAAGGCCTGGGAGCTCTGCGAAAAGTATAAGCTGCCCAGAATTATTTACGTATCCAACATGGACGTGGACAATGCATCCTTCCGTCAGGTGGTGGAGGACATGACGGGGCTCTTTGGAAAGAAGATGGCTCCTTTCCATCTGCCCATCCGTGAGAATGAGAAGTTCGTTGGTTACGTCAACGTGATTACTGAGTCTGGTAATCGTTGGAATGGCAAGGAGGTTGTACCCTGTGAGGTTCCGGAATATAGCAAGGCAAACCTTCAGATCTGCCGTGACACTTTGATGGAATCCGTTGCCGAGACCAGTGAAGAGATGATGGAGCGTTACTTTGGCGGTGAGGAATTTACCGAGGCCGAGATTCGTTCCGCACTGAGAATCAACGTATGTGATTGTCAGATCGTTCCCATGACCATGGGCTCCAGCATTCTTTGTCAGGGCGTTTACACCTTGCTTGATGACATTATTAAGTATTTCCCGAGCCCTGAGAACCGTGAGGTAGCGGGCATTAACAATAAGACCGGCGAAATCTATCATGCCGACTATGATTTCTCCAAGGCAAAATCTGCTTATATTTGGAAGACCATCGTGGATCCCTTCATTGGTAAGTATTCGCTGATTAAGGTGAACTCCGGCGTTCTGAAGACCGATGACGTGATGTACAACGTGGATAAGGATATTGAGGAGAAGATCGGTAAGCTTTACGTACTTCAGGGCAACAAGCCCATTGAGGTACCCGAGCTTCATGCAGGTGACATTGGCGCTCTCGCAAAGCTGACCGCTGCTCGTACCGGTAACAGCCTTTCCACGAAGGCTACGACGATTAAGTTTGGTAAGTTTGAGATCTCCACGCCTTATACCTACATGAGATACAAGCCGAAGAACAAGGCGGACGTGGATAAGATTTCTCAGGCGCTGCAGAAGATCGGCCACGAGGATCTTACCATGAAGACCGTGAACGATTCCGAGAACAGCCAGCTTCTTCTGTACGGCATGGGCGACCAGCATCTTGAGATCATTGTCAGCAGACTGCTGAATGAATATAAGGTTGAAGTGGATCTGACCCAGCCCAAGGTAGCTTATCGCGAAACCATTCGCAAGAATTCCGACGTGGAATATAAATATAAGAAACAGTCTGGCGGACATGGACAGTATGGTCACGTGAAGATGCGCTTTAGTCCTTCCGGAGACCTTGAGACGCCTTACGTATTTGAGACAGAGGTAGTCGGCGGTGCCGTTCCCAAGAACTACTTCCCTGCAGTAGAAAAGGGCTTGCAGGATTCCGTGCTTAGAGGTCCCTTGGCTGCATATCCCGTTGTCGGCGTAAAGGCTGTTCTGTACGATGGTTCCTACCATCCCGTTGACTCTTCGGAAATGGCCTTTAAGGTGGCAACGATTCAGGCATTCAAGAAGGGCTTTATGGAAGCACAGCCCGTTTTGCTTGAGCCGATCGTATCCCTGAAGGTTGTCGTTCCTGATTCCTATACGGGTGATGTCATGGGCGACCTTAATAAGAGAAGAGGACGCGTGCTTGGCATGAACCCGATCGCTGGCGGAAAGCAGCAGATCGAAGCTGACGTACCTCAGAGTGCCCTCTTTGGATATTGCACGGATCTTCGTTCCATGACTGGTGGACGCGGAGAGTATTCCTATCAGTTCGCTCGTTATGAGCAGGCTCCCAGCGACGTCCAGGAGAAGGAGGTTGCGGCAAGGGCGGCAAAGGTTGCGGAGAACGCAGTCGAAGAATAAAAGTATTTTCAAAGGAGTCCCGTTTAGGCGGGGCTCCTTTTTGCAGCGAGGAAAGAACCCAAGCGATCTGCGAAGCGGGGCATTTGGGTTCACTCGAGCGTGAAGAGGTCTTTTGGCAGAAACCTATTAAGTTGAGAAAATCCTTGGAAAATTTTAAGAATTTTGCCTATTGATTATTTAGAAATATGTTATAAGATAGAAAGTGAGGAAATTTAGCTTAGAAAAACATCAATTTTGTTCCTTTGGTGGAGGTCATGAAGAAAAAAATTGTTCCAACGGAAATGTTGCTTCCGATTATCATTACGTTATTATGTAATCATTTTGCATATTTTGTATCCAGAATCTTTACTTCCGGATTGGTGCATCACGAGGTGACGTTTGCATGGGAAAATCATATTCCGTTGATGCCTTGGACGATTATCATATATTGGGGTTGTTATTTTTTTTGGATTGCAAATTACATATTAGCTGCAAGACGTGATCGAAGGACGGCATACCGTTTCTTTTGCGCGGACGTTAGCGCCAAGCTGGTCTGTCTGTTTTTTTATGTGGTATTTCCCACAACAAATGTTCGCCCTCCGGTGGAGGGGACGGGAGTGTTTGACTTCCTGTTGCGCCTTTTGTATCAAATTGACGCACCAGATAATCTTTTTCCGTCCATCCATTGCCTTACTAGCTGGTTTTGTTATATAATTGTACGGGATGACAAACGAGTTTCAAGATGGTATCGCAGTTTTTCCTTACTCTTTGCGATTGCCGTTTGTGCCTCTACGCTGACAACGAAGCAGCATGCGGTAGTTGACGTCATTGGTGGAGTGGGACTTGCGGAGCTTAGTTATTTTCTTGCTGGAAGGTTTGGACTAGGCGGCAGATACCGTGGCGCATTGGTTTCCCTGCGAATGTACGTAAGAAGACACAGACTCCAGAAATTAAAAGCTTGAAATGGCTGGAAGAGGTGTCAAAGTGTTTATGCAAATGGCACCTTAAATAAGAAAATTTATCAATTGATCAGGTGAGATGACAAAAGGATCATGAGGATGGAAAGAGATAGAGAACATAAAAAAATAGGATTTTATGATTATACGGTCGTATTGACCTATACGGGCTTTTTGATTTCGCTTTATGGAATTATGCAGGTAGCCCACGGCAGGTTTTGGCATGCCATTATCTGCCTAATGCTTTCCGGCGTATGCGACATGTTTGATGGTGCCGTGGCAGCAACCAAGAAGGATCGCACGGCGCAGGGAAAGCGTTTTGGCATTCAGATTGATTCCTTGAGTGATCTTGTCAGCTTTGGCGTATTTCCAGCATTTTTTGTGTATGAGTTGTCAGGCAGGGGCGTCGTTGTGGGAATGATTTGTTGCGTGTATGCGCTTTGTGCCCTGATTCGTCTGGCATATTATAACGTACTTGAAGAGGAACGGCAGGACAGAATGGCGGCCAACTTAAAGAACATGGCGGACATGGATGTCGAGGAATGCGTCATGGAGGAAGAAAAGAAGGTGTATCTCGGTCTGCCCGTCACGGTCATTGCGATTACCCTTCCGGCCTTGTTTTTCTTCTTTGACGACAGTATTTTGCATCATAATGCCTGGCTTGGCGGTCTTTTGGCTGTAACAGCCATATTGTTTGTGACTCCCATTGAGATCGAAAAGCCTAAGCTTATGGGAAAGATCGTGTTGATTCTGCTTGCCCTTTTGGAGATGTTTGGGATGGCATGGCTAGCAGTGATGGGGGTTGCTTAATGAATCAAAAGGAATCACCGATTCTTCGGTTTTGCTATCATACCGTCCCGGGAAGAGTTTTGTTAAGAGTGCTGATTTCCCCAAGGATTTCAAGACTATGCGGATTATTTATGGATTGCAGGGCATCTGCTGTTTTTATCCCGTTTTTTCGGCGGGCAAATGCCATAACCATGAAGGGCGTGGAAATCCCAAAGGGGGGATTTCCGTCATTTAATGCCTTCTTTTGCAGGAAACAAAGGCGCAGCATCCAGAATGCGCAGCTCATAAGCCCCTGTGATGGGCTTCTGACCAGCATTCCCATTCATGGCAATCAGATTTTTGACATTAAGCATACAAAGTTTTCCCTGGAAGATTTATTGCACGACCGCACCCTCGCAAAGGAGTTTGAAAATGGAACGGCGCTGGTTTTTCGCCTGACGCCTGCACATTATCATCGTTATGCTTATGCGGCGGACGGCGAGATCCTTCACTGGAGAAAAATCCGCGGCGTGCTCCATACCGTTCGGCCCATCTGCACCAGGCAGGTGCCCGTGTTTGCCCAGAATGCAAGAGAATATCAGGTCATTCAGACAAAGGAGCATGGGAAACTGGTACAGATGGAGATTGGCGCCATGCTGATCGGGCGCATCACGAATGAAGCGCCAAGCGAAAGAAGGGCGGTCCGCGGAAAAGAGAAGGGCAGATTCGAATTTGGCGGTTCCACGATCCTGCTTTTAGTACAAAAGGATGCCTTTGTGCTTCGCAAGGAGATTTTTGAGGCGGGCCGGGACGGAGGAGAATTGCCCGTCACCTACGGTGAAAGCTTAATTTAGCGTATAAAAACGAACTCCTTGCGACAAACTTGCCAGGGAGTTTTTTAATGAAATCATGTAGTAAACTAAGCAATGTTGTCAAGTTATGCTCTCGGTTTCCTTGAGGGGAAGGTTTGGATTGTCTTTCTGGGTAAAAAGTCTACCAGAAAGACAATCCAAACCTAGCCCCGAGTAAGAGGGATTTTTTCTTTCCTTGACATTATGTGCAAAAACGAGTAAAATATTGCTCTAATAAAGCAATTCGCAGGGCGATTGATCCAAAGAAAGATGTCAAGAAAATGGCATCACATGATCGCGAGGCGATTCATTAGGAGGAAGTAGATATGGCGATTCCTTATAATCATCATGAGGTAGAATCAAAATGGCAGGGAATCTGGGACCAGGAGAAGGCTTTTGCCACCTCCACGGATTATTCCAAGCCGAAGTTTTATGCGCTGGTTGAGTTCCCTTATCCTTCAGGACAGGGACTTCACGTAGGTCATCCGAGACCCTATACCGCGCTGGACATTGTTGCAAGAAAGAGAAGAATGCAGGGCTATAACGTGCTGTATCCGATGGGCTGGGACGCATTTGGCCTTCCAACGGAGAATTATGCCATTAAAAATCACATTCATCCAAAGATTGTGACGAAGAATAACGTGGCCAGATTTAAGGCACAGCTTCATTCCCTGGGTTATTCCTTTGACTGGGATCGCGAGATTAATACTACGGATCCTGGCTATTATAAGTGGACACAGTGGATCTTCCTGAAATTATTTAAGGCAGGTCTTGCTTACAAGACGGAGATGCCGATCAACTGGTGTACCTCCTGTAAGGTTGGCCTTGCAAATGAGGAGGTAGTAAACGGTGTTTGTGAACGTTGTGGAAGCGAAGTTATCCGTAAGGTTAAGAGCCAGTGGATGCTGAAGATTACGGAGTATGCGGACAAGCTTCTTCAGGGTCTTGATACTGTTGATTATATTGAAAAGGTAAAGGTCTCCCAGAAGAACTGGATCGGTAAGTCTCAGGGCGCTGAGGTGGATTTCCAGCTTTCCGGTAAGGAGGACAAGCTTCGTGTCTACACGACTCGTCCTGACACTCTGTTTGGAGCAACCTACATGGTCATCTCTCCCGAGCATCCTTTGATTGATAAGTATCAGGCAGAAATCAAGAATTGGGATGACGTGATTGCATATCGCGAGCTTGCCTCCAAAAAGTCTGACTTTGAGCGTACCGAGCTGGCAAAAGACAAGACTGGCGTTCAGATCAACGGTCTTTCCGCGATCAATCCCGTAAACGGAAAGGAGATTCCCATCTGGATTTCCGACTACGTACTGATGAGCTATGGTACCGGTGCCATCATGGCGGTACCTGCGCATGACGAGCGTGACTGGGATTTTGCAAAGAAGTTTGGCCTTCCCATCATTGAAGTCGTTGCAGGAAGCCCTGTTCCCGTAACGGAGCAGGTATTCACCGACGTTCAGACGGGAATTTTAGTAAATTCTGATTTCCTGAATGGTCTGTCCGTTGCTGACGCAAAGAAGAAGATCATTGCATTCTTAGAGGAAAAGGGCATTGGAACCAGCAAGACGAATTATAAGCTTCGTGACTGGGTATTCTCCCGTCAGAGATATTGGGGTGAGCCCATTCCCATCGTAAAGTGTGAGAAGTGCGGCTATGTTCCCATTGACGAGTCAGAGCTTCCCTTAGAGCTTCCCGAGGTAGAGAGCTACATGCCTACGGACAATGGCGAATCACCTCTGGCAACCATGACTGATTGGGTAAATACGACCTGCCCTTGCTGCGGCGGGCCTGCAAAGAGAGAGACCGATACGATGCCTCAGTGGGCAGGCTCCTCTTGGTATTTCCTGCGCTATACCGATCCGACCAATACGGAGGCTCTTGCCAGCAAGGAAGCTTTGAATTATTGGCTTCCCGTGGATTGGTACAATGGCGGTATGGAGCATACGACCCTGCACCTTCTGTATTCCCGTTTCTGGCATCGGTTCCTCTATGATCAGGGCGTTGTTCCGACGGCTGAGCCTTATCAGAAGAGAACCAGCCACGGCATGATCCTGGGATCCAACGGTGAAAAGATGTCTAAGTCTCGTGGTAACGTCGTAAATCCCGATGATATCGTTCAGGATTATGGCGCAGATACGCTTCGTACCTATGAAATGTTTATTGGTGCCTTTGATCTGTCCGCAGCATGGAGCGAGGACGGCGTAAAGGGTTGCCGCAGATTCCTTGAGAGAGTTTGGAAGCTGCAGGACATCCTTGTGGATGGTGACGCATACAGCGCTGACCTTGAGACGAAGATGCATCAGACGATTAAGAAGGTTTCCTCTGATTTCGAGACCCTAAAGTATAACACGGCCATTGCGGCAATGATGGGACTGATCAATGAGTTCTACAAGAAGAACTCCATCACGAAGGCTGAGTATCGTACCTTCCTGATCCTCTTAAATCCCGTGGCTCCGCATATCACGGAGGAGCTTTGGCAGGCAGTTGGCTTCGAGGGAAGAGTTTACCAGCAGACCTGGCCGACCTATGATGAGGCGAAAACCGTGGAATCCACCATTGAGATCGCCGTACAGCTGAATGGCAAGGTGAAGGCTACCATCATGATCGCGAAGGATGAGGAGCAGGCGAGCGCCATTGCAAAAGCAAAGGAAGCCCTTGGTGACAAACTGACCGGAAACATCCTTAAGGAGATTTATGTTCCTGGAAGGCTGGTTAACATCGTGGCGAAGTAATGCAGGTAAAAAATTCGAATTACAGAGCTTATGATTTCCTGATTTGAAATATCAACGTATATTTCCAAGTGCCATGGGATTTGCCCATGGCACTTTCTATTTCGCAGGATGCATGCGTTTTAGGAGCTCATCAATTTTCTGATTTTCCTCCTGACTGCTGTGCTTTCGTACTGCCGCGATTGCTGCGGATATTTCAGCGGGAGTGAAGCTCAGACCTTTCTCCTTGCCCTCCTTGAGAAGTGGAAGAAGGTTTGCCATCATTTCCTTCTGAGACTTTCCTTTTCCCTGCTGAAATAATTTCGATAAAAAATCCATTTTTTCTTTTGGGATGGACTGTACCAGTGCATCTGTCATCCAAGGTTCCATAGGACGTTTGCTCCTTTCGGCGATCTGGTTATCATGATGGCATTGCCATCCTAAGCTATCTGTTGTCATCCTCCGTACGACCGGAAAACAGGTTCATCATCTGAGAAAAATCCATGTTCTCCATATTCATGCCTTCGGGAAAGAGCTCCTGCATCATTTGGGCCATTTCCATCGCCTCCTTGATTTGTTCCATTTGTTTTAGCGTGTTTTTCATTTGTCTGAGTTGTTCCTCCTGTGAAGGATTGCTGAAAGGCAAGAGTGCATCTAATAAAGCTTCTCCCTCTGGAGGGGATTCCATGGGAATGGAGCCATGAAACTGCCTGACCTGATCCATCGTAAACAGGAGCTCCTGCATGCGGATAAAAATGGCAAAGCCGCCACGCTTGTCCGCTGGAAGGCAGGGAAGCAGGACCTTTAGCATTTGAAGCGAGCCAGAGGTAAATATTGAATCAAAGCTTCCTTTTTCATCCATGCATTCCACAGCCTTTCCATCGATCTCCTTCTATGATTATGTCAGGTAACAAGCTTTAGAACGAAAATAGTATTTCGTTTTGACATATGTCTTCACGGTGTTTGACGCAGAAGGGAAACAGGCTCCGTGGGGGGCCTGTTTCGCCTGTCTCAGAAACGCGGAGCCATGCGCCTTGTTAGTTACAGCCGCATCCACATCCGCCATTGTTCCCGCCGCAGAAGGTGCTAAGAAGCAGAATCCAGATGATCCAATCACAGCAGGAATTGTTGTTGCCGTTGCAGCCACAGCCAGAATTGGTTCCGAGGAGACCATTACCATTCCCACCACAGCAGGATAACAGTAACAGAATCCAAATCCAGTTGTTGCCGTTACAAGAAGTATTGTAGCCATTATTGCAGCCACAATTGGTTGCGGATAAGTCACTCATGTTTGAATGCCTCCAAAATTGTTTGTAGTTTATACTATGCAGGAGGGTGGGAAAGGTTGACGTGTTTTATGATTTTCGTTTAAGATGGGAAAAGAGGTGATAACAAATGAAGAAAATTCTTCTTGTGGCGATCAATGCTAAATACATCCATTCTAACCTTGCAGTGCATTCCCTTCGGGCAAGTGCCGGCGGCTGCAAGGAGAATGTTTTTATTGCAGAATACACGATCAATCAGATGAAAGATGACATTCTGCAAAACCTATATATCCAAAAGCCTGACGTAATCTGTTTTTCTGTTTATTTATGGAACTTGGAATATGTAGAGGCTGTCATAAGAGAGTTTCATAAGCTTTGTCCATCCGTGCCCATCTGGGTTGGCGGGCCAGAGGTTTCTTATGAGACGAAGGCGTTTCTTGAAAAGCATGCGGCCGTTACTGGCGTCATGATCGGGGAAGGTGAAGATACTTTCCGAGAATTGTGTGAATACTATGTGTCCGCGGGCGAATGCTTATCTCAGGCGGAGGAACTCATGATTGATGGGATTGCCTATCGAAATCAAATGGGAGAGATTCTTTTTACGCCCGTCCGTCAGCCCAAAAACTTAAGTGACGTTCCATTTTGTTATGATGATCTTGAGGAATATGCGAACCGCATTATCTATTATGAGAGTAGTCGCGGTTGTCCTTTTTCCTGTAGTTATTGTCTATCCTCCGTTGATAAAAAGTTACGATTTCGCGACCTTGAACTTGTGAAAAAGGAATTGCAATTTTTCTTGGATAAAAAGGTTCCACAAGTGAAATTTGTGGACCGAACCTTTAACTGTGACCATCATCATGCCATGGAAATCTGGAAATACTTGGTGGAACATGATCAGGGAATAACGAACTTTCATTTTGAGATTTCTGCGGATCTCCTAAGGGAGGACGAGCTTGCATTGATCTCAACCATGCGTCCGGGACTGATTCAGCTGGAGATTGGCGTACAATCTACGAATGAGGTGACGATTCAGGAAATCCGGCGTAGCATGAAGCTGGAACGCGTCAAGGAGGTCGTGCAAAAAATTCGGGAATTTGGCAATGTGCATCAACATTTAGACTTGATTGCAGGCCTTCCTTATGAGGATTATGAAAGTTTCCGCCATTCTTTTGACGAGATTTACGCACTGTGGCCGAATCAATTACAGCTTGGATTCCTCAAGGTTCTTAAGGGCTCTTATATGTATGAGAACGCGAAACGATATGGAATTGCCTATCATGACGAGCCACCCTATGAAGTGCTTTATACGAATTGGCTGAGCTATGAAGAGATTTTGAAGATTAAGTGTGTTGAGGAGATGCTTGAGGTCTATTATAACAGCGGGCAGTATGAGGTGACCATGAAGCTTCTGTATGCCATTGCGGATAGCATGTTTGACTTCTTTTTGGAATTAGGGCAGTTTTATGAGGAAAAGGGGTATTCTGGCATGCAGCATTCTCGAATCAAAAGGTGCGAAATTTTGCTTGCTTTTCTGAGAGGAAAAAAGAATGCTTCGGAGGAATTGTTTCAGGAGGCGCTGACCTTTGACCTTTATTATCGGGAAAATTGTAAGACGAGGCCAGATTGGGCGCCAGACCCTTCCGGATATAAGGAAATGACAAGAACCTATTGTGCCAACGGAAAAATGAGTCATTTGGAGCCATTCCATTATCACTTTCCTGAAAAAAGGGAGCTGGGAGCAGATCGTCTTCCGGTAAGGAGAGCGAATCCCTGCTGGGTCGTATTTCATTATGACGACAGGGATCCCTTGGATCATCAGGCAAGGGTAGAATACGTAGGCACTTCTTTCCAATGATGACATAAAATAGAAATGACTTGAACGAAAAAGGAAAGAACGGCATGGATAGGGTCAGGAGGCAATTGGGATTGACGGACGCATATCTGGCAAGACTCCATGGGCAAACGGTGACGGTCGCCGTTTTGGACAGTGGAATAAAACAGCATCCTGACCTAAAAGAGGCGCTTTTCGCCTTTCACGATTTTACGGGACAATCGGGAAAGGCCGGAAGGCGCTATTTTTATCAAACGCCATATGATGATTATGGTCATGGAACGCACGTCTGCGGGATTCTTGCGGGGAATGGCTCCCTATCCTTTGGCAGATACCAGGGGATTTGTCCGGGTATGAGACTTGTCGTTGGAAAGGTCTTGGATGAACGCGGCGATGGCTCCGTGGAGGAGATGCTGGAGGGCATGCATTGGGTTTTGGAGACGCAGTCGCAATATGAGACGAGACTTTTGAACCTATCCGTTGGCATTGCGAATCTTCGCAGCAAGGGAAAGGAGGAAAAGCTTCGCGCCATGCTTGAAAGGCTTTCGGAGCATGGTATCTTGGTCCTCTGCGCAGCAGGCAATAAGGGCCCTGCGACAGGCTCTCTTTCTTTTTTGGGAGCTGGTAGTGAGGTGATATCCGTTGGCTGTCATGACGGGGAGTATTTTCGTGGGGATCCCACGAGATGTGCAAGCCGTTCTGGAAGAGGGGAACGGAATTCCGTTGTAAGGAAGCCAGACATCGTAGCGCCGGGAACAAGAATCAAATCCTGCTCAGGACGATATCAAAGGGGAATGCGCGCAGAGTTTGCGTATGAAGTCCGAAGCGGAACCTCCATGGCGACGCCCATCGTCACGGGATGTCTTGCGAGGGTGCTGCAGCTTGAACCAATGCTTACGGTGAGAGAACTCAAAAGACTTTTAACCTCGACGGCAACAGATCTGGGTGAGCCTTGGAATCAACAGGGGTGGGGCATGGTATGTCCCAGGGCAATGCTGGAACGGGTTCGAAGAGGATCTTTTTAGATATTTCAAAGAAGTTTGTAAAAAGGCTTGACACGTTTCGTATGATTGTATACAATCATACAAGTAAGCAATTTAAAGGAAATGAGAAAGGCGGATTAGGGTTAAGATGAGTTATTTAGGTGAAGATGAAAGCATGTTTGCCAACAGACCGGTCTCCATGAATAGTAAAAACAACCTTTTGCAGATCGAGGAGCACATGTATATTTTGGATGACGTGGACAAGCCAAACGTTTTCCGTAACATGTTCCCGTATTCAGAGATTCCGAAGATTCCTTTTAACGACAGGATTGTGCCTCATGACATGCCGAAGGACATTTTTATTACCGACACAACCTTCCGTGACGGACAACAGTCCCGTGCGCCTTATACGACGGAGCAGATCGTTACGATCTATGATTATTTGCATAAGCTGGGTGGCCCGAACGGCATGATCCGTGCGAGCGAATTTTTCTTGTACAGCAAGAAGGATCGTGACGCGGTATATAAATGCATGGAGCGCGGCTACAAATTCCCCGAGGTGACGAGCTGGATTCGTGCCAGCAAGGAGGACTTTAAGCTGGTGAAGGAGATCGGCATGCCTGAAACGGGTATTCTGGTCAGCTGCTCCGATTATCACATCTTCATGAAATTAAAAATGAATCGCCGCCAGGCCATGGACCACTATCTGAGTGTCATCCGTGATTGCCTTGAGGAGGGCATCAGCGTTCGCTGCCACATGGAGGATATCACCAGAGCTGACATTTATGGTTATGTCGTACCCTTCTGCCTTGAACTGATGAAGCTGATGGAGGAGTATAAGATTCCCATTAAGGTTCGTGCCTGCGATACCATGGGGTATGGCGTAAACTTCCCCGGCGCCGTTATTCCGAGAAGCGTACAGGGCATCATTTATGCGATTCATACACATGCTGGCGTGCCTAGTGAGCTGATTGAGTGGCATGGTCATAATGATTTCTATAAGGCAGTGGTTAACTCCACGACGGCTTGGCTCTATGGCTGTGCGGCCGTTAACACCTCTCTTTTTGGCATTGGTGAGAGAACCGGTAACACACCGCTTGAGGCCATGGTATTTGAATATGCACAGCTGCGCGGTGACTTAAACGGCATGGACACAACCGTAATCACGGAGCTTGCTGAGTACTATGAGAAGGAGATCGGGTATCATATTCCTGAGAGAACGCCTTTTGTCGGCAAGAACTTTAACGTAACCCGTGCAGGAATTCATGCAGATGGTCTTCTAAAGAATGAGGAGATTTACAACATTTTTGATACGGAGAAATTCCTGAACAGGCCCGTGCTTTGTGCCATCTCCAATACCTCTGGCCTTGCAGGCATTGCACATTGGCTGAATACCTATTATAAGCTGAAGGGTGAGAAGCAGGTGCAAAAGACGGATGCCCTTGTCAAGGACATGAAGGCTTGGGTGGATCAGGAATATGCAGATGGACGCGTTACCGTTATGACGGACAGCGAAATTGTTGCCCAGGTAAATAAGATTTGCCTGGAAAAGGGCTACAAGATTGGCGAATAGGAAGCCTTTGGCAGGAGGTAGGTCAAGGTCATGGGGTATGACGTAAAAAAGGAAGTCACGGACAAATATTCTCTGCGCGGCCGTGTATTTAGTAAGCTGCGAGAGGATATTTTGAGTGGAAAATATGAGGAAAATGAGGAGCTGAAGGAGGTCGCCATTGGCGAGGAGCTGGGCGTTTCAAGAACACCCGTACGCGAGGCCTTTCGGCAACTCGAACTCGAGGGATTAATTCAGATCATTCCAAACAAAGGCGCCTACGTTACGGGCATTACGGAGAAGGATGTCAAGGACATTTATATGATTCGTTCCCTGTTGGAGGGACTTTGTGCCAGATGGGCAACGGAGCATATTACGCAGGAACAGCTTGAGGAGCTTGAGGAAAACGTGTATCTTGGAAAATTCCATGCGGAAAAGGGGCATTTGGAGCAGATGACTGAGCTGGACAATCGCTTTCACGAGATTTTGTATGAAGCCTGTGACAGCAAGATGCTAGAGCACCAGCTAAAGGATTTCCACCAATATGTCTTGCGTGTTCGGAAAAAGACGCTGAGCAATAAAAATCGCGGGCCCAAGTCCAACCTGGAGCATGAGGGGATTCTCAATGCCATTAAGGCGGGAGACGCAGAAATGGCACAAAAGCTTGCGCATGACCACATGATCAATGCTTATGAAAACATGGTAAAATGTGGCTTGCATGAGCTGTTCGAAGGAAATTCCGTCATAGATACCACGGAAGAAAACTAAAGCATGATACAACACAAGCATGAAATTATGGAGGATGAAAACATGGCAAAGATTCAGATGACAACACCGCTAGTTGAGATGGACGGGGACGAAATGACCCGAATCCTTTGGAAAATGATCAAGGATGAGCTGTTGCTTCCCTTTATCGATCTAAAGACCGAATATTATGATCTTGGTCTGGAGCATAGAAACGAGACGGATGATCAGGTGACCGTGGATTCCGCAAATGCAACCTTAAAGTATGGCGTAGCGGTTAAGTGTGCAACGATTACGCCCAATGCTGCCAGAATGACGGAGTACAACCTAAAGGAGATGTGGAAGAGCCCGAACGGTACCATTCGTGCGATTCTGGACGGCACCGTTTTCCGTGCGCCGATCCTTGTAAAGGGCATTGTTCCCTACGTTACCAATTGGAAAAAGCCCATCACCATCGCTCGTCATGCCTATGGCGACGTTTATAAGAATACGGAGATCAAGGTTCCCGGCCCCGGCAAGGCTGAGCTGGTATTCACCGCAGAGGATGGAACCGTTACCCGCGAACTGATTCATAACTTTACGGGAAGTGGAATCATCCAGGGCATTCACAACACGGACAAGTCCATTTCCAGCTTTGCAAGAGCATGCTTTAGCTATGCAGTTGACACGAAGCAGGATCTGTGGTTTGCAACGAAGGACACCATATCCAAGAAGTATGACCATAACTTCAAGGACATCTTCCAGGAGATTTATGACAACGAGTATAAGGCAAAGTTTGAGGAGCTGGGCATCGAATATTTCTATACCCTGATCGATGATGCCGTTGCACGTGTCATTCGTTCCGAGGGCGGCTTTATCTGGGCCTGCAAGAACTATGACGGCGACGTAATGAGTGACATGGTGGCAACCGCGTATGGCGACCTTTCCATGATGACCTCCGTTCTGGTAAGCCCAAGCGGTGTTTATGAGTATGAGGCGGCACACGGTACCGTTCAGCGCCACTATTATAAGCACTTAAAGGGAGAGGAGACCTCAACGAACTCCATCGCAACGATTTTTGCATGGACCGGAGCACTGAGAAAGCGCGGCGAGCTTGACAAGATTCCTGAGCTGGTAACCTTTGCTGACAAGCTGGAGCAGGCCTGCATCAAGACCGTGGAGGATGGCAAGATGACAAAGAGCCTGTCCCTGATCTCTACTTGCGAACATCCCGTAATTCTAAATAGCCTTGACTTCATCAAGGCCATTCGCGAGACGCTGGAAAGCCTTTATAATTAGACGTTTCATAAACTATTGACTTGTAACTGCTTTGGCATTGTGTTATGCTACCAATGTCAAAGCAGTTTTTTCTGTCGGAAATTCGATTCTGACGTATTTTCTATGAAATAATCTTAGTATTCCTATAATTTTTGCGTTTTCCCTGAGAATGAATTTTGCAAGAACTTTTTATGGTAATACTGATGATCGACATTGATGAACCTGCGGAGATGATTGAGACTACTCCGTAAAAGGTTTTACTCAAAATAATACAGGGAAATGACAAGAAAATCATTGACTTTTTTGCCTGAAATCAGTACGCTAAAATTAGAATGAAAACGGTTACGTTATGCCGATTGCTTAATTAAAATTAATATTTTTAGGAGGTCACGATGGAATTTAAGAATGATCATGGTGCACTTGTATTTCAGCGGGCTGGTGAGACAGTTCGCATTGAGGCATGGGGAGAGAATTCCCTGCGTGTTCGCGCGACCATGCTTCCGGAATTTACCGGGAATGACTGGGCGCTTACGGAAAAGCCTTCCGTGACGGAGGGTAAGGTTACATTCTTTGAGAGAGATCATTGGGTAGGAGACGGCAATATTGACAAGCGTCAGTATGCATCCATCACCAATGGAAGAATCCGTGCAGAGGTGAACTTTGTCGGCATTATTTCCTTCTTCGAGGGAGAAAGGCTACTGCTTCGTGAGTACTATCGTTCCTATGATGGCACGATCTCTGAGGGAAGCAGATGCTTAAAGCTCATCAACCGCGAGTGGAAGGGCATTATTGGCGGTACGGGATATGAGCTGAATTTGAAGTTCGATGCGAATGACGGTGAGAAGATTTACGGCATGGGTCAGTATCAACAGAGCTACATGGACATGAAGGGCTGCGTTCTTGAGCTGGCACAGAGAAATTCTCAGGCCTCCGTTCCATTCTATATCAGCAACAAGGGCTATGGCATGCTTTGGAATAACCCTGCAGTTGGCCGCGTAAGCTTTGCAAATAACTATACCGAGTGGATTGCAAGATCCACGAGACAGATGGACTACTGGATCACCGTAGGTGATACGCCGAAGGATATTTTAACAACCTATACGGGCGTAACCGGACGCGCACCGAAGTTCCCTGAGAGCTTGATGGGACTTTGGCAGTGCAAGCTTCGTTATCGCACGCAGGAGGAGGTGCTCGAGGTTGCCCGTGCCTATCAGAAGGAAGGCATCAAGATCGACATGATCGTGATTGACTTCTTCCATTGGACCGTACAGGGCGATTGGAAATTTGACAAGACCTACTGGCCTGATCCCAAGGCCATGGTGGACGAGCTCCATTCCATGGGCATCAAGGTCATCGTATCCGTATGGCCGTCCGTTGACAGAAAGAGCGAGAATTTCTATCCCATGATGGATCAGGGACTTCTCATTAAGACGGAGCGCGGTGCAGCGCAGACCTATGATTATCAGGGTGACTGCGTGGAAATTGATCCCTTTAATCCGAAGTGCCGTGAGTACGTATGGAAGGTCTGCAAGAAGAATTATTACGATCTTGGATTTGATGGTTTCTGGCTGGATAATTCTGAGCCTGATTATGGTGTATATGACTTTGAAAACTATCGCTATAGCATTGGCCCCGCGCTGGAGTGCAGCAATCTGTATCCCCAGATGTACAGCCGCGTGTTCAACGATCCCATGAAGGAGATTGGCGATGGAACAGTAGTCAACCTGATGAGATGTGCATGGGCAGGTAGCCAAAAGTATGGCAACGTGATTTGGTCTGGCGACGTTCCCAGCACCTTCTATTCCTTCAAGGAGCAGGTGATGGCTGGTTTGAACATGGGTCTTGCAGGCATTCCTTGGTGGACGACTGACATCGGTGGCTTCATGACGGATGACGTTAAGGATCCCGATTTCCGTCAGCTCCTGATTCGTTGGTATCAGTTTGCGGTATATTCCGCAGTGCTGAGAATGCACGGCGACAGAGGACCTTACAACATTCCGCCTCTGGACAATCGTGACTGGGGCGGTGGATATCTCCATACAGGCCAGCCCAACGAGCTCTGGAGCTATGGCGAGGACAATTATAAGATCATGCGTAAGTACTATGACATTCGCGTACAAATGCATGACTATATCAAGAGCCTGTACGAGGAAGCTTCCGCAAACGGTTCTCCGCTGATCCGTGCCATGTTCTTCGAGTTCCCTGAGGATGCTAAGTGTTGGGAAATCAACGATCAGTACATGTTTGGCGCGAAGTACCTGGTAGCCCCGATTTTTGCACTGAATCAGTTTCAGCGTGCCGTTTACCTGCCTGCGGGACAGTGGAAGCTCACCAGCGACGGCAAGATTTATGAGGGTGGTCAGACCGTTACCGTAGACGCCCCCATTGAATATATGCCGGTATTTGAAAGGATCTGAACTTCGAAAAATCGTTTATGCGCCGGCTCCGGCAATAGTATGACGGACGCCGGATAAAAACAATCAAGGGAAAGGGTATGTGCCATGTTTTTTGCACATGCCCTTTTGAATCTGGCATGATAGAGAAGGGGAGCAGGCATGTATCAAAGAAACTATGAATTATTATATGCAAAGATCAGACAGTATCTCCTTCCTGCCGTCATGATGAAGCTTGCGCTGCAGCTCGGAAACGTTGTCGATACCATTCTTGTCGGCAACATTCTGGGGACTGACGCCATGTCGGCAGTCGGTTTGTCCATGCCGGTCCTTTCCATGGTTCAGATTCCGGCGGTGTTTCTCGGAAACGGAGGGTCTGTTTTTGCGGGAATACTGCTGGGAAGGAGACAAAAGCAGGAGGCGAAAACGGTATTTACCGTCTCGTTTATCATTACCTTGACATGCAACCTTTTGTTTGCAGCATCCTCCTTTTTCATCACGAAACCGCTGGCCAACTTTCTGACGAAGGGAAGCAGCATGGAGAGTGACGTTGCCTCCTGCATATTTATCTTTCTGCTGGGTTCACCCGTCATGTGCATGGGTGTATTCCTGACGAGGTTTTTTTCGACAGATTCCCATCCAAAGCTGGCAAGCACTTACTACATTGTTTCTAACATGCTGAATCTGTTTTTTGACGTACTTTTCCTGAATTATGCCGGACTGGGAGTAAAGGGGTCGGCCCTGTCAACGCTTTTCGGCTTTGAGCTGGGACTTGTCATCACCTGTTTCTATGTAAAGTCCTAAACCAGAATGCTGTCATTTTCACTGGTAAAGCCATCACCAGATCTGCTC
>JAEEGG010005568.1_pt1 | contig 29792 bp, 27 predicted proteins | sample 9134161 | NCBI WGS metagenome assembly JAEEGG01 (sample SAMN16246543, study PRJNA631951) | gut metagenome | biome: gut microbiome; feature: rumen; material: CR-attached | host: Bos | place: Iran: Karaj | collected 2018-10
GAGATATCGGGGGATGATACTATTCTGGCCGTGAGTATGGACAAAAGCCAGAAGGTTATATATGACTGCTGGAAGAGAATCGAAAAACAGAATATTGGGAAAAGAAGATTTGAGATTTTGAGTAAAAACACCTGTTACCGATTGGAGAAAACAACGTGAACGTTAGTCATGGGGACAGGCACCTGGGTATGGGTGCCTGTTTTCATGGCAATTTTTTTGCAATATTCCTGATGGTCTCGTTACTGTGCGTGGCATAGTAAATAGTGTTTAAGTTCAACAATATCAATATCAGGCGCAAAGATAAGCCTTTTTATTCATACTTCCAAATTTTACTGATAGAAATTGAATTTATCCCGCATGCCCCAGGTGCCTGTCCCCATGGCTGTCCCTTATTTATTCCTCTGCCGCTCTCAGCATGCCGTCCTCTTCCTCCATCTCAGGATAAGGCTTCTTGACCGCATGATCATCGAGCCAAATTTTATTGAGGGTGTAAGCTAGCGATTTCAAAGTGTCTTCGCGCTTGGATGGTTTCAACTCACACTCCCATACCGTAATACAGTGCCATCCCATCTCTGCCAAACGCTTCTGCTCTTCAATATCCCTCTCCTGATTCCTTCTGATCTTCGCCACCCAGAACTCCCTATTCGTCTTCGGAATTTTACAACATGGTGAATTATCAATTATCCATTGTCCATTATCAATTTGTGGCGGCATAGCCACACCGTGTCCATGCCAGAAACACCCGTTCACGAATATGCACGTCCTGTATTTCATCAGCACAAGATCCGGATGCCCAGGCAGTTTCGGAGAGTTCAGCCTGTATCTGAATCCCCTTTTCCACAGCCCCCGCCGCACAATCATCTCCGGCTTCGTATCCTTCGAATGGATCGCTGCCATGTTGGTGTGTCTTTGTTGTGCGGTGAGTCTATCCATATTACTTCAATGTTTCAATCAGTTCATCTATTGAGCAACAAACACCATCAAACAGCTTATACATTAGTTCCGGCTCTTGCTTTTCTGGGATATAAGCCAAGACTTTCTTCCCACGCCCCGCGAACCACCCCGCCTCCGTGTGAGCACTTCTGCCGCAAGGTAGAACCAATACACACGTATCGCAAGTCTCCATCGCCTCGATGTCGTTATGGAACTGCCGTTCAGCCTTAGGGTGCTGTAGCATATCCCGGTACTGCTGTGGTGTCCACTCCATATAGTCCTCACTCACGCAGCTCCACTTAAAGCCAGGATCACCCGATGGAGGGTTGCGAAAGTCGTACACATCGTGTCCTGCCTCCCTCAACTTGGTCACCACCTCAGGATAATACCCGTTGCGCCAACTGCTTGCTACATATATCTTATGTTTCATATCGACTGCAAAGATACAAAAAAACGAGAAAAGACTCTCTAGTCAGCAATAAAATTCTCTAAATCTCCAAAAGTTGTATCCAAGAAAGTATAATCTATTAATATATGAGGCTTTAGAGTCTGGTATTCTTCTGATAACTGATGATGTGGCTTCAGATGGAAAGCCAGTCTCAAGTCATCTTTTCCTTCCTCTATATCAATTTGCTTGGCTTCACTTCCCTTAATGGTTCTTATTCTTGTTATTTCATACACATCACGTATGCCCTTTCCCTTGAAACATGGAATGAAATAGTGCAGGTTATGAAGAGCTATAGAAGTTGGGAACAAAGGACCAGTATAATAAAGGTCAGCCACTCCTTCCTCAAACTTCTTCAGATAGTTCTTTCTGCTACTCTCTCTTACCATTCCAATCAATACCCTATCTCCAACTTCCATAAAGGTTCCTTTTTGTGGAATCACATTTGCTATCGTAGCAGCAGATTTCATATCAATTAGCTCCTGAATGAAATGCTCTAACAGTTTCCTGTTCTCCTCGTCATTTGGTCTCAACGGGAAAGCTCCGATATTCACTTCGTCAAGTGATTGTTGGAATTTGGCTTTAGCGATCTCTATTGGGTCACCATTACCAGGAAACAGAATATAGCCGCCTATCACTTCTTTCTTTAGAGCACTATCACCATTTTTGTTATCCTTGTAGTAAATAGCATCACGATAGCGATGCATCTGGTTGATTGCATCGTCCGGAGGAGTATCTACGCCTGTATCTGTTCTGTCGTTGATGCGATATTTTGCATCGAAGAGATAGGTCATCTTCATCCCCTTTTCGATGTCATCCTTTGTAAGTTGCAGCACGATGTCTGGTTTCTGTGCAACAGTCGGCACGACAAGATGCTCCATACTAATAGAGTCGTTCTCCTTGTCTGTATGTTTCGGATTATAGACTAGTTCTGCCAACTCTATCCCATCTTTGCTAAACAAGATTCGTGAGTGCTCACCTTTACCCAATTCCCATGTAAACACACCATTCATTTCCATACGGTTGCGATGATCCACATCCACATCGAATCCCAACTGTTTCCTAACGATGTGGCTCACCTCTATGAAGCACCATATCTCATAAAGCGTAGCAATGTCCTTCGATTGCAGCCGGTACATACCGTCATTTAGCGAATAGGCCCGTCTCAGCAGATTCCATGTCCTATATATCTGACTATAACCTGTAGCCCTTTGTAGTACCAAACTCTCTTGTGTCAAGCCTTTAAACCGTCCAACTGTCCTGAAGAATGGATTCCTCTGCAAGTGCGTCAGCGTCTTTTCCATCTCATTCATCTCCTTCTTCAGCGATTCCGATGTATTCTTGATGGCCTCGATGCGCTTCTTCAATATTTCATATTTGGCAGTAATCTGTCCCAGCGCATATTTCAAGAAGCGGTTCTCCTGTGTGTCGTTCGACTGAATATGTTCCTCAACACGATAAAGATGAGCCTGCTCTTTACGGTGTTCTGCCAACTCATTCTCAATGTTAGTTGGCACCTGTTTCAACTTGTCCGCCCTCAGATACACCTCATAGCCGCGAAGTCTGCGTCTTGGTCTTTCAATGATGCTGCGACAGGCCTTTACGAACTTCTCCTGTTCACCTGCAAAAATGCTCCACCAAATCAGTTCTGGCGTATCACCCTTCGTATCAGGCGAAAACCCATGAAATGTGCGCTTCATGTAGTCGAGTGCCAACATACGATACTCCGCCTCAATGTCCTCAACTATTTTCTTCCAATGTTCATGGTAATTCAGCTTGGTGCTCAGCACCTCATAACCCAATTTGAAGTGCCGTTGCTCCTTACCTATATTATATATTAATTGCAGTTCGCTTCTGCCAATTTCGTTGCCATAGTTGATAAAACCAGCCAACGTATGTCCTCTAAAGCTGAAGCAGTCGTTGTCTGCCTGGAGCATCGAACCAAATTGTGCCTTGCTAACATGCTGGTCAAACTCAACCCAGATGGGATATTCGGCATTGTCGAAGAACACCGCCTTAGCCTGTTCTCCATTTTCAATTGGTTCTTCATTAATCGTCGCTGACTTTACGCCATCCGTCCAAGTGTAAGTAGTAAGCAGATTTTCTCTGCCTACATTTCTTACAGCCTTTCCCCAAATGGCCTCATACTTCGAACACTCCACATACATCGTGAAGTCCTCATGTTCTATCGTCAGCAACTCCATATCTCTTTAACTCCAGAAACTGGTGTAGCCAGAATCGAGACGTTTCTTCATTTCATCAAGTTTGGCAAGAGAAACAGAAGTATAAACGTCATCATCGTCTTCATCAAAGATTTCTGCGAATATGGTTTCAAGTCCGTCTTTTATTGCCTTACCTAAGTCATCAAGGAATGTCTTGCTAACCTTTGTCTCATCACCTTCAATACGAGAAAGAATCTTCATATTGGTAATTTCGTCCAAAGCACGCGCTATTACGAACTCTTCCTTATAAGTCGATTCGTCATCACCCTCAATCTTGTTGTAGGGCAGATTGTTGACTACATAAAGCAGCACCTCATTTCTCGTACGATATGCAACCTTGAATGGTGTACCCTCCAACTTATCATTTACCTTCTGAAGGTACTCGATAGCAGTATCGCATACTCCTTTATATGTAGAGTAGACATCCACTCCCTCAACGGCATTTCCTATTAATTCTGCAGCACCAAGCTTGCCTATCTGCTCATACTTATTGGCAAGACCACCATTGAGATCGACTTTATTCATTTCAATTGTCATGGCCCTATCAAGCACTTTGCGTGAGAATGAGAATGTGGTTTCGTCCATATTTACAGTACCAACAACAATGAGGTTCTGAGGAATACAGATACCATCTTCATTAAATTGCTTTCTAATGTCATCATCGGTTGTTAGCTGAGCCGTTAGGTCAAAGTACCATTGTTCGTCACTTTTCTTTAGAATTGGGTCTGTAGTAACATTCCCATCAGCGTCTGCTTTACGACTTTCAATTACGCTTAGATACTCAGCGAAGTATTGCTCCACTGGAGCCAAATTCATTTCGTCAAGACATAGGAAATATGGTACCTCTATGTCTTCCCATGCTCTCGCAACAAACTTAAGAAATTCTCCTGCCACGAAGACCACTCCATTTCCGTCTTTGTCAGCACCAATACGACTTACATAGCCAATCAGTTCACTTGAATCGTGCCAATTGGGTTTCACTTGCACCATCTCGAAGTTCCTAGGCTTTTGTGCATTGAACTCCTCTGAATCTGCGTCCCAACAAGCGCGTGCTAATTCACGAACTATTCTTGATTTACCTGTTCCAGAAATGCCAGCAAGCAAAAGAAATGGCTTTGACTTGATGGCGGTAATGAATGGACGATATTTAGATGTTTCGACACTTGTTGCAGCTGATGATGTGATGTTTCTTTCATTATTACTGTCATCTACACCAAGTATTACATAGTTGTCTCTGCCCGAGAAGAAAGAATATAATGTTTCGTAATTTTTGTGTCCACGTTTAGTAATTTCAACAGAGAAGCGTCGATATCCAAGTTTTCTTACTACCATGATGTCGCCTTCAGCAGGATCATCGTCAGCATAGAGTTTTTTCCAATCATTTCCACAGATCCGCCAATCTTTTTCACCACCATATCCTTTATGTATGGTTATTCCTGTTGGAAAGTAGCTAGGATTGTCTACATGACAAACAAAAATAGAAGTATACTCATCTGTTGCATTTAAAGGGATGTCCCAAAAAGAATCAACAGACTCTGTACATATAGCAACGGACCTCGTAACGTCCTGCTTTGTCATTCTTTTTAAATATACTTTTTGCATATTTTTTGTTGTTAGATCAATATTTAATTAAAGCTTTTTACTTGGAAACATTATGGCTTTCTTTTTATCTTTTATAAACCACACGACCATTTTCAAAAATAATATGCCTCTGTCGTACGCCAAGAATCATATTGTATCTTTTGGCTGTTTCTGAGGTTCCTGATAAAACAGACAAATTATATGTTGTTCCCTTTTTCTCTATACAAATAAAGTCTCCAACAGACAAAGTATGTGGTAGCATTGACTTGAAGTCACCACCAAATCGTAAGTCTGTGGCGTCATTAACAGTAACATTGTAAATGTACGTTGAATGAGCCATAGTAAAGGATAGATAGTAACTACTGTTAAAGAACATGTAGTGTACATCTTGAGTAAATCCAACTTCATGAGTTATATCATGAGGAAATACTTTATGAACGTATAGATTACCTGCCATATTATTGTTCCTCCCAATATTGTATTAGTGCTTGTTCTCTCTCTTCAATTTCATCAAGCATTTCCTGCTTGAAGTGAATAGGATATTTATGCTTCTCGATGTTGCTGTCAACTTCAGCAGAAGTGTATCGTATTCCTCCTGTCATTTTATCAAGGAGTTCCAAATAATTTCGACCAAGGATGTTCCATTCTTTGTCATCTAACAGATCTTCTTCAGCAGCTATCTGAATTGTCCATTGTTCTGCGATGACTCGTGCAATGTTTGGGAATGTTTTACTACGCCATTTTTGTCGTTCCTCAGGAGTCTTTGTTTTTGTAAATCCATCAGAGTACCATTTTGGTTGCGACTTGCCGCTACCAAAATAGATGCGTTCACCTTGATCATCTGTTGGTTTGGAAGGATGGAGCGGACGAAGATTCTTAATCCATAAGCAAGTATTCTTCGAATACGGGTCGCCAAACATGAATGGCTGTATTGCTTGGTCAGGTTTTCTCCATCGTGTACTCATAATGCCAACGGGATTCTCGATGGCGATTCGTTTAATATTGGCTCTAGCCAGAAACAGAAAGAAGTTTACACCTTCCTCTCTGTCCTTTGCTCTGTTCGGATAACGAGGATGTGGTCTCCTTTCATTAAAAGGCTTGTCTTTGTCAGCCGGATCATAATACCATTGGGCACCGCTAACGGCCAAATACGTGCAAGGCGGGTGTCCTATCATTATGTCCCAATCGCCGTCAATAACAGCCTGTTCACCATTCTGAAGAGTAAGGTCTGTTTTATCAAGAACCGTTGTGATATCATGATTGAAATGCCATTCAGGATGAGGCTCTGCCATATCCGTTCCAAAAATGGTTCCACTACATTCAAACAGGTCACAACTGAAGGCATTATGTCCCAATTTTCTAAATGCTCTGCAGCAAGCTTGGCTTTCTTCGCAGGCTATTAATATGTTTAGTTTTCTTTTCATTTCTTGGATTCTAAAACTTCATACATCGATTCTGCGATAGCCTTTGCAAACAAGACAGGAACAGCATTCCCTATCATTTTGTAGCAATAGGGATTGGATGCGACAAACTTGTAGTCAATAGGGAAGGACTGAAGGAGTGCTGCTTCACGAATAGTGATTGTTCGCAATTGCTCAATGTCTGGATGAATGAACATGTATCCATCCTTGTGGAGGTGAGCAACTATCGTTGGGGAAGGCTTATCCCATTCAAGGTTGCGGTATTTAATATGATTGGAGGTGTGGCCAGTGATTCTTGTGTAGAAATCCATTTTCTCCTGTTGTGAGAAAGTGTTCATGTTATTAGCCAACCATTCTGTAAATAACCTTTGGTCTCGTTCACCATGATATCGTGGAATATGCAAATCGATTTGTTCACCATCTCTTTGCTCATGCGACACATTATTTCTACCCACACGGATTATTTTGTCTTTTGGGAAAAGTTTTGGCATGCTGCCAATTGCATCTCTGACGGTCTTATGAGGCTTTTTGCTCTTGTGTGAAGAGAGACTCTGATAGAAGTCTTCTAGATCAAGTCCTGAACCATATTGTGTACCTATGATAATAACACGATTACGTTTCTGAGGAACATCGAAGTCCTCAGCACAATAAACAGAATCTTTCAGTAAATCTGGCGTGCGAATATCATAACCAATTGCTTTAAATGCCTCGAATATTCGATAACGAACAGGGGTATCTCCAGGGCATGCACTTAATAAGCCGGGAACATTTTCAAAGACAAAGACTTTAGGCTTGAAAGCATCTACAATTTTCACAAAGCTCTCAAATAAGTAGTTCCTGTAGTCGAACTTCATCCCTGTTGGTGACTGAGCACGTCCTGCAATAGAATAGGCTTGACATGGAGGACCGCCAATTATTAGGTCAACACTCTCTCCAACCAATCCTCTGAGTCCTTTCGTCACTATATCAGAATGATTCTCTTTCTCATAAACCTTTTTCGTTTCGTTAGACCAATTACCATATATTAGCTCGTCTGTTTTCTGAACATCAAACTTAATGACCCGCTTTTTTGCATCCTCTATGCTATGGTTCCATTTGTCAACAAGACGCTGACGTAATGTGTTAACCATTGGTGTTTCCCATTCCACATGAGCAAGACCTTCGAATTTGCCAGTCTGCAGAAAACCTTCTGATAGCCCTCCACATCCTGCAAATAAATCAATGAATGTATATTTCTTCTTTGTCATATCCTTGTTTCTGGGCCATGAAAAAGCCCCCTTTTCGTTTTTGAAAAGAGGGCGCGGAAGAGATTGAGAGGAGCAAGGCTTAGCACGGCCTACACCAGACAACAATCGTACTGTCCACGCCCCCCGTTTGTGAAGAGCGAGACATCCGATGACCTTGTCTGACTGATGTGTTCTGTGAAGTGCTAATTCTGCTCCAACAGCCTAATCAAGGATGTTCAAGACACAATATTCCTATGTCGTATTTTCGTTTTTATTACTCATACATATTTGTTTATGAGCAATCAGACTATATCTTCAGGCTTGTTTACAGGTAATTCGAAAGAGACCTCAGGACACAAAAGAAGCGCAGACTTGGCTCTTCTCTCGTATCGTGAGGTCGTAGGAATTACCCGTAACACTAGATATAAGTCATGCCCACGCTATCGCGCAGGCATCGGCTGACTTACTCAAAGTGTTACAATCGTTGAAATTTCCTACGTTTCACGATACTCTGAATAAATAGCTGATGCTATTGTTTATTCCCTCGATGTCACACTGGCCCTCCTCTGAGGTTGTGGTGCCAGTGATTGAGTGCAAAGGTACGACGAATTTTCGAATTATCCAAATTTTGGAGCAAAAAAGAAAACAAATGTTATCAAATTGTATAATTTTATAATAAACTATAGAAAAAATCTTTGATTTTTTCGTTTCTTGACAAAAAGTAAGTATTTTTGCACCAACAATATATAAATAGCTAAAAATATGGTATTCTATGCCGGATAAAGAAAAACCCGACGAAGTCTGCGGACTTCAGGAGACAGTAAGCGCCCTGAAGTCCGCCCCGAAAAGCCATACGCTTGCATTTTCAGATGTAATAGCATATCAGTTATTATCATTCCGGTGGCCTCCATGAGGTTTCCGGCAGTGTTGCGTGTGTCTCATAGAGCACGCGTTTATATCAATTTTTATATTAACTAAACGGCCGTGAAAAGGCACGGCCAGAGTGAAGTGAGCGAAAGAAGTCTCGCGAGTGAAACAGTGCACATTCTTAGCTTCTTCCTCACAAAGCTCAAAAGAAATGAGACAAGTTGTTTTAACCGCTGACACACCGCTGTCGGCATTGTTCCGTAAGAACTTCTACGAAGAGTTGAGAACTGTCATCGAGTCGTGGCGACCGTACCTTATTGGCGACGACCCAGACATCGATGCACTCGCCCTAACCCGTTTCGAGTTCGACAAGAAGCGCATCTATTCCAACCGTGTTTATTATGACTTGCTCGACTTGGACGATCTTGGTTCTCTGCAAGTACCGTTGAGCCATCTGGCTCATTATCTGGCATGTCATTCTAACCTGAGTAGTAGCTATGCTACGCTTTATCGTCAAATGAAGAAGTGCCGACAAGAACGACAGTAACCGCGTCACAAAAGATCAGGTTTGTCGAATAGTATAGAGGTGATGAGTTCAAACACCTCAATCACATATTGGGAATTTGGGTTAGCCTTACGGACAAAAATAGCCATAAAATTGTCCATGCCATCCATTTTTCCTTCGGCAGTCTTGATAATATACTTATCGTGAAACTCATAAGTATTGAACCACCTTACAAACAGGCGATTGCGGAACATCTGTTTCCCGTCGCCTGTTTCTGTGAGGTACAGCATCACTTCATTGCCGTTTGCCTCGAAGAATTCCTCTACAATCGCTATTATCGTTTGCCTTAGTTTCTGATCAAGTTGTGAGGCTACATGCTGACGGTTTACGATGTCAATTGTGTACGCACCACTATTGATAATCGATGTGTCAGGAGAAAAGACAATGTCATACTGAATGCCATGATCTGTCTGGAAATAATAATGTGAGTCTTCTTGTGTCTGCCATACCCTATAGGGCGAGTGCAGATTGATGTTTTCCAATCTGAGAGCGTTCATAGTAAAAAGATTTAGAGGGCTGACAATTAATAGTTGAACAGCCCTTGTTGGTACATGAGTTCCAAATTTTCTCTCGATTTCTGAACGCGCTCGCGTTTCTTAGACATCATTTCCCGGAATGCGGCTCTCACCTCTTCACGGGTTCGTTTGATTGTTGTTTCCATTTTTCTTAAATTAAGGATGTGTTATTTGTCGGTGCAAATATAGACATTTATTCCAAATCTACAAAATTCTTCGCGTTTTTTTTGTTCTTTTCTGTCCAATCGTACCCTTTTGGGGTACTATGCATCAGATAATTACTTGTAATCCCTATTGATTTGTTGTACCTTTGTGTCTGTGTTCGCGACACGAGTGTATAACAGTTAAAAGCCGGAAGCTATGCAACAAGCAACAATTCAGAGATTATTACCGCAGGGCGCTACCACGAGTAGCGCCCACCTCTGCGTGATGGTCGTAGCCCTCACGCCGTTCACCCAATGTCGAACCGTCAATCCATTCAGATATGAAACAAGTGATAGACCCCCAAATGCGGCTGTCGGAACACTTCACGCTGGGCGAGATGCTACAGTCGCGTACAGCCGAGACGCATCAGCCCAAACCGATTCCGAACATCCCGCTGAAATGTCATGTGACAGCCCTGCAGAACCTCTGCCGGCACTGTCTCGAACCTACCCGCCAGCACTTTGGCCTGCCCATCCAGGTGACCTCCGGCTACCGCTGCGAACTGCTCAACCGCCTCGTTGGCGGTGTCAGCACCTCCCAGCACCTGCGAGGCGAGGCCGCCGACATCACCGTCCCCCGTAAGCACTGGCCCTTCTGCTACACCAACACCGAGCAGATCGCGCGCCTGCTCTTCCAGTGGATGCGCGACAACGTGGACTACGACCAGCTGATCCTGGAGCACCAGGGCAGCAGGTGGTGGGTACACGTCAGCTGCCGTGTCGATCTCCGCAAGAACCGCCGTCAGGCATTGAAAATTGATAATTGAGCAATGAGAAGATCTGTTTATGAAGAAGGATTCCTTCAGCTGCGGCGCAACCTGCTGTCGCAGCCGGAAATAGCCAACTTGCTTGCCGAGGAGGGCTGGGCCGGCATAGGCCTGTATGTCGGCATCAACCTCTACCTGTCTCACTGTGAGGCGGGCTGGGGTTCCTATACCGGCCGTCAGCTGAGTGCCCTCGCCATTCAGGGTCGGAAGCACCGCAGCGACGTGTCGCGTATCATCACCGGCTACGGGCTGTTCGTGGTCGAAGGGTCGCGCTTCACTTCGCTATGGATGCAGCGTCAGTGCGGTGTGGATGCCGATAAGATACGCCACTCCCGCGCGAACCATATAACACGCGCTGAAGAAATAGAGAAAGATAAAGAAAAAGAAAATAAAGAAAAAGGCGGGAAGGTTCCCGATGTGATCGGACCTTCCGCCTACGAACGAGTGAGCCGCGCGGGCCTGCGCCACGGTCACCACGGCGAGCCCGTACCCTGGTGGGCACCGCCACAGCTCGACCTGCGCTGCGTCTGGAGCCTGTGTGCCGACAGCTGGATGCCGTCCGACGCCGTCGACCCTGAGGCGGAACGGCTGCGGCGGGCGGAGATGAGCGACGAGGACTTCATGATGAAGACCGCCTACGAGAGATTAACGGTAGAGGAGCAATCAAGGATTCAGGACTTTGGAATTAGAGGTTAGATAAAACACAGAGACACAGAGATACAGAGGAATTATCTTTGTATGAGCTGAGATTAAAAAACTCTGTGTCTTTGTACCTCTGTGTTGAATAAAAAGAGATTATAGAATATATGACAATCGATAGTTTCAAGCCCCAGAAGGAGTGGCAGCAGACCTCCACGGGCTATTACATCGTACCGGCCGACAAGCTGGACATCAAAAAGAAGAAGACCGACGAGAACGGCAACGCAACCATCGTGCGCTGCACCTGTCCCGACTGCTCGGACAGCCGCAAGCACAGTGAGGAACGTTGCGTGAGGCTCGACATGATGACGGGACTGGGCAAGTGCTACAACTGCGGCTTCCGTTTCATCCTCGGCAGTAAGGTGACGCAGTACAACCAGAAGCGCGGCTTCCAGAAAAAGAACTGGAAACTGCCGCGTACCGACCACCTGACGGCACTCGACGCCGTGGCCATCGACTACCTGCTGCGGCGCAGGATACAGCCCCAGACAGCCTACCGGGCCGGTGTGCGCTCGGCTAAGCGCACCTTCAACGGCATAGAGCGCACGTGTCTGGCCTTCACCTACCAGGAGGGCACGAAGGTGGTGAACATCCAGTACAAGAGCACCGACAAGCACTTCGAGCTGGAGCCGGACTGCGAACTGATTCCCTGGAACATCGACGCCGCCATCGGTCAGGACAGCATCATCATCACCGAGGGCATGATGGACGCGCTGGCACTGATGGAGTGCGGCTTCGACAACGTGATCTCCGTACCAAACGGCGCCGAGACCGACATGCGCTCCTTCCAGCGGTTCCGCTACAGTCACCTGGACCACCTCCAGACCATCTACCTGGCGGGCGACATGGACGAGCCGGGCGAGAAGCTGCGGGGGAAGCTGGCGGAGTACTTCGGCGAGGCACGGTGCCGTATCGTGGAATGGCGCACGGGCGACGACGACAGTCCCATGATGGCGAAGGATGCCAACGAGATGCTCGTCAGCTACGGCACCGACGCCGTGCTGCAGTGCATCAACCACGCCAGGCCCTGTCCCATCGCGGGCGTGGAGACCGTCGGCGACTACCGTGAGCGGGTGCTCGGCATCTGGGAGAACGGCATCACGCCGGGCAAGAAGGTGGGCTGGGGCGAGTTCGACGACCACGTGCAGTTTGAGCCGGGACGCTCGCTGATCATCGTCGGTGAGCCGAACACGGGCAAGTCGACCTTCGCCGACGACCTGATCCTGAACCTGGCACTGCTCCACGGCTGGAAGGCCGCCCTCTACTCGCCGGAGATGTTCCCACCCGAGCGGCATATCGAGCGACTGGCCACGACCATCGCGGGCCGCCGCTTCCGCAAGGAGGAAGTGCTGACGGAGCGGGGCGTCGACTACCGACGAACCAGCATCCCGAAGCCGATGGCAGAGCGCATACTCGACTGGCTGCAGGACAACATCTACTTCGTCACCGAGGAGTCGGGGCGCACCATCCACAAGCTGCTCCACCGGGCCGAACAGCTGCAGCGGCGCTACGGCATCCGTCAGCTGCTGCTCGACCCCTTCAACTACATCCAGCTGCCCGACGGGGCGAAGAGCGACACGATGAAGATCGGCGACGTGCTGGCCGAGATAGAGCTGTTCGCCCACCGTACGGGACTGCTCGTGATCGTGGTCGTACACCCCTCGAAGCCGCAGAAGGGCGAGCAGATAGAGTCGCTCTACAACGCGAGCGGCTCGGCAGAGTTCCGCAACCGTGCCGACTACGGACTGGTGCTGGTGAACGACGACAAGCAGTGCCCCTCGAACACGCTGCACCTGCTGAAGGTGATCGTCGACAAGGTGCGCGACGACGCGATGGGCCAAAAGGGCGTCTGCCATCTCTCGTTCAATCCGGTGAACTACCGTCACGGCATGGTGCAGACGATCCATCAGACGGGCGAGTACAACACGTACAACCTGCTGGACATCAGCCCCCACTGCTGGCTCGACCGCGCGGAGGAGATAGAGATTTTTTAAATAATAAAACACAGAGACACAGAGATACAGAGGAATTATAAAAAGGAGATTATAGTTTAATGGATATTCAATGTATGAAGTGCGGCCGGTGGCTGCCACAGGAGAAATTAGAACGTATGAAGACAGGCACTTACCGACGGGTGTGCAACCACTGCAAGTGGCTCTACTACGTGAAGCCGAGCCGTGAACGCCGCATTCTCCGCGAGCTCGATGCCCGCCACAAAACGTAACGAATCGCAAGGCGAAAAGTAACGAATCGTCTCCCAAAACGTAATGAATTGCAGGGCGATTCGTTACGTTTTACGTGCCATATCTTTTGGAAATTCGCAAAAAATGATTATCTTTGCACCATGAAACAGAAGAATAAACATATGAAGAAACTAATCCTGACAATGATGGCGCTGGCGATGCACAGTGTCACACCGGGGACATAATCAAGCACGTTATGAATCATTTTAAATCAATTCTCGTTCTTGTTGGGATACTAACCCTGGCAACCTCTTGTTCGAACTCAGGCGACGACAACCCCGCCGATGAGCCGATGCTGAAAGGCACTATCGCATCGTATAGTGACTATGGTGCTGCCATATTGGACATCACGGAAGCAGACATGACGAAGGCAGGATTCACACTTGGCGACGACATCGGTATCAGCGTCGATGACAAAGATGAAATCGTCATGCCTTACTTCGACGGCTACTACATCGCCAATGGCGAATACGTGTGCGTGGCTAATCCTAACTACTCCGGCATCTTTTTCACAGCCAATAACATCGGACTGCCCCAGGAACTCAGGGGGCTGGAGGGACACGCCGTCACCGTCAGGATGAAAGAAAAAGGTGGGAGCCGCGATGTGCAAGAGGCTATGGGTATGAAATACACCAACGAGCGCAGTGACTATCCAGGGCTCTCCGATGCTGAGTATGCCAACGCACGTGCAGCGAAGGGCGGCCAAATAGCAAGCGGCGTGCTACATCGCAGTTCTTCGCCGTTCTCCAACGGAACCAACCGCGCCTACTACGTATCAGATTATTTGGAAGGCAAGAAGGTGAAGACGGTGCTCAACCTCGCCGACACGGAGGAGAAGATGCTGGGGTACGATATGCCTCCCTACAGCCGTACACTCTGGGATGGAGGCCACGTGATACTGTGTCCGGTGAAAACTGACCCTACGTCGGACGACTACAACAACCAGCTGATAGCGGCGTTGAAGGTACTCCCGATGCACCCAGCCCCCTACGTCGTGCATTGCATGGAGGGGAAGGACCGCACCGGCTATGTGTGTGCACTATTGGAGGGGCTGTGCGGAGCGACGTATGACGAGATGGTGAGCGACTATCTGATCACCTATTACAATTATTACGGGATTACCCCGGAAACGGACCCTGATGTATGCAACACCCTGTTGTCGTTGAATCTCAACCCGTGCCTGATGTTTTATGCCGGTGTCGACAATGAGGCACAACTGCCGAACGTTGACTTCGCCAAGGCGTTTTCCAACTATCTGCTCTCTCACGGCATGAGCCAGCAGCAACTCGACGCATTGATTCAGGCCCTGACACAGCGGGGTGACACTCCTTTATGTTGCAAGCTTGAATGTACGAGCGTGAGAGACTTCAACAAAGTTAAAGTATAAAAAAATCGTTCACAAATTTGTGAATATCAGAATAAAGTTGTATCTTTGCCGCAAAAATATGATCCACAATGATTGTCACCTTTGAACAAGAATACCTTAGGGAACTCTATGAGGAGGGTAAGTGTAGCGACAAGCATCACCGCTTCCAGCCTCAGATAGTCAGGAAGTACACGCGTACAATTGACCTGATGAAGAAACTTGCTAATGTCATGTGCCTGACGCAATATGGCGGTCTGCACTATGAGGCCTTGCACGGCGATAAGGAGGGACTTTCGTCGGTAAAGGTTAACGACCAATACCGTATTGAGTTTCGCGAGATTCTTGATGGCGACAAGACGATAGCAGAGGTGGTGAGTATTACGGAATTGTCAAACCATTATAAATGATAGATGATATGGTACACGTAGAAGGAATCGACGATCGAATGATTGCGAACAATTTGGAACCGCACTATCTGACCCATCCGGGTGAGGTGATTAAAGACGAGTTGGAGGCCCGTGGCATCAGCCAGCGTCAGTTGGCAAAGAGTATCGGCGTGCCTGCCAGCCAACTGAACGAGTTGCTGAATGCCAAGCGTTCACTGAGTGCAGAAATGGCTCTGCTGATAGGTCAGGCCTTAGGTCTAGACCCTGCTCCGCTGCTGGCTTTGCAAACCGATTACAATCTGCTTTCTGCCAAGCGCAACAAGTCGTTCTTGGAGCGCCTGAAAGATATTCCAAGGATTGCGGCTGTGTTCTGAAAATCAATGCTAAGGTCGAGGAAGAGTATTATTGAATAACAAAAGTTCCATTTTAACAATGAAAATATATAGGATTCTTTTTCTTATAGCTATTATGATGTCGGCGCATCATGCATCAGCTCAGGAGATTTCAATTGTGACACACGAAAACGCGTTGGCTATTGCAATCACAGCAGAGTCGGAAACAGAAAAGTATGACAATATTCAGCTTCTTCTGGACAAAAAGGGTGCAGGTGTTTTCTATAAGAAGCTTGTCAAGAGTCTTCGCAAATTCGGTGTATGGTCAAACGTTGCATCTGAAAACAATATCGCTGGCTTCGAGAAATCTCTGAAGAAACAGATTCCAATCCAGGGAATCTTCTTTGAGAATGAGGGCAATGGGTATTGCTCGGGGATGAGATAATACCTTTACTCAGGTGAGAAAGCTGGTGGATTTCTTTTACAGAATAAGGATAGCCAAGTCAGATATTCCCGATTGGCTCAATAAATTTCTTAAGGCAAGGTGGGAACTACAAGCAAAAGAACAAGAGATGAAAGAAATAAAGAAAAGAAACAAGAATCTTTTCAAATAATGACAGGGGCAGGATACATTGCAACATGGCTGTCTGTCTTCCCATTATGTCACGCCGGGGTCGGGATACATTGACATTGGCACGTAGTGATTACGTGCCATATCTTTTGGAAATTCGCAAAAAATGATTATCTTTGCACCATGAAACAGAAGATATTACTATTAATGGCATGTTTCTGCCTGACAACGGTCATGGCTGCAAACCAGCGTTTTAGAATTGCTGAACAGGGAAAGACTGCTCAGATCATAGTAGACGATCAGGATTGGAAAGGCGTGATTCGTGCGGCCCGAGACCTCAGTCACGACGTGCTGAAGGTTTCTGGTGTCACACCCGAAGTGGTCTGTGACAATCAGACCGAAGCAGGAAGCATTATCGTTGGAACCATCGGCAAGAGCCGCATCATCGACAAACTCGTCAAGCAGAAAAAGCTCGACGTGAACGGGATTCGCGGGAAGTGGGAGTCGTTTGTCATCGATGTCATCGACGGGAACCTGGTCATTGCAGGCAGCGACAAGCGCGGCACCATCTATGGTATCTACGAGATCTCGCAGCGTATCGGCGTGTCACCCTGGTACTGGTGGGCTGACGTGCCTGTGAAGCACCAGGACGAAGTATACTGGGATGCTGGCCGCTACGTGAGTCAGGAGCCAACCATAAAATACCGCGGCATCTTTATCAACGATGAGGACTGGGGCCTGAAGCCTTGGTCGACCTATAATTACGAGAAGGAGCTGGGCGACATCGGTCCTAAGACCTACGCCAGGGTTTGCGAGCTTTTGCTGCGTCTGAAGGCGAATATGTTGGCACCGGCGATGCACTCTTGTACAGGAGCTTTCTACAGCCATCCTGAGAGTAAGGTGGTGGCCGACTCGTTTGGTATCATCATCACCACCTCGCATTGCGAACCGCTGTTGCTGAACAATGCCGCCAAGAGCGAGTGGGACTCAAAGCGCGACGGCGAATGGAACTACAAGACCAATCCCCAGACCATCTGGAAGAAATGGGACGACCGTCTGTCGGAGGCCTCCCAGTATGAGAATATCTATACCGTCGCCATGCGTGGCGTTCACGATGAAGGCCTGAAAGGCAACCTGCCCATGGAGGAACGTGTGCCGTTGATAGAGAAGGTGATCGGCGACCAGCGACAGTTGCTCGAGAAACATATCGGCCGGAAAGCCAAAGATATCCCCCAGATCTTTGTGCCCTACAAAGAGACCATGGATATCTACGAGAACGGTCTGCAGGTGCCCGATGACATCACGCTCGTCTGGGTAGACGACAACTACGGCTATATGAAGCGCGTGGCAAGTCCTGAGGAACAGAAGCGCAGCGGTGGTTCGGGCGTCTATTACCACCTGTCCTATTTAGGAGCCCCACACGACTACCTGTGGATCTGTACCACCCCACCGGTGCTGATGTACGAGGAACTGAAGAAAGCCTACGACGCAGGGGCCGACCGCTATTGGCTGTTGAACGTGGGCGACATCAAACCCATGGAACTGGGCATGCAGACCTTCTTCGATATGGCCTGGAACATCAACAGTTTCACGATTGAAAACGTCAATCAACACCAGGCGAAGATGTTGGCCAGTATCTTTGGCAGCCAGTATGAGAACCAATTCCAACAGATGCTCGACGAGTACTATCGTCTGGCATGGAGCCGTAAGCCGGAATTTATGGGCTGGGAATACGAATGGGACGACAAGGCGCATACGGGCCTGAAGCCTACGGAGTTCTCGTTCTTCAACTATGACGATTTCCAACAGCGTCTGGCCGACTATCAGCGCATCAGCGATGAAGCCGAAAAGCTGAGCAATGGTTCAGCAGCCTATTATGAACTGATACAGTTCCCCATACAAGGTGCCTACCAGATGAACCGCAAATTCATGATGGCCCAACTGAGCAATCAACAATTGAACTGGGGAGAGCCTGCACGCGCCCACTGGGCTGCCCTGCAGATGGAGGCCGCCTACGACAGCATCAATACGCTAAACCGTCGCTATAACGAACAGCTCGACGGCAAATGGCGCGGCATGATGGATCTGGCGCCAGCCTTTTGTGCCCTCTTCCATTTGAAGCCCGAAGTATCGAACCTCTCGTGGACAGGCATCGAGCCGATCGATCTGGCACCGAAACACGAGCCCCTGCAGGGCTGCTGCGTGCTCGATCTCTCTCAATTTGCTGAGAAAAGTGCAGACGCGAAACTGGTGAAAGGTCTTGGTTACGATTGGCAGGTGATGCAACTGGGCGAGGCTGCCTACTCATTCCCAGTCGTCACGCGCGATACAATAGAGGTCACCGTCTACACAATACCCTTCTGGCCGCTCTATAAGGGCAAGACCAATGCCATCGACATCTCAGTGGACGGCGGTGAGGTGCAGGTGTTTGAGAACAAGTTCGCGGAATACAGCCGTACTTGGAAGGACCAGGTGATGCGTAATGGTGCTGTCTGTCATCTGCGCTTTGCCGTTGACAAGACCAAGCCGCAGCACACCATCCGTTTCAAGGCTGTTGACCACGGTCAGATGCTCCAACGTGTCATCATCGACTGGGGCGGTCTAAAACCCACCTACGTCGGTCCTCCGTTCAAGCATTTTGGCTAACTCTACAAGGCTGATTCTCTTGGAATCGGCCTTATTTTTTTGTACCTTTGCCGATGCATCTGAGATGCATCGGCGAGTGAAGGCTGCGGCTCAGCATAGCTCGAGCGAGCTCGGCTCTGCATTCGCCTTGCACTTCACTTGCCAAGTGTTCAGGAAAGTCCTGAGCCTGGCGAAAGCCAGAGTGTTTAACGCAGTAGGGATGTGAATCCCGAGTAAAGAAAGGAGGACGATATGGCAGTAATGTACCGATTATCGCAGGTGACCTCACCCAAGCAGAAGGGTTACGGGAAGTGGTATCCGAGAGCCGTGATGACGAGCACCGTCGATACTGACGCTCTGGCCACGATCATGCAGCGCAACTGTACGGTGAAGAAGTCGGATATCCTGGCGGTGATCTCCGAGCTGATCGAGACGATGCAGGACCAGTTGCAGGACTCTAAGCGCGTAAAACTGAACGGCTTCGGCACGTTCAAGATCGGCATGACGAGCGAAGGGGCACTGACGGCAGCCGACTTCAGCGTGAGCAAGAATGTCAAAGGTCTGCACGTGCTGTTCCAGCCTGAGGTGAAGACCGACTCTAACGGTCAGCGTCAGAAGACGTTTATCACTGGTTGCAGCGTTCAGGAGGCGCCTAAGAACGCCGTGGACACCAGTAAGCCGAAGGAGACGGACGACGACGACGAGCCTGGTAATGGCGAGAACCCCGGCAGCAACGACAATCCCGGTTCGAACGACAACCCCGGCAGTAACGACAACCCCGGTTCGAACGACAACCCTTAAAAAGGTAAAAAGGTAAAAAAGTAAAAAGGTAAAAAGGGAAAGGAGGTTAAGATGAGGAAGAACTGGAAGACGATTGCGAAGATCGTAGTGGCAGTGCTCACGGCGTTGTTAAGTGCCATTGGCGGAGCAGCTGCCTCGGGCGTACAAATCTAAGTACGCCGTCTGAAGACGAGAGACCCAGAACACAAGTCTGGGTCTCTTTCGTTATTCAGTGATTCAGGGACTTCAGGTGGCTGAGAGGAGCCTCCATGATGTTCCATGAGAGGACGGCTCCATCGAAGCCGTAGCTCAGCACGGTATTCAGTGATTCCGAGATGTATGCCGGAGAGGTGGGTACCACCTTCTGACTGTAATTGATCTCTATGCCGGGGTACTTGCCGCAAGCATAAGGCTTCATGGCCTCGAGCTGCGAATGGAGGAATGCCACATTCATCTCTATAGGCGGATAACCGGAAGCGCCGGGAACTGTTTTCCGAAGCAGATCGTACTCGAAGCCCATGCCTGCAGGAGCAAAGGTCTGGCGGTAAAGCATGGGCTTGATAAAGTCAGCATGAGGGGCCAGGACAGCATAGTCCTGTCCCACGAAAGGCGCCATGAAGGGAGCGTACAGATCCATTCCCACCTCTAGGCCACGGCTGCGGAGACTGTCGGCGATGGCAGCCACCGAAGCGCTGACCACATGGCCTTTGGCCCTGAAGAAGTCGGCGGCAACCGGATTCTCAAAGCTGAAGCCATCAATCGGTGAGTAGCTGTCGACGGAGAAAAAGTCATCGCCCTTAGCCTCAAATTCCGACTTGACCGTCTGGAGATCGACCCCTTCAGCGGCATAGCGCGGGGCGCAGAGCGGGCAGCCGCAGCCCAGCACGCCACTCACACCGCCGACGAACGACTGGGTGCGGATGCGATCGAGGAACACGCCGTCGAAGCCGCAATCGCTGAACTGCCGGTCGTAGATGGCCACCACATTAGCGGCATTCTGCGGGTCGGACGGGCAGTTGAAGCGGAAGCCTTCGCCTGCAGCCTGGTCGTAGCTGGCCGGCATCTTCCCCCACAGGTCAACTGCAGGACTGTTCTCACACATCTCCTCCGTCTCGGCAAACACGGGCAGCCACAGCAGCATGCGGATGTCCCTGGCATGCAGGTACTCGCCCACCTGACGGTAGATGTCCTTGTCCAGGCTCCAGCCGATAATCACCTTATCCAAAGGAATGAGCCGGTTGACGGTGTCGATACGGCCGATAATCTGCTCAGCCGTATAGTCGGGCGAATGCCATCCACCCAGCGACACCTGGACGATATACCCCTGTCGCTTATGGTCGCTCTGCTGGCATGCCATCAGAACCAAAAGACCGAGAATCAATAATGCAATCTTCTTCATACACCAGGAAATCATTGGCTTGTAATCAGATGACATCATTATCTCAAGTCGGGCAGTTCCAGCCACTTGATATAGCAGAAGTCCTGACGGTGCGGCAGGTGCTTGTTCTTCGGATACATGCGCACGGCACTCCGGTAGTTGCCGAACTGATGGGGATCGATCTCACCCTCGAAGGTGTAGTTGTTGCCCTCGTGGCCGGTCACCTTCAACGGTTCGATAGAGAAGATACGTTCCTCACCGTTCTTGTCGGTGAAGACATTCACCTTCTCCAGGCCAACGGCATCATCGAGGCCCTGCTCGTTGATGACATACTTGATGCTGTACTTACGACCCGTTATTGCCCCAGATGCGGGGAAATCGGTCTCGGCACTGACCACGCTGATGGCATCCCAACGCTCGGCAACGGCCTCCTTCCACTGGGCAATCTCCTTCGCCAGGCGGTAGCCGTCCTTGGAGATCTCTTTGAAGCGCTTGGCCTCCTTGTTGTAGAACTTCTCATAGTAGTCGTCGAGCTGACGCTTCATCGTGTAGTGAGGCGCAATCTGTGCGATGGAGTTCTTGATGACCTTACACCAGCCCTTCGAGATGCCCTTCTTATCCTTGTTATAATAAAGGGGAACAATCTCGTTTTCCAACAGATTGTAGATGGTGGCAGCGTCGAGCCGGTCCTGATAATCCTGGTTCTGGTAGGTGCGCTTCTCGGTCAGGGCCCATCCGGCACCCTCACGATAGCCCTCCAGCCACCAGCCATCCTTCACGCTGAGATTGACGACACCATTCATCTCGGCCTTCTCACCGCTGGTGCCTGAAGCCTCCATCGGACGTGTAGGCGTGTTCATCCAGATATCCACACCCGACACCAGGCGACGGGCCAGGAGGAAGTCGTAGTCTTCGACGAAGATGATCTTGCCCTGGAACTCATCGCGCTGGGAGATCTCATAGATCATCTTGATCAGTCCCTGGCCTGCTCCGTCGGCAGGATGGGCCTTGCCTGCGAACAGGAACACCACGGGCCTCTCAGGATTGTTCACGATACGGCTCAGACGGTTGAGGTCGGTAAACAGCAGGTGAGCACGCTTATAGGTGGCAAAACGGCGGCAGAATCCGATGATCAGGGCATTGGGGTTAAAGCGTTCTGCCAGTTTGGTGATGCGTGAGGGATCGTTCTGGTTCTTCAGCCAGGTGGCATTGAACTGCTTCCTGATATAGTAGAGCAGGTTCTGCTTCATGACCATACGAGCCTTCCACAGCTCCTCATCGGGACAGTCGTAGATGCCTTTCCACATCTCTTCATTCGACTGGTCGGCCATCAGTCCCTTATCAAGGTATTTCTCGTAGATGTCGGTCAGCCATCCGGTAGCCACCCATGTGGGGAAGTGGACGCCATTGGTGACGTAGCCCACGTGATTCTCCTCAGGATAGTAGCCTGCCCAGATATTGGCAAACATCTTCTGTGAGACCCAGCCATGCAGCTTCGACACGCCATTGACCTCCTGACAGGTGTTGCAGGCGAAGGTTGACATGCAGAACCTCTCACCATGGTCATCGGGGTTCGTACGGCCCATGCCGATGAACTCGTCCCACGAGATACCGAGCTTCTGGGGATAGGCACCCAGGTACTTGCCGAAGAGGCCCTCGTCGAAGTAGTCGTGACCGGCAGGCACGGGCGTATGAACAGTATAGAGCGAAGAGGCGCGCACCAGCTCCATGGCCTGATTGAACGTCAGGCCCTCTTCGATATAGTCGCACAGGCGCTGCAGGTTACAAAGGGCAGCATGACCCTCGTTGCAGTGATATATATCCTTCTTGATGCCCAGCTTCTTCAGCAGCAGCATACCACCGATACCGAGCAGGATCTCCTGTTTCAGGCGGTTCTCCCAGTCGCCGCCATAGAGGGCATGGGTGATGGACTTGTCGAACTCGGAGTTCATATCGTTGTCGGTATCGAGCAGATAGAGCTTCACGCGACCTACATTCACACGCCATACATAGGCATGTACCTGATAGTTGTTATAGGGCACGTCGATCACCAGCGGGTTACCGTTCTCGTCGAGCTGGCGCACAATGGGCAGCGACCCGAAGTTCTGGCTCTCGTAGTTGGCAATCTGCTGTCCGTCCATCGACAGGCTCTGCGTGAAGTAGCCGAAACGATAGAGGAAGCCCACAGCGCACATGTCGACGTTGGAGTCGCTGGCCTCCTTCACATAGTCACCGGCCAGCATACTAAGACCGCCAGAGTAGATCTTCAGGGCAGAATGGAGGCCATACTCCATGCAGAAATAGGCCACTGACGGGCGCTTGGCGTCGGGCTTCACATCCATATACTTCCGGAATTTCGCATAGACATCGCCGATACGCTTCATGAGAGCCTTGTCTTTCAGGATTTCCTCCTTACGGGCATAGGTGAGACGCTCGAGCAGCATAACCGGATTGTGTCGCACATCGTGGTATATCTGGACATCGAGTTCGCGGAACAGGTCGCGGGCCTCGTGGTTCCATACCCACCACATGTTGTGGGCAATCTCGTTCAGGCACTTCAGTTGTTCAGGCAGTGTAGCCTTGACGGTCAGCACTCTCCATTGCGGAGCGTTTGCATAGTCTGCTTTAATTTTCATAATCCAAATTGCTAGTTTATTTGTTATTCTTTGTTTAATTGTTGTCTTCAGTTCAGTACTTGAAGCTGCTGCCTCCCACGAACTCACGCATGATGCTCGTCGGGGGAATCTCCTTGTCGCTGATGGGCAGGAAATAGTGGATGAACTTCAGCAGGCGGTGCGCTTCGGCATATTCGGGGCAGTTCTTCGGCACCGACGAGAGGATGATCTCTGCATGGGTGCGCAGCACGGCGAACTCGATGTTCAGCGCCGAGTTGAACATCACGTCGGCCGTCTCCTGGAAGGGGAAGATCCACTGGTCCTCAGCCTCGCAGACGCTCTTCCACTGGCTGATGGTCTCACGGGCCGTATAGGCTCCCTTGTTGAAGTCGCGGATGATGCGCCGCAACAGGCGGTTGTCCTGCGTCGGAATCCAGTTGTGGTCGTCGAGCGAGATGCTCGTCAGCGCCGAGATGTAGATCTTGTACTTCAGGGCATCGGACACATCCTTCGTCAGCAGCGGGTTCAGGGCATGAATGCCCTCGATGATGAGCACGCTGTCGCCCGAGAGACGGAACTTCTTGCCGTTGTACTCACGGCGGCCCGTCACGAAGTTATATTCAGGCACCTCTACCGTCTCACCCTTCATCAACCGCGAGAGATGCTCGCTCAACAACTGATGGTCGACGGTCTCGACATTGTCGAAATCGTACTGGCCGTTAGGGAGCTTCGGCGTATCGACGCGGTTCACGAAATAGTCATCGGTAGAGAACGAATACGGCCGCAGGCCACAGGCGAGCAGCTGGATGGAGAGACGTTTGCAGAACGTGGACTTGCCCGAGGAAGACGGTCCGGTAATCAGTACCAGGCGAATGGGATCCTTCTCGCGGTGGAAACGCTGTTCGATCTCCTCTGCAATCTTGACGATCTTCTTCTCCTGCAGAGCCTCACTCACCTGGATCAGCTCGGAGGCATAACCCTTGAGGATGGCCTTGTTGACATCGCCCGCATTCGACAGATGCATGATGATGTCCCAGCGCACCTTCTCGGCAAAGACCTCGAACGTGCGTGGCTGGCTAACCTTCTCTGCCAGCACCGAGGGATTCCGCTTGTCGGGCACGCGCAGCAGCAGTCCGTCCTGATAGCGCTCCAGTCCCCACACCTTCAGGTAGCCTGCAGAGGGCACCAGCGGGCCATAGTAATAATCGATGGTGTCGCCCAATGTATAATAATAGGTATAGACCTGTCCGCTGGTCTCGAGCAGCTTCACCTTATCGAAGAATCCACGCTCCGTAAACACGCGCACAGCCTCCTCCAAAGGAGCCTCCATGCGGCGGAAAGGCATATCGGCATCGATGATCTCCTGCATCCGCTGACAGACACGGGCCACGTCCTGATCAGTCAGCACCTCACCCGACTTCTTTTTGCAATTACAGTAAATGCTGCGTGACAGGGGATGCTCGATAAACAGCTTACTGCCTGGGAATACATCGGTCACTGCCTTGTAGAGCACGAAACAGAGCGAGCGGGCATAGACGCGGCGCCCAGAGCCGTCGGTGGCATCGATAAACTCCACGTCGCGATTCTGGAACACGCGGAACTTCAGGCCCTGTGACACATTGTTCACCTTAGCCGAGACCACAGGATAAGGGAGCCGGATATCATCGGCAAACTCCTGATAGACATCGAGCAGTGAAGTGCCTTCGGGGAAGCTCTTCGTCTTGTTGTTGTTCTTACAGCGGATCTGGAGCATAAGACTCAACGTTTATCCACTATCTTACGGAAGCTCTGGAGTTTCTCACCAAAGCAGAGGTCGCCGCAGTCGCCGAATCCCGGCACGATATACTTATGCTCATTCATGCCCTGATCGATAGAAGCGCACCAGATGGTAGCGTCGTCGGGCAGGGCTTCCTTCACCACCTCGATGCCCTCAGGTGCCGCGATGATACAGCAGACATGGATCTTCTTCGGTTTGCCCGACATGAAAAGCGCCTCGATGGCAGCAGCCATGGAACCGCCGGTAGCCAGCATCGGATCGGCGATGATCAGGGTCTTGCCCTTCACGCTGGGAGCTGCGATGTAATCGGCCTGGATACCCACCTCGGTATGTTCACGGTTGATATACATACGGAAGGCTGAGACATAGGCATTGTCGGCATGGTCGAAGATATTCAGGAATCCCTGATGGAACGGCAGTCCAGCGCGCAGGACAGTACCCAGTATGACATCATCCTTCGGCAGTGCCATCTCAAGGGATGCCAGGGGGGTCGTCACGGTCTTGGGCTTATACTCGAGCACCTTGGATACCTCATAAGCCATCAGCTCGCCGATACGCTCCACATTGTGACGGAAAAGCAGACGGTTTTTCTGGATGTTCTTGTCGCGCAACTCATACAAGAACTGATTGATAATACTGTTCTGTTCGGAAAAATTAATTACTTGCATAGTTTTGATGTTTTAAGTTTGGGTGCAAAATTAAAAAAAAAATGCGAAACAAACAATTATTTCGCAAATAATTCTTATCTTTGCATCAAGAAACTAAAAACAATCATCAATTTGTAGTTTATGAAATACATTCGACTAACTTTAATCAGCTTCGCACTGGGTTCCTGCCTTGCCGTTTCCGTGCATGCCCAGACCTCAAGGGCTGAACTCCTGGCTCACCTCGACCTGGCAAGCGGCAACTACTGCAACTATCCTAACCCGACAGGACACATCACACCTGCTCCGGAGGGCTATAAGCCCTTCTACGTCTCGCACTACGGCCGTCACGGCGCCCGCTATCAGACTGACGACAAGTCGTACAAGTATGTCATCGGCAAGATGGATACCGCCCAGATGCGCGGATTCCTCTCCGACAAGGGCCGCGAGGTGCTTGTACGCCTCAAGCTCGCTGCGGCCGATGCCTATCACCGCGACGGTGACCTCACACGGCTCGGCGGCCGTCAGCACCGTGCCATCGCCCACCGCCTCTGCATGAACTATCCGGAACTGCTCATGCAGCCCATCTGCGTCAAGGCCAATTCCTCGACCGTCCGCCGCTGCATGCTCTCGATGGCCAACTTCTGTCAGGAGTTGAAGACCATGAACCCTGAGCTCACCATCACGATGGATGCCAGCGAGCACGACATGTACTATATCATACCGAACGACAGCATCGAGATTCCCAAGTCGGAGACTGACGGCGCGCTCTACGACAAGCTTGACAAGTTCCGTCACGAGAAGCTGAACGGCGCGTATCAGTTCAGCCTGCTCTTTACCGACCAGCAGGCCGCCAGCGATTTCATCGACGGCTATAAGTTTGCCGATGCCCTGTATAACATTGCCTCCGACATGCAGTGCCTGCCTGAACTCGGACTCTCGTTCAACGACCTCTTCACCGAGGACGGACTGATCGACGGCTTCCGCGTCTACAATGCCAGCTGGTGCCTCTGGGAAGGTCTCATGCCAGGTTCACAGCATAACTACTACGCCATCTACCCACTGCTGAAGAACATCCTCGACGAGGCAGACCTGATGATTGCCTCTGGCAAGAGCGGTGTGCGACTGCGTTTCGGCCACGACAGCGTGGTGCTCCCCCTGTCATTCATCCTCGGTGTGCAGGAAGCCCTTGGCGGCACCGACGACATGGAGGACCTGCACAACCACTTCTCCATCTTCCGTCTGATTCCGATGGCCGGCAATGTGCAGCTCATCTTCTTCCGCAAACAAGACTCGGACGATATCCTTGTGAAGTTCCTGATGAACGAGAACGAGACTTCCATCCCCATCGCCACCGACAGCTATCCCTTCTACCACTGGAAGGATGTCTCTGCCTACTACCGTAACATGCTGCAACAAGCCAATATCACCTACAAACAACAGTAATATGAAACACCTTATCATAACACTCGCATGGCTGGCAGCGATGACTGCTACGGCGCAGACCTCCAAGAAGGAGATCATGGCCGACATCAACCGCACGGGTTCCAACTATTTTGCCTACCCTGGTCCGGCCAACAAGAAGCTGACAAAGGCCCCAGAAGGCTACACGCCCTTCTATATCAGTCACTATGGCCGTCACGGCTCGCGCTATATGTCGAGCAATGAGTATTACGTCACCGCCATCAACAAGCTCGACAGCGCCTTGCAGTTCGGTATCCTCTCCACCAAGGGAAAGGATGTGCTGGAGAAGCTGAAAGCCGGCTATGCCGATGCCTGGCACCGCGACGGAGACCTCTCGAAACTCGGAGCCCGCCAGCATCAGGAGATTGCACACCGCATGTATGAGCGGTTCCCTGAACTACTCTCGCAGCCACTGAAAATCGACGCACGCTCCTCGACCGTCCGTCGGTGCATGCTCTCCATGTTCAACTTCTGTCAGGAACTGCAGAGCCTGAACCCGACACTTGACATCGCGATGGAAGCCAGCAAGCGCGACTGGAACTGGGTGGTCGAAGACCTTACCATCCAGCCTGCTGCCACTCCCGCAAGCGAAGCCTATGAGCAACAGCGCTCTGAGATCTTCGGGCGTGCCCACAACCCAGACCGTCTGATGGCCCTGCTCTTCACCGACACCGTCCGTGCCGCACAGTTCATCAACGGCCGTGACCTGATGGAAGCGCTCTACAATGTGGCAGAGGACCTACAGAACATTCCTGAACTCGGTATCTCACTGATGGATGTCTTCACGAAGGAAGAGCTCTTCAACATGTGGACGGGCTATAATGCGGGCTGGCTCCTGAATACCGGACTCGTGCCGGGCTGTACGCCTTACTACGAGCAACAGCGTGAAGTGCTCGACAGCATCGTCAGCACTGCCGACCGCATCATCCTCGCAGGCGAGCCCACGGTCAGCCTCCGCTTTAGCCATGACAGCTCCGTGCTTCCACTCTCATGGCTTCTCGGCCTCAAGGAGGCAAGGGGCGGAAAGGCCGACATCCCCAACATCTACAAATACATCTCCATCGACAAAATCATCCCGATGGCTGCCAACATCCAGATGATCTTCTACCGTAAGGAGGGTTCCGACGACGTGCTCGTGAAATTCCTTCTCAACGAGAACGAGACCTCAATCCCTGCCTTGAAGACCGACTGTGCCCCCTATTATCACTGGCAGGACGTCAGGGCATTGTACGCCTCAAAGTGATGTGCGCTTTTGAAGTTTGATATGTCGGAGTGGCAAAAGAGCCGCTCCGACTTTGCATTTTAACTTCTTTAACCAAAAAAAGGTTTTTGCGCACTTAAATAATGCTATTTCCAACTTGTCAATTCGCGATAAATTCGTAACTTTGCAGCGCAAAAAATAATAACAAGGATAATTTCACAATTAAAACAATAAGTAATATGGCAAAGTTAGATTTGACACAGTATGGCATCACTGGTTCAACCGTGATTGCTCACAATCCGTCGTATGAGTACCTCTATGAAGAGGAGACAAAGGCAGGTCTCGAGGGTTTCGACAAGGGCGTAAACACCGAACTCAACGCTGTTAACGTGATGACTGGTATCTTCACCGGCCGTTCGCCTAAGGACAAGTACATCGTGAAGGATGCACAGAGTGAGGACAAGGTATGGTGGCCCACAGAGGATTACCCCAACGACAACCACCCCATGAGCGAGGAGGTTTGGGCTAAGGTGAAGGAGATTGCCATCAAGGAACTCTCAAACAAGAACCTGTATGTGATGGACGCTTACTGCGGTGCCAACGAGGCTACCCGTCTGCGCGTTCGTTTCATCGTCGAGGTAGCCTGGCAGGCTCACTTTGTGAAGAACATGTTCATCCAGCCCACCGCTGAGGAACTGGAGAGCTTCGAGCCTAACTTCGTTATCTACAACGCCTCTAAGGCTAAGATTGAGAACTTCAAGGAGCTGGGTCTGCGCTCAGAGACTTGTGCCGCCTTCAATACCACCAGCCGCGAGCAGGTGATCATCAACACCTGGTACGGTGGTGAGATGAAGAAGGGTATGTTCTCTATGATGAACTACTATCTGCCCCTGCAGGGTATCGCTTCTATGCACTGCTCTGCCAACACCGATATGGAGGGTAAGAACACCGCTATCTTCTTCGGTC
>JAEEGG010005570.1_pt1 | contig 29785 bp, 26 predicted proteins | sample 9134161 | NCBI WGS metagenome assembly JAEEGG01 (sample SAMN16246543, study PRJNA631951) | gut metagenome | biome: gut microbiome; feature: rumen; material: CR-attached | host: Bos | place: Iran: Karaj | collected 2018-10
CAAACAGGGTTTCTCGTGCCCCGTCCTACTTGTGAAAATACATATAAGTTCAAATAGTTGTTTTCGCATACTGGGCTTTCACCATCTTTGGCGCGCCATTCAAACGCTTCCGCTAACAACTACGAATCTTATCCACTCAGTTAACGCTGTTGGTTTTTATGCCGAACGGTCAAGCAAGCTTAACTGCTCAGCATAAAAATTGTATAAACACGCAACACCCCTTATAACTCTGGGCGTTAACCCGTAAGGTTATCTTGAGGTTTAGACTATTCCAATTTCGCTCGCCACTACTTTCGGAATCATTGGTTATTTTCTTTTCCTCAACCTACTAAGATGATTCAGTTCGGCTGGTTCCCGTCTCATTAGCCTATGTGTTCAGCTAACGGCAATATGGCATGACCCATATTAGGTTTCCCCATTCGGAAATCTCCGGATTAAAGCTTGTTCTCAGCTACCCGAAGCTTATCGCAGAGTTCTACGTCCTTCATCGGTTGCAAATGTCAAGGCATCCACTATCAGTGCCCTTATGTACCTTTTTATGCATTGACTTAACTAGTAATTGATCTTCAAATACTAGGCCGTCAATTAAATTTCTTTCGTTGTCATGTTCAAATTGTTAAAAGATAAATTCGGCGCAAAGAAATATAGTGTAATTTTCCTCGCAATTTATCAGACTAATTTCAGAGGTTCAGAAACGAACTTGAACAAAAACTGTCCTTATATTAGCGCATATTTTCGACTAATGCAAGGGTTTTTTTGAAGATTTTTTAAATAATCTGCTAATCAGAGTGACTTGCTAGTTATCACTGATAAAATGCGATTAGTTATTGAGGATAAAGAGCAGGATATCTACCACTACTAAAAAAGTCATAATTGTGGCGGCGACAGATAAAAGCCGATTGAGCAACGATATGGTTTTTCCTTTAATCCGAACACATTCGTCTTTTTGAATCACTGCAAAACCTACGACTACGACAATAATAAATACACATACTGCTAGCATAAAACTAAAAGGGAAAGTATATAATCTCACACCGAGCAGCTGCAATGGAATTGCGGCGGCAAAAAATATCGCAAAGAGATGCAAAAGCAAAAGGGACGGATACCCGGCCAGCATATTATATGTTTCCCCATTTACAAACGAGGTGTTTAGGCGCTTTATTACGCGCCCGTCAATAAATAAGAGAGTGGGCACTAAGAGGACAACCATTACTATGGCTACAATGACGGGTAAACGCCACGATGGATTGGTCGTCTGTCCATTTTCGAACATCAGAATAGTTGGTAACCAAATGGAACCTTCGATGACGGCATATATAACCGCAAACTTGCCTAGTATCGATTCCCATCTGTCGCATTGCGAGTGATGTTTTGGCGGCGAGTAGTCTGCGGAAGTTGCCTTTTTATTATCGCCCCCATTGGCGCCGTGTTTATTTATACTATTTCGCATACATTTATCATATTGCGTTTTTCTTCAGGAAGTCAAAAATGGCAGATTGGTCAGAGGCGATTAGCTTCAGGCGCGCGTCGATTTCTGAATATGCAACCAAAATGTCGCGGTTTAATATCTTTTCGTTCACATGCGCATCGAAGAACTTCTTGAATTTCTCCGCTTCCTCTTTCTTGCGAATATAGGTCGCCGAAAAGCGCGGATATTCTGGAATCGTTTTATCTCCCTCTTCCTCGTAAATCCAATCCCATTTTTGATACATCCATTCAAGCGCATCATTCTTTACGACATAATTGCGCATTAGACGAAGGAAGAACGAGAGACGATCTTGCGTGCGAATGGTCCCATCGCTAAGGTGTTCGAATAGACCGAGAGCTGTCTTGCGGTCTTTAGTTGTCGTAATAGCATCGACTAAATCATGCTTGAGAACAGCATCTGAAGTTTGTTTATATAATTCGAAATATTGATTACATAGTTTATGATTGCGCCTAACTAGTGTCGCCCCAACAACCCAACGTAAATTAGCGTCAACTTTGTCTATTTCCACGTTGGCGTAAGCATCTTGAACTGCATTTAGATATTCCTCATCTTCCGCATATAGCAACATCCACATGACAGTGGCGCGAAGTTCAGTATCATCATAATCGTCTTCCGGACGCGATGCGACGCCTAGGCGTTGGTAATTTGAAAAAGCCAAATCGCGCACAAAACGCTTAAATCTACGCTTTTCTTCAGTTTTTGGATCAAAGAACACCTTTAGGTCCGAAACGATTGCGGATATTAGATCCCACAAACAAGAATCCGTCTCTTCTGAAAATGCACGAATTAAGGGCAGTAGCGACACGCTTTCTACATAATCGGTTTTTGCTAGTAGTCGACGATCGATTAATAATCGCAATTTCTGCTCTTGCGACAGATCAGAAACGTGGCGCAACTTTTCATCAAGCTCTTCGTCGCTCAGCTTGATAATGTAATGGCCAGACAAATCGTCGGACTGATTCATGATTGGATATTGAGTTTCATCGGTCTCGCCAGTAATTAGGAAGCGACTCTGAATATCGCCATTAATGACCGGGAAACCAGACTGAGTTAGCCAAGGCGTCATGAATTCACGCACGTCAAAGTCGGCATGTGGCGTTAAAGCGTCCCATAAATCATCCGCGGTCGTATTTTCATATTTATGTATGGCAAAATAATCCTTCAGACCAGCGAAGAAGTTGCTCTCACCCATTGCGCGCATCAACATCAATAGCAGATGTGAGCCTTTCCCGTAAACAATTGCGCTGTCAAATAAATTCGAAATATCCTCAACGTTATTAACTTCGACTTTTACTGGCTGGACGCCCGGTAGGCTGTCGCGCTGCAATGATTGTTGTATGGCAGTCAGATAAAAGTCCTCCCACGCGCGTAGCTCGGGTCTAATTTTATCTGTAGAGTAGACTTCCATCATATTCGCAAATGATTCATTTAGCCACAAATCATCCCACCATTCCATCGTAACCAAGTCGCCAAACCACATATGCGACAACTCATGCGCGACCACGATTGCAACATATTGTTTAACGTCTTGCGAGGAGTCATCGTTGCAAAGTAGACATATTTCACGAAAAGTGACTAGTCCCCAGTTCTCCATCGCCCCCGATTCAAAATCCGGCAATGCTAGCAAATCCATCTTTGGCAACGGAAATGGCGTGTCGAAGCAATCATCGTAAAAGTCCAGTACGTCGGCGGCAAACTTCCCCGCATATTCTAGATCGGTCGCTTGTTGGTGGATGCCGGCATAGGTAGTTATTTTCACGCCGTGTTGAGACGTAGTTTCATAGCTGCAAAAATGACCGAGCGCAAAAGCTACTAAATAAGTAGACATTTTTGGGGTTTCAGCAAATTCGACGACTTTCTGATTGCTATCGATGCTCTGTTGCTCGATTGGCATATTTGAAAGAATAATGTCAGTTTTGTCGTCGGATGAGATTCTTAGAGAAAAGGTTGCCTTAGCTGCAGGTTCGTCGATGCATGGAAAACACTGTCGAGCATAATGAGATTCAAATTGCGTTGCAACAATTTTCTCGGTTTTGCCCTCCGCCTCATAGGTCGATAAATATACGCCCTCCATATTTGCGGTGATTGGCGCAGTATATTTGATAATTATTTCGTGATTACCTGGTGCAATATTATGAATATGTAGTGTGTCGTCTAAATATAGATAATCTTCGATCGATATGCTATCGACCGTAACGCTTTTTATTTCGAGATTTACGGCATGCAGCTTAATACTGTCAGCTATCGCATCACCATAGATGGTGGTAGTAGCAGTAATGATAGTTTTTTCAGCATTTATATGTAGGTCCAAATCATAGTGCGATGGGACAAAATAATTAATAAATCTCTCCATATATCTAGTGTAACAAAAAAGAGCCTCTTTTGAGGCTCTCATTGAAACGATATCCTATTCAGCTTCTTCGTTTAAGAACTTTTGCGCGCGATATATCATTTGAGCAGTTTCGTCTGTAAAAACAATATAAATAGGCTTAGAATCAGCGGTGGATATTAGCGCATGACGACCAGTAAACTCTGGCGCTAGATTCTTGTCTTCGTCTAGGCGAAAACCGAGATATCCCAACTTCTGCGTAACAAAACGACGAATTTCATCTGAGCGTTCGCCGATGGTGCCAGCAAAAACTAATGCGTCAATACCGCCAAGTGTGGCAGCCATTTGGCCAATATAGCTTTGAATTCGATATACAAATATGGAATGCGCAAGACTAGCACGCAAATCACCTTCGTCACGAGCCTGAATAACCTCACGCATATCGTCAGAAATGCCAGATAAGCCCAGTAATCCACATTTTTTGTTGAGATATAGTAAGAATTCTTCGTCGGAGGTGATTTTCAATGCTTTCTTTAGGCTAAGCACTGCAGCTGCGTCAATCGTACCAACGCGCGTACTCATGGCTAGACCTTCTAGTGGCGTATATCCCATTGAGTTATCCATTGCCTTACCGTTAAGAATGGCCGAAACACTAGAACCGGAGCCTAAGTGTGAAACAACAAGCTTCTCAGGAAGAATGCCCTGATCCTTCATGTAGCGAGAGATAAAAGCATAACTGAGGCCATGATAGCCATAGCGCTGAATTTCATACTTATCTGCGAGCTCGGTATCAAAGCTGTAGTATTTGTAAGTATCTGGCTTGTCCCAGTGGAAAGCCGAATCGGAAACTGCGATGATTTTCACGCCTTTGAAACACTCACGGATTCCGCGAATTTCGTTTGCGGTAGTTGGCACATGAACTGGGTTGCGTTTTTTAGCTTCTTTGAGTTGCTTCATAAACTCCGCATCAACCACGCGGTCTTCCGTAAAATAATCGCCTGGAGCGGCAATGCGTACAACGACTGCAGCCAATTTGTGCTGACCAGTAACATATTGCTCGTCGCTAAGAATTTTTGGCAAAATCGTAATGGCATCGTTTAGATTGTCGATATCTGGTTTAATCTTTTTCTTACCATCATCTACATCCTTAATTGTGCAGACAACTTTTTTGCCTTCAAATTCGAAATGAAACTGCGCCATGAGTTCTTCGCCGTCATAAAGGGCGTACTTGCGGCTGGCGCTACCCGGATTAGTAATAAGAATCAGTTTGCTCATAGGGACATTATATCATCCTATCTCGGTTGTTACAGATAGATTAATGACCCGTCCTATTCGTCGACGCCAAACTGGCTAGCATATCGAGCATTATCAAGCACAATGTCCTGATATTTGCGCATAAAGCCATAACGCCCAGAGCGCTCGAGAATGCTTGCGGCAATATCATAACGCGAGCAACGATTGCGCGCTAATTCATCCAGAGGGGAGGTGGTTGAACCTTGATCCTCGTACCCGTGAATATCGAGACGATACGGGCTAGCATAATGCGAGAATATACCAAAAGCAGTTTCTGGATAGCCGTGAAAGTTTACAACGATTGGTTTATCTGGCGTGAAATAATCATTAAAGTCATTTGGTTTGAGTTTGTTTTCAGTAGTGCCAATCGCACCATAAGATAGAGCCGCTACCCCTACAAAGCGGATGCGCAAATCAGGGGCGTCTTTTTTGGCAAGCTTTATGCCCTCGAGGGCTTCGGCTGTCGGAATGTCACCAATGCCACAAACGATAATGTCTGGGTTATTATCAGAAGCAAACTGGAAGACCGATGCGCCGCCATTCGTGAGCTGAAAACGAGCGTGATTAATATCAATCCAGCGCGGCTCTTCTATCTTGTTAAATGTTGTGAGATTTACAACATCTTTTGTGCGCGTCATAAATTCCCAAGCCGCAGCTGCTGCAACGTCGTCAATTGGGAATAGGCAGTTCGCTTCATTGCTTGGTTTGCTCAACAAACTAGAGATGAGGGCTGGATTTTGATGCGTATAACCGTTATGATCCTGGCGTTGCCAGCATGAAGTCGAAAGAATATTTAATGCGTGGCAGCGCGGACGCCAAGAGGCCTCTTTGGCCTGCTTGAGGAATTTTAGATGCTGATCTAATTGAGATGAAATTATCGGAAGGAACGCTTCATATGAAGTCATACAGCCACGACCGCCACTAAGAATGTGGCCCGCCAACGTAGCAAATAGCACATTCTCGGATAACATCTCGATAGCTCGGCCGCTCTGAGAGAGATGAACATCCCACGGCTCAATTGAACGCACCCAAGCACGATCGGTAGCTTCATAAACTTCGCTAAGCCGGTTTGACGTGGTTTCATCTGGCGAGAAAAAGTAGAAATCTTCATGCTTCTCCATCTCGGCACGAAGACATTCGCCAAAGACTTTTGCAATAGAGTATTTTTCCGCCCCCGGCTCTTTAACGCTCTGTGGTAAATTCATCGTACAACTCCTTAAAATTATAAGACTCGAGCCAGCTCTGCAACATCTGAAGTTGCGCGCGATCCGTTTTTGCGAGCGGTAGGGGAACTTGATGCGAAGCGCAATTGCCTTCTAGTTTTTTACCATCGAGCTCTTTTGGCCCAGTATAGCCTTTTGGTGTTTTCATGATGATGAAAGTATTCGGTTTCAAATCGGACAAGATCATTTGAAACTCCTCTGCATTCGTGCCATCGATAATAACTGGGTCATAGCCGAAGCCCCGGAAGAGACTTAATAGCTCTCTTTCGCTACTGCGCGCATAAATTGTCGGTGCGGAAATCTTGTAGCCATTTAGGTGCAAAATTGGCAAGACATGGCCATGTCGCTTCGAGGCGAGTAGCTTATTGAGATTTAAGCTACCAAGTGCTGTAGCGGTTTCGAGCTCACCGTCGCCAATTAGGACGGCAATGAATTTTTCGGGGCGCCCGAGCGCAGCGCCATAGGCAGTAGCCAACGAGTAACCAAGTTCGCCACCCTCAGCAATAACGCCCGGCGTCATTGGGCTGGCATGGCTCGGGAATCCATAGGGCCAAGAGAAGCGTTTACAAATATATTCAATCCCGTGAAGATTTAATGTCGCTTCCGGATAATACTCAACCAAGTCACCATCATAAAAGAGGTTAGCTTGCAATGCTGGGAAACCATGCCCTGACCCCAAGATGAATTGCATCCGTGGAAAGCGTGCTTTTAGATTAGCGTAGGCAATATTAATACCTGGACAAGTCCCCCAATGACCCAATAAACGCGGTTTTATATCAGAGAAACTTAATGCGCGATTTAATAAGAAGTTGTCCTGCAAAAAGATTTGAGCAACCGACAGATAATTTCAAAAACGAATTCTTTTTTCTATGTTGCGAATATCTACGCCCAACCCGTGCATGTGCATACTTTTATTTTAGCATAAGTACTTACAAATTGTCTTGCGGAAGTTCGTCGAGTAATTTCATCGTAGCGCCAATTAATTCTGGTAGCGTGCTAGCATATTCCTCATAGATACGGAAGCCAGCCGCGTAGGGGTGGCCACCGCCACCGAAGAACCCAGCTAGTTGGTCGGCAATTGGTTTTGAGCTACGTATTTTTCCTGTGAGTTTTCCGTCGGGATAGGTCTTAATAGCTACGGCGACTTCAACCCCCTCAACAAGACGTAATTCCTCTAATATTAGTACGTTAGGATTATATTCGTCGGAATACTTTTGAATATCTTCGAACGGAATTAAAACCGTCGCCAATTTGCCATCTAAGTGATATTCTACGCGCTTGATTAGGTCGGCCTTATAGTCAAGGATGCGTGCGGACTTTTTCATGTAATCACGCCGACGTTCTTCCATGTCGGCAACTTTTGCGCCAGCATCTATTAAGTCTGCTGCCACACGATAATCTTCTGAGGCGGTCGACTGAGAGGTTAGTCCCAGCGTATCCGATTCGATGCCGTATAATAGATTCTCCGCACAAAGAGGCGAAATAGTCGTTTTTTGACTCTTGAAAATACGATAAAGCAAGAGACAGCAGCTAGATACCGGTTCGATTATTTCTTCGTGTTCAAAATCCAAGTCCGGCGCCGTTTCGTGGTGATCGATGACTAATACAGGAGTCGTATATAGGCAGTTGCGGATGGCGGCATCGTCAAGGAGCTTAGAAATGAGGGTCGAGCTAGCCGTATCGACAATAATAAACGCGTCCGCTTTGTAAGGGAACTCAATATCCACCCTGCTCCAGCCCTCAAAATAACGTAAATACTTGGGTATATCAACTGGACAATACAATGACACTTCTTTTTCGGATAGAGCTTCCTCCAACGCGAGAGCAGCACCTAAAGAATCGCCGTCGGGATTTTCGGCTTGAATAATGCAAATATGCTTTTTGTCTTTAATAAAATTCGAAAACTTGTCGTACATATCACGACAATTTTAGCATGTTCTCAAGGATTAATCTTCCGTTTTACGCTTGGAGATATATAGTTCATTGTATCGATAGTCGTGAATATGGGCTTCATTTTTGTCGGTCAATACAAATAGTGCACGTATGCCTTCGGGGCTATTTGCGCTCCGTCCATCAATTACGAGTTCGTCTGGAGTTGTGACGATATAATATACATCACTTAACTCTATCTCATCAGGTTTTAGTCCCACCATACGGGCTACGCGCTCAATATTAATACCAGCACGATTAAGCGCTTCTGAGCCGCGGAAGATATTTGATTGGCCAAAATAATAATCCGACGCATCGTCTGCGCATGACGCGTGCCAGGACACTAGGCCATTCCCATCAATATCAAAACACGACTTCTGATCCGACACGGGCACCCAAGTGCCAATTATCATGGCAAAGTTCTCATTATTCTTCGTAGGAGTCACTAGTGGTTCATCCTTATCTGTTGTCGTGGTAGACGTTGTGGTTTGTTGAGTATTGGAATGAGTATTATGGTTTTCGCGTAGGACAACCGCGCAGAAAATAGCAACCGCAATAACCAAAATGGCTATTAAAAGAATCATAATGATTGCCGTCGTATTATCCTTGACCGGCTTCGCTTCTGCGACTGGAGTTTTGTGGCTGATTTTTTGAGTTGGAGCTGGAGCACTTTGTGGCAAGTCGGGATTAAATTTTACTTGACTTTCTCCGCTTGCGTCAAGAATTGCCGCTTGAGGGAGTACGTTTTCTTCACTGTCTATTTTCTGGCCATCCTGTGACGGCGTCAATTCTTCTTCAGAACGAGCTTGCTTCTCGATAGTCTCAGCCGAAATCCGCGCATCCTCTACGCTATCCAACTCTTCCATTAACGAAACAACACCGTCTCCGTCCTGGTCTAGCTCTTCTTTGTCGATTTCATCTTTAATAAGCTTCTCATTTCTAAAGAATGTCTCTGTATTATCCGAACCTTCTTTAGAACCTACACGCAAGCGCGGTTTTGTCGTTTCTGAAACAGTATGTTTATGAAGCGATTGTGCGTCCATCATCCCACCTTAATTATTTATACTTACGCTTATTATAGCATCATTTACGGTCGTGGACAGCATTTTTCGAGTAGTTGTGTTATAATTTCTTGGTACATAGGGGCGTAGCTCAGTTGGTAGAGCACTGGTCTCCAAAACCAGGTGTCGCGAGTTCGAGTCTTGCCGCCCCTGCCACAAAAGAGGATTAGCTGCTAACTAGTAATAGTTAGTTTTTTTGTTTAAGTAAATCCGCTGAATCAGTCAAATAACCTATGTTGCATATTGTCTGGCTCATCTAGGTACATTTTATATAGCGAATAAATATCCGTATCCTTATATGCCACTCTCTTCATACCATTATTTAGATCTAATATCTCCCCTTCTCTGTAGCTAATTAATATAGGTGAATGCGTCGCAATAATGAACTGGCTCCCCTCCTTGACCAGTTGGTCCATTAGGCACAATAACGATAATTGTCTTTGTGGAGACAAGGCGGCTTCTGGCTCGTCTAGTATATACAATCCATGATCGGTAAACCTATTTTGAACTAGCCGAAGGAAGGATTCTCCGTGAGAGCACTCGTGAAGACTGCCGCCATAAGAACTGCGCAGTGCCCAAAAATGATCTTCCTTAACTAGCCTTTCTACTTCGGTAGAAAAGTTATAGAAACTCTCTGCCCGCAGAAAGAACTTCGTTTTTGGCCTTCTATATACGCCTATTCGCAAGTACTCGGACAGTTCCGATGTGGTGTTTTTAGTTTCGTACATGAAATTATTTGTTCCACCCTCGGCGGGCATGCCTAATGCCACCGCAATAGCTTCTATTAGGGTCGATTTTCCAGTCCCATTCTCGCCAATGAAAAAAGTTACTTGCGAGTTAAATTTTAACTCTTTAAAGTTTTTTACTACATCGATATTAAAAGGATATTTTTTAAACGACTCAACCTCATCCCTTAATAAAGCGACATTCTTAACAATCAGATTGCTATCTATACCCATAAAAAACACCTCTGGGTACTATATTATAAAGAATTATCTATTTTTGCTCAATCAACGTTACGCTCTTTATGCCTTCTTCGTCGTATCGAATAGTCATCTCATAGTTGCCCTGCTGGTAAACCACTGTCTCAGATTCATCCTCTTTGGCATATTTGCCAATGCCGAACGCTTCTTCAAAATCATCTAGAGTCGCAAGACGACGACCTTCATAGCGTATATCTGAGTCGTTTATATCGGTGACTTTCTCGCCCTCGGGAGTATTAAACGAATAGAATCCCAAACCGGTAATCTCCCCTTCTTTATTACTCCAAAAAGCTACATTATCGTAATAATAGTCAAAATCCGCATCCTGAGCATGATACGACTTGATTTCATCGGTCAACGTTCCCCCAATCTCGTAGCCATTGATAGTAACGCGTTCAAGGCGGGCACTTTCGTAAACATTATCACTCCCGCCAAACAGCTGAGCAATGGTAGTATTCTGGCTTAACAAATAAATACTTGCCGCGAGCGCGATAAAAGTGATTATTCCGAGCGTTATTACAACTATTAAAGCCTTGCCGTTTTTTGCAGCTTTCCTCATATTTTCATTATTACATAAACATTTTTAAACTGCTAGTACCCATTGACGTATTTACGTTTATGTGGTATAATTAATATATCTAACTTATTTTTTCTTATCCGCCAAGCAAGTATATGAAATGCCAGATATGGAAGCAGTCAGCCCAATAAGCAGAGCCATATCGACAAATATCATAATAAACATCGGAATAATACCTCGTTCGATGTATTTAGTGGTAGCCATATGTATCATCATTAATTTAAAAGTCGGAACTGGCCATGGCAAAAATAATAATGCGCCAGCAATAATAGACATAATCATTATAGCCAAGTTAAATCTATATACTCCGCGAATTAAACGCGTATTTTGCTCTCCGGCGCGAATTACATGAAGCCCAAGCAAGAAATATAATAATGCAGACACGAAACCGCTCATAATCATACTAGTTACACCTAAGTTATCCACATATCTGCCGGTGCGAGCAGAAATATAACGGTATATTCCCGAATACATCATCGGTAGTAGCGCCATTAAGACGCTGGCAAGAGCCATTAATGCGCCCATCATACGAAGACGTGCGCAAGTTTTTTCATCATTGCGCGATAGGCTTTTTGGGCTTTGCTTATGAGATGTTTTTTCGTTTTTTGTTTTAGTAGTTTTACTAGAGTTTGGCATAAATAATTTGGATCCATTAATGCTTTCTTGCATTATAGCATAATTCTTATGCTAAAATGTAACTAACATATCCTATAAAAGGTGGGCAAAAATGCAAGATTTCACAAACAACAATCAATCACAACCGGACAACGCAAACAACTATTACCAAGATCCATTGGAGGCCGACGCTCCCGCAAGCCCCGATTCGACTAACGAACAAAATGGACAATCCCCTAGCCCGGAGCCGGAAAGGAATGAGCCACCAATGCTTAATCAGAATCCAGACGCAGACGATGAGCCAGCAATCCGCCGCGACCAAGCACCGCTTCGGCCAAATACTCATACCGCCCACAGCGCAGAACGCGAATTAAGCCCCGAGTTAGTAGATTATCTTTCTTCCACCGAAAAATTACTCAAACAGAGCCGCAAAGAGCGCAATAATCTCATCTTGCGCATAGACGAGGAAGAAGACAAAGTTACCGAATGTCTTAAGTCTGAAAAGAATGATTTCGGGCACCGTAGCGAAGATATATATGGTCAGCTGAGCGAAGCAAAAGAAGAACTGCGTCGCAAAAATGACTTAATCAACGCGCTTATAAAAATGGTGCGATCGCTAGAATAGCGCATCGAATACATCAACGTAAGAGCAGCTTCGCCTCCTGACGGAGCTGTTCTTGATTAGTCGCTATTTTCATGTTATTATAACTTAGTTCAAAAGCATTTCGCTCAGAACAGCAGCACCTTAAATAATTGCTAGACTCTTTTCAAAAAAAGGAGGGGAATAATATGAAGAAGAGATATATAGTTGTCGGAGCAGTAGCCGCCGTCGCCGCATTTATCGCTGCGTCGCTGTATGCGATTGGATTCATCCTCGCGGACGAGGACTTCTACGACGAAGATTATTCCGAATACGAATAAGCAGCCAAACAGATAGCATACGTACAATCAGCGGTCTAGCAATTTCACGCCCCAAAACCAGTTCTTCCATCATAAACTGCGCTTTGGGGCATTTTTTAGTACGCATACCCAACTAGCAAGCCACTAGAAATAGTGGCCTTTTCTTGTTATACTTTAAATTGCTTATTTCAAAAACTTAAAGGAATACATGTTTAGACTTTTTAAAAATTTCCATAAGAAAGACTTCTTGTTCATTGTTTTAGCGATCCTATTTATTGCGGGCCAAGTTGGCCTAGAACTTAAAATGCCGGAATATATGTCCGCAATTACGCGCCTAGTGCAGACTGAGGGTAGTGAGATGGGCGACATCCTCGCGAACGGTGGCATGATGTTATTATGCGCATTCGGTAGTCTTATTTCCACCATTATTGCAGGCTGGTTCGTCTCAAATGTAGGCGCCGATTTTACCTATATTGTGCGCAAGAAGATCTTCGACAAGGTTGAATCTTTGGGCGTAAATGAAATCAAAAAATTCTCTACCGCTTCCCTGATTACGCGCACGACTAACGATGTGACACAGGTGCGACTGGTGATTTCAATGGGTGCAAATATGCTGATACGCGCACCAATGAGTGCAATCTGGGCCATTGCTAAGATATCCGGCAAAAGCTGGCAATGGAGCACGGCGACCAGTGTAGCAGTCATAATAATGCTCGCCACTGTAATTACCATAATGATGGTAGTAATTCCGCGCTTCAAGATTATACAAAAGTTAACCGACCGATTAAACGGCGTTACTCGTGAGAATCTGACTGGTATCCGCGTTGTGCGCGCCTTTAATGCCGAAAAATATCAAGAAAACAAGTTCGACATTGCCAATACAAAAGTATCGGATACCACCCGTTTTGTGGATCGTGTTTTAAGCGTCATGTCGCCAATGATGTACATGATTATGAACGGCATCACTTTAACGATTTATCTTATTGGGGCAACGCTCATTAGTCGATCGATTATGGCCGACAAATTAACGGTCTTTAGTGATATGGTCGTCTTTTCGACTTACGCCATGCACGTAATTATGAGCTTCTTGATGGTCGCGATGATATTCATGATGATTCCGCGCGCACAAGTTTCTGCCGAACGTATTAATGAGGTGCTCGACGAGGAGATTACAATAAAGGACGGCAGCTTCGATGATGATACCGCCGAGACCGGCACGGTCGAATTTCGAAATGTCTCTTTCAAATATCCGGACGCTGAGGAATACCTATTGAAAGATATCTCTTTTCGGGCCGAGAAAGGCCAAACCGTAGCATTCATTGGCTCGACTGGCTCTGGAAAATCTACACTAATTAACCTCGTGCCGCGTTTTTACGACGCGACAGACGGCGCGGTTTTCGTTGATGGTGTAAACGTAAAAGATTATAAACAAAAAGCCTTACATCAAAAGCTCGGCTACGTACCACAGAAGGCCGTAATCTTTAGTGGTACCGTCACTAGCAATATTGCATATGGCGATAGCAAAAACGGTAAGCCAAATGAGCGCAAAATTCAAGCCGCCGCCAAAGTGGCGCAAGCAAAAAAGTTCGTCGAAAAACTGGACAAGAAGTACAATGCCCACATCGCACAATCTGGTACAAATATTTCTGGCGGGCAAAAACAGAGACTTGCAATCGCACGCGCTATCGCACGTGACCCAGAAATATATATTTTTGACGACAGCTTCTCCGCCTTGGATTACAAAACCGATGCAACATTGCGCCAGGCACTAAAAGATTATACGAAGGATGCTACTTCGCTAATTGTCGCCCAACGTATCGGCACAATTATGCACGCAGACCAAATTATCGTACTCGACAAAGGGAAATGCGTTGGTCATGGTACTCACAAAGAGTTGCTAAAGAATTGCGAGATTTACAAAGAAATTGCCCTCTCGCAGCTAACGAAGGAGGAGCTCAATGTTTAACGGTAGCGGTCGTCGCGGTGGCCAAGATGTAAAAGTAAAGAATTTCGGCAAAGCTATAAAACGTATGCTTACCGAGATGCGACCTTTCTATTTCTTGATTACGATTGCAATGATAATGTCAATTGCAGGATCGGTCCTTAGTGTAATTGCACCACGCAAATTAGCAGAAATTACAGACGGGATTAGCGCCGGGTTAATGCTTGATCGCCAGAAGGTGTCCGACGTAGCTACGGAACTAATGCAAAAACCAACTGACGGCAGCAAGATTGACGGCATAACTATCACAAAAGAAGATAAGCTTGCTTTTATGCAGTCAATACAAAAAATACAATCAGAGCTAGGCGACGTAACAAACTTTACGCAAGACGATGCAGTCAAAATCTACAAAGCTATAGACGAGATGCCGGCTTCTATCCAAGAGGTAATTAAGCCTAAAATGGATTTTGAAGCAATCAGAAATGCTGCAATATTTATGATTTGCCTATATATCTCCTCGGCGGTTCTAGAATTCCTGGAAGGCTTCATAATGGCGCGCGTCACAACCGGCTTCGCTCGAGATTTGCGCAATCGAATATCGCATAAGATAAATAAATTGCCACTAAAATATTTCGACCGCAACCAGATTGGCGATACACTTTCACGCGTAACTAATGACGTAGATTCCGTATCTAGCAGTATGGATAATTCGTTCGGCGCAATTATTGGCGAAGGGTCGTTATTGCTGGGCTCGCTCGTAATGATGATTATTACAAACTGGACGATGGCCTTAGTAGCGGTCGTAACTAGCTTATTCGGGTTCGTTTTTATGTCAATGATTCTAAAGCGATCGCAGAAATACTTTACAATGCGACAAGTCGAACTTGGCAATATGAATGCGCATATCGAAGAGATCTATTCTGGCATATCGGTCGTAAAAGCCTACGACGGCAAGACCACGGCCGATAAAAAATTCGATAAGCTTAACAAAAAGATTCGTTTTGCAAATCAGCATAGTCAATTTCTATCTGGCATGATGCATCCTATTATGGCTTTTACTGGCAACTTGGGCTACGTGGCAGTATGCGTGACGGGGGCACTCCTGACGATGAATGGAGTAATTAGCTTTGGCGTTATTGTTGCCTTTATGACTTACGTACGACTCTTCTCATCACCATTGTCGCGTATCGCACAGGCCGTAGGTGGGCTGCAACCTGCGGCGGCCGCCAGTGAGCGCGTTTTTGAGTTTATCGACGAGGACGAAATGCCAGACGAGCATAATATCAAGAATCGAATCAATAAAGATAATATTGAAGGCAATATTATATTCGATCACGTTAGGTTTGGCTACGATGATGACAAAGTAATTATTAAAGACTTTTCCGCCGAGGCTAAAGCTGGGCAAAAAATAGCCATCGTTGGGCCGACCGGCGCCGGCAAGACTACTATGGTTAATCTACTAATGAAGTTCTACGACATCAAGGACGGCGACATCCGTATTGATGGCATATCGACGAAAGAAATGACCCGTGCTGATGTTCATTCCCTGTTCACGATGGTCCTGCAGGATACGTGGATGTTTAGTGGGACTATTCGTGAGAATATTGCCTACAACCACAAGGACGTCAGCGATTCGACGATCATGAAGATTTGCGACACGGTCGGCCTTAGTCACTTTATTAAAACACTGCCCAAAGGCCTAAAAACCGATATTTCAGAGAATGAATCAGTCTCAGCCGGCCAAAAACAGCTAATTACGATTGCGCGCGGTATGGTTGAAGATGCGCCGTTCTTAATTTTAGATGAGGCCACTTCGAACGTCGATACTCGCACAGAGGAATTGGTTCAAAAGGCAATGGATAAGCTGATGGAGGGGCGCACTTCCTTCATTATCGCCCATCGCTTATCAACGATTAAAAATGCCGATTTAATCCTTGTCATGAACGAAGGCAATATCATTGAGGCTGGCAATCATAAACAGCTAATGGCAAAAGGCGGTTTTTATGCCGACCTCTATAATTCACAGTTTGTTTTATAGTCTGTTATAATATAGGTAATATACATTCGTGGAGGAGTGTTAGATATGACAAAACAGCAAGACCAGACGCGCGGTCGTTCAAACAAGGTAATGATTTTTAGTTGCGCCTTAGGAATAGTGGCAGCAATGGTAATTGGCGTGATGATCAACAATGCTACCGCACAATCTCGTTTTGAGAAGGAAATAGTTGCAGTAAACGAGGCTTTTTCAGCAGGCGACAACCAGAAGATAAGCGAGGTCCTAGATCGCACCGTTAGTTCCGGCGACTACGCTAAGGTCGAGAAGAGTATCAAGAAGTATGTCGGCGATATCATGAAGAATATTAACGATATTGAAGAAATTGCAGAGTCTGAGGCCGTCTATAATTCGCTCGAAGGCAAATATCTGGAAAAAAATCGAGACAAACTTGAGGCTACTATTTCAGAGCTCGACAAGGCATCCAAAAAGATTGAAGCACTAACATCCGACTACAAAAAGCTTTACAGCGAAGAAAGCGTTAAGGGATACATAGAAGGCCAGGACCTGAGCGATAGCTATTCGGCCCTGTTTTCCGAAAATGCTAAGCTTTTTTACGACGACAAAGACCTACACAACGATTATGATTCTATGCTAAAGGTCGTAGCCGACACAATCCGTGTCGAGGCCAAGGCGATTGATTATCTGAATAAAAACAAGTCGGCTTGGAAAATCGTAGACGGCTCAATTAGCTTTACAAGTAGTGACGCCGCAGCCAAGTATAACGAGATACTGCAAAGCGTTGCAAATAGCTAGAAAGATTACGTAATTTGGACAAATGACCGCCTTTACAGAGGCGGTTTTTTCTATTTGACTTTTGTATTTTTGATTTTCATCTTTAACATTTTTTCACACGATTGCAAATTACCTCTGTTATTTTATGCAAAAAATAATAAGCGTTTTGCTTGCGAATCGAAGCATAAGTGCTATACTAGATATAGATGAAAATTTTAATGCTAGGATGGGAGCTTCCCCCACACAATAGTGGCGGCCTAGGAGTAGCTTGCCTACACCTATCGAAATCACTCGCCAAACTTGGCGCAGATATAGATTTCGTGGTACCGTACGAAGCTGAGCATAATTTTGATTACATGAACGTTCTTTCTGCCGGTCATGTTGATCCAGAAATGATTTATAAAGGCTCTGCATATATATCCGCAGATATTGAAGAAAAACGTTTTAAGCAAGGCGCAGCAAAAGAGATGTTCTCAATGCGCGATATTCAGAAGAATTACTGCAATTTTGTTGAGAAGTATTTGATGGAGTTTAAACCAGATTTAGTTCATGCACATGATTGGTTGACGTACGAAGCTGGCATCTTAGCGAAGAAGAATTTCGGAATACCTTTAGTGGCCCACGTACATGCTACTGAGTTCGATCGCGGTGGTCCGAATGGCGGCAATCCTTTAATTCATCAAATTGAGTATGAAGGCTTGGTTTGGGCAGATAAAATTATTGCCGTTAGTCAAGCGACGAAGAATATCATCGTAGAGAAGTACGGCATTCCGCCAGAGAAAATTGATGTGGCATATAATGGCTTTGACTTGCCAAAAGATGACGATTACCATTACGATGGTTCAAGCTATCAATATCTAGAGGGATTAAAGGCGAAGGGCTATACTGTAGTGTCGACAGTTGGACGCTTCACCTTGCAAAAAGGTCTCTTCCACTTGATGCGCGCAGCGGCTCGAGCGATTCAGATTCATCCAAAGATGGTTTTCTTATTTGCGGGCGATGGCGAACAAAAAGATCAACTCATGCGCATGTCGGCAGATCTTGGCATTTCGCAGAACGTCATCTTCACTGGCTTCATTCGTGGCAAACAACTTCGCGACATCTATAGTATCTCCGATATCTTTGTAATGAGTTCGGTATCTGAGCCATTTGGCTTGACGGCGTTAGAAGCGGCCCATCACGGAAATGCACTGGTCATCACAAAACAATCTGGCGTAGGCGAAGTGTTACAGTCGATTGTGCGCTACGACTTCTGGGACGAAGACAAGTTAGCTGGAGCATTAGTGAACATCGCCGAAAGCCCAGCGCTAACACATACTCTTCAAGACGGCATTCGCCATGAATATACTCGCATTTCTTGGGATGACGTTGCGGCAAAATGTATCCAGGTGTATGATGAAGTTAGCAAACATAAAAGAAATCGTTTCTAAAAATAAAGATTAAGTGGAGGTGATCAAGGAAATGAAGTCAATCGTACTATATTTGCATATGCACCAGCCTTATCGCGTCAAGCATTATAGTATTTTTTCGGTTGATCACGATCACGATTATTGGACAGATAAAGACTGGTATTCCGGCTCAAACAATGAGCGCATCTTTAAAAAGGTTGCCGAGAAATCATACCGACCTATGCTGAAACAACTCGGCAAGCTAATTGAGACTACAGATAAATTCAAATTCTCACTCTCTATGACTGGCACCTTTTTGGAGCAGGCCGAAGAGTGGGCGCCCGATATCATCGATTCCATTCGTAAGCTAGTAAAAACCGGTCGCGTAGAAATCGTAAATGAAACTTATAACCATTCCCTATCATTCTTCGTTGACCGCGATGAGTTCGAGGCGGAAGTACGCTTGCATCAAGACCGCGTTCGTGAGCTTTTTGGTGTAGAAACGAAAGTATTCCGCAACACAGAGTTGGCTTATAATAACGATTTGGCACAATGGGCTGAAAGCTTTGGTTTTAAAGGCATTATCGCTGAAGGATGGGACAAGATTCTAGAAACGCGCACCCCCAATAAGGTGTATAGGCCAGACGGTTGCAATAGTATTAAATTACTGACGAAGAATTATCGCTTATCTGACGATATTGCTTTCCGTTTCTCAAACAAAACCTGGAATGAGTGGCCGCTTACAGTCGATAAGTATATGCGCTGGCTAGAAACAGCGGGCAACCAAGGTCCAGTCATTAATTTATTCATGGATTTTGAAACATTTGGCGAGAATGTCTGGAAAGATACTGGTATTTTTGAGTTCTTTAACGATTTAGTTCTTCGTTGGAGTAATGACGGCAACCATAATTTCATGACCGTATCCGAGGCTTGCGATAGCTCAACCTCCGAAGAGACGATTTCTATGCCGTGGACGGTTACTTGGGCAGACACCGAGCGCGATTTAAGTGCATGGCTCGGCAACTCTATGCAACACGAAGCGCTTAAGGCGATATATGATCTCAAAGAAAGCGTTTTAGCTAGTAAGGACGAGGACCTTATTGCCGACTGGCGACGCCTACTAACTTCCGACCATCTTTATTACATGAGTACAAAGCACTTAAATGACGGCGGCGTACACCAATACTTTTCGCCCTATGACTCCCCGTTCGATGCATTCTTGTACTTTATGAATGCAGTGCGCGACGTGCGCGGACGTGCCGAGGAATATAAAAATCCAAAAACTAAGAAGAAAGTTAAAGAAATTACAGAGTAAAAAATATCTCCCAATCGGGAGATATTTTTTAATGGTTATTATTTGATTTTATTGTGGTTCCAATAAATAATGGCAGCGAAAATACTGGAGATTGAGAAGAAGCTACCGACCATGACCATAACTTGTGCCGAGAAATAAGCATTCATATCTTGCGCCATGGCAATTTCGCCATCGAGAAAGAGTGCTAGAGTATTTGGGTCGTCAGCTCTTTTTTCGGTCCCCGGATTGCAGATGCCCTCATTATAAGTCATTCTATCGCCATCCCCATCTTCTTTCTCATCGAAGCAGACGCTTGCTTGATGCGTGGGATGGTGCGCGCTTGTTAATGAATTATTATATTCGACCATCCGATAAGCGCTGAAAGTGGAGATAGCCGCGAATACGACACCCAATACGACTAATAAGGTCGTATTAACGACAACGCGAATGGATGTTTTAGACTTTTTAGTGCTCATACCCTAAGTATAGCATAAGCATTAAATAAGTTTGACGAGACACTCGGTTGTAAAAATGATATCTTCCGCCGTGGAGCCACGCGAGAGATCGGAGACTGGTTTCTTAAAGCCAAGCAAGATTGGTCCGGCCAACTTAGCACCCGCAAACTGCTCTAGAGACTTATAGAGAATATTGCCAGAATTAATGTCGGGGGTGATTAATACATTGGCGCGACCGGCCACTTTCGAACCGTGCGGAGCTTTCTTCTTACCAATACGCTCATTAACCGCTGCATCAAGTTGCATTTCCCCGTCAATCAAAATATCCGGATTGCATTCACGGACGAGCTTAATGGTCTCAGCAATTTTATCCATGGAAGGATCTTTACCACCAGAGCCAAAAGTCGAGAAAGAAAGCATTGCAATACGTGGAGTTTCATCAAGAATTTTAACAGCAGCTTCGTAAACAAGAATAACTATATCCGCAAGCTGCTCAGCAGTTGGATTTTTGCAGGTTGCGCCATCGGAAATAATATAGCGGCGACCATCTGGAAAGTCGGCCACAAAAAGGCTAGAAAAAGTCTTCTTTTCGGATGGATCGGTTTGACCAGCGACACCAACCTGATCACGACAGGCTAAGATTACGTCGCGTGAAGAGAAGTCGATTCCAGCAACCATCCCGTCCGCTAATCCTTCGGATAACTTCTTACCGGCGATAGACATATCACTCTCTTCAAGGATAGGATCACAAACGCCCTGCCCCTTCAGTAGAGTAGCAGCAGCTTTAATAAAATCGTTATTAGATTCAGGAAAAAGAATTTTATACATACATTTATTGTAGCATCTTCAGGGACTCGACTAGTCTAGCTGGGCTATAATAATCCGATAACGACGCGTCAAGTTCGGCCAACTTTTTGCCATATTTTCTGGATATTTCTTTTAACTCGCCGCTGCGCGTTTTAAATGTACTCTCCGTGCACGTACCTACACAGACGGAGATCTTGTCCACTACTGCAATTAGCTCTTCGCTATAGTTAGATAGTTGCGCTTTTATCTCGTCAAACTGGCTGCCGTCAAGATAATCCAGACTATCTCGAAAATCTTGAAAATGCTCTTTGAGTTCAACCATACTCTTGGAGCTGATTTTCTTGGAGTCGACATTCCGTAACTCCTCCTGAAACATCATAATAGCAGTATGCAACTTGGTTAGTTGAGTTTTTTCCTCTTCGACACTCAATAACTCGTCATATTTGTTCAAATCATCCAGTAATTCCAATTGGTCGCGTTTCATGTAGCTATTTGCATTAAGCTCCGCAAGTGTCACACGATACTTCTGATGAGAATCTTTTAAAAGCGCATGGTCGCCAGACATTAGACCGGCATTAACCATGCTTAATTCAATAGTTGCCTCATCGGCGAGATTACGAACCAAATTACGATCATGCACACGTTTCGCCCAGACGATGCCAAAACATTCAGCTACGACAAAAGTTATCAATAATACAATTAAAGCCACCGTAACGAGCATCCGTTGCGAATGGCGGCTGTCTACGCGTGCAATACGATTAACTTTACGAATCTCGCGACGCGTACGGCGACGTTCTATTATCCCTTGTTTCATCTCTGTGCATCCTTTATAACATTATGCACCAAATTCGCATAAGTGATTCGCCCTTCTGGGTTTAGATGAATATGGTCAGCATACATTAATGACCAATCGCTATGCGCAATCTCCCACCAATCAGCTATATAAACATTGTCGTGTTTGTCAGCAAATGACTTTAGCGAAGCGTTCTGTTTTTCGCGCGGTTGTTGCGGTCCGGCATAAGCCGTCACGAGCACGAAGGTTTTACTTCTTCCGGCCGTATTTATAATATCCTGCAAAAGTGAATCTGTAATATTATATTCATTTGTAGCTAAACTAATCACGATAGTGTTTGGCAACTTTCCTTTCGCGGAGTATCCGGCAATTATCCCCGTGGCGGTGATGATCGAACGCGATTCTTTTGCGTCAACATAAGCGCCAGGAATAATTGATTCCAGCGCCTCCTTTGCGCCGAGCGTAACCGAATCACCCAAAACTAGCACGTTGGCCGTATTGACACTTTTTGCACCAGCCCCACTACTGACTTTTGGTAGGTTGGTGGATTTTGCGGCCAGCCCAAGCTGATTGTCTAACGTACTATCAATCATATTCGTTAGGCTACTTATGCCGAGATATTCGACTGATTCTTCCTCTAGACGCTCTTCGCGAGCGGACATATCGTTGAGTTGGTCAACAATTCCAGAAGTGGTAGGTATGCGTAGGTAACTAAAAATTGACGGAACTAAAAGAATGACACCGATAGCAGCATACGCAAAACGACGCCGTTTGTAATATTTAAGCATCTTTAACCTTCGCTCCACATGTAGCGCCCTATTCATTATGGCCGACGCGGCAACGCTAAGAATAATATCAATCACCGCATAAGACCAAAACGGCACGCCGGCGGGTAGGAGATTCGGCAGGAGAATATAGAGCGGATAATGAAATAGATAAATACCATACGACAACGCACCTAATCGTTCCAAAACTCGAATAAAGTTTGCCGGTTTGCGGCGCGTGTGGATGTTTGGTTGTAGTTTAATAATGCAAAATATTATAACTACCGTCAGGAAGCCTGTGAAAGGTAGGCCAAAGAAATAGGTCATAGGATTTACGTAGTCTAGCTTGAAAGATAAGATTAAGATCGTAACTAAGCTAATTAAAATTCCGAGAGTTGGTACAAGTTTTGGCGTTCTTGGAGTGCGTGGCACAAGGTAATTGAAAGCCGCAAAGGCCGCACCGAGACAAAAAGCGCCCATATGCGAATCGATTGTAAAATACGCTCGATCCTGCAAGCCAAACACGCCACCATAGATTGCGAGCAATAAGTCCGAAATAATCGCAAGGCTAAGAAATATAATAGCAAGTTTCTTTACGGCACTTTTATGCTTTTTTGATACCGAAAGTACGGCAATTACTAACAATGGCACAAGAAGATAGAATTGCATCTCGAGCGCCAAAAACCAAGTATGCTGAAATAAATTTGGCGAAATAGTATTTTCGTACGACCCGCCAGTCAGTAGCTGCACGATGTTTGTCGTAAAAGACAATGCCGCAATCGTATTTAGTTTCATGCCAGCCAATACGTCAGGGTGTACAAATAGAGCCACAATCAAAGTCACTAAAACGCATACCAACAAGGCCGGAAAAATCCGCAATAAGCGCCCGCCAATGAAGCGTCCATAATGTATATGGCCGCGCGATGATTCACGAATAAGCTTACCTACTATCAGAAAGCCAGATATTACAAAAAAGATATCGACTGCAATAAAGCCGCCCGGCAAAAAATTGCGAAAAAAGTGATAGACGACAATCAAAAAAATTGCAAAAAACCGTAATGAATTGATGCCCGTCAACCACTGCATGCTTAAATTATAATGACTTTTTCAGATATTCGCGAGCATGAGCGCGACTTAATATGGCAGTAGAGACTGATACCATAATTGCAGTTCTTCCAAAATATACGGGTCCGCATTCGGAGAAGCAGCGATTTCTTGGATAGCCTTAATATATGAGTTCTGGCGAGCCTTTATTCTACTCATGCGATACTCTTCCCACTTCTGGTGTTCTGCCTCGGAAAGCGTTTGCTCGAAGTTGCGTGCCTTATAATGCAATAGCAAATCCGGTAAGCGCGGATCATGAAAATCGGGATGAAAATCCGTCAATTCATTAATGGTGGCGCGGCGTACCGCATCGCAACGAGTCTTATCGGAATTATCCAGGAAGCCGTCATACAACGCCGACTCCGGATCGGTGGCCGGAGGAAACTCTTCGCGATTCTCGTTTTCGGTGCGCATTTTTTCAATAAAGTCTGGATGCGCCAATAATGCTTGAAGATTTTTCTCAATCTGGGCTTTTTCTAGTTTGATTTTTCGCCACCCATCCCCCTGTTCCAATACGCCGATTGGCGCTACGGCTGGGCAATGATTATATTTCAGCTCTTTCACGGTCGGAAAGATTTTTGGTTCTTCTTGCGCAAGTAAGTCATCAAGATTTTGACGCAAATCGAACACTAATACATTGCCATTCTTGGCAGGTGCGATAGGATATGCAATGGTAGTTTTTTCAAATTCGGAAGAGTAACGACCAGAGCTATAAACGAAAGGCGTCGGCCTATCGAGATTAATTAGTTTTTGGACAGATTTTTTGTCACGCATCTTGAAAAGCCATCCGTAAAGTTGTGGCTGTTTTTCTTTGATTAAACGCGTAACCGAAATCAGCGCCTCAACATCAGACAAGGCATCGTGTGCATGTTCGTGCGAAATACCGTTTTCTTTAGTAATTAGCTCAAGGCGGTTTGTTGCTTTGCCTTCTGTCGTAATAGGCCAGTTAATTCCCTCTGGACGCAATGCGCGCGTCATTCTAACCACATCAAGTAAATCCCATTTGCTGCGATCATCTTTCCATTGCCATTCATATGGGTCGTAAAAGTTTCGCCAAAAAGTATGGCGCATAAATTCATCGTCAAAACGTACAGAATTATAGCCCATAGCAATAGTACCAGGCGTAAATATTTCATCCATGACATACTTGCAAAACTCCGCTTCCGAAAAACCGTCCGTCAACGTTGATTGTGGAGTAATCTTAGTCACCATAATGGCCTGCGGGCTCGGCAAAGTATCCTCCCCGAGCTTTACTAGCACATTGACCGGCTCGCCGATCTGCTGCAAGCTCATATCCGTACGAATACCTGCAAATTGCATTAAACGGTCTTCGCGCGGGTTAAGCCCGGAAGTTTCCAAATCATAAAAGAAGAAAGTCTGCTCTGAGTCCATACCTTCATCTTAGCATAATTATTCAGCCGACAGCCCCGTTTACAATAAAGAGATTCTATTGTATATATTTTATGTTGCATACACATCTACACCATAAGAAAGGTAGGTTAATTATCATGCACCTTATCTCGCTCAATAATATGCTCACCGTAGCTGAACATTGTCTCGTGGAGGCAAAAACGACAGCAACGCATGCAGGTTCCGCAACACTGAGCTCCACTGAGATTGGAGTACTCATATATCTCATATTTATATATGGCGGTTATTGGTTTCTTTGGTGGGTATCGGACGGCACTCCGGACAGCGTTATCTGGCTAAGGAAGAAGTGGAGAAAGCTGCGCCGACGCATGCGCGGAGAAGAGCCGGAAGATGAGCAGGAAGACTAGCGAATGCTAGATCTCAAAAGCAGATAGACCGCCCATATAGGCGGTCTTTTTACGGCTACGAGAAAATACCATATAATCATAGCTTGCCTAGCTTGGGGTTAATGTTATTATATTTACTTTTTCTGTTTTTGTGATATAATTCATGCGTTGTACACATATCCGAACCACGAAGAAAGGGGTGTATTATGTTCTTTATTATGTGCTTCTGCTTATTCGGAGGAGTTATTCTGGCGGGCTACATACTTAGGAGTATTGGCGCTTTGTCCTATAATAAAACTCCTATTAAAAAGTATTTTAACGCCGGAGGCAGCTACATCTTCAACAAAAAAGACGGATATCATTTCCTGGTGACCACAAAGCCACTGGAAGCGCGGGGGGTGATTGATAAAATCTGGTTAGCCGACGCGCGGTACGTCTTTCACGCGGGGGGCGACAAGATACGCGTCAGTTACGGCAGGCGTTGCTGGGGCGATTTTCTCGTCAAGGGAGTCTATATCCTGCCGGCCGAGCCGGGAGAAAAACGCGGATTCTACTATCAGAAGTCAGGTATCAGTCTATCGCTCGGTCCCATCAAGGTAAATCCAAGTAGACCCATTCTCTTCCTACCTTCCATAGCCTGCCACGATGCAGACGAGGTGGCAATAATTGAGGGGATTGTGAAAAAGTCCATCAAGGAGTTACCTGAGTTAATGTTGAAAGAGTGATAGTTTAGTTGTTGTTCCAAAAAGCAGACAAACCGCCCATATGGGCGGTCTTTTTATAATCATGAAAAAGGCCGGACAATTATGTTCGTCCGGCCTGAAGTTAGCTAGTTGCAACATGGGCGGGATAAGACGAGGTGAGGTAGGATCAGTCTGCGATGTCTGCAGAAGCCGCATCCTCGGCTTTCTCACGTCTTCCATTGGCGCCAGTAAACCATCTGGCTACCCCTGCGCCAGCCCGTTCGATCGTTTCCACGATTCCACAGTCGCAGTCGAAGCGAGCCGTGCGCCCTTTCTGGATGCGCCTGTCGGCGATTGCTCTCGCGCTGCTCATAGCTATACGTGCCGTTACGGTCTTAGCGATTGCATACGCGACCAGTGCGATAATGGCTGCAAGGATCGGCTCCACATATGCGAACTCGAAAGGATCGCGAGCTGTGTTGCGCAGCCAGACGAGCATGTCCTTGACATATTTCCCTACGAGAGCTTCCGCTGCGATTGCAGAGAATACGCCGGTCATAGAGAAGAAAGTCTCGGACGGAAGCATAATCATGCTTTCCGTTTCGATCATTTCCGGCTGTTTGTTGGCGCGACGATACTCTTTCGCAAGTTTGCGCCTGCGCCAGACGTATTTATCCTTGCGAATAATCACGTCGTCCGTTCGATCGTGCAGCCTTACGCGAGCGAGCGAGACCACGCAGAAGAACGCGATTATCGCCACATACAGCATAGCGTCAATAACTACCATTGCTCCAATAGTTCCCATATTTTTCCTCCTTATAATAGAAAAATTGTATACATTCCCGCATTTTTGCCTGCTATATAAGTAGACAAAAATGCAGGAACGTATCCGAGAACATTTTGTGCAACTAGTTTATTTATGTGCCTAGTCCATAAGACTACTTTTTCATTATATCACACATTCACATTTTTGTCAACCATGCTTATGTTTACACACAAAAAACGGGCCGTCGATTCGGCCCGCTTCTAGTAGCTATTCTTTATTGCTCTGCGTTTTCGGCTTCCGCGGCTTCGTCGCTAGCGCCGGCATCTTCGGACGAAGAGCCCATATCACTAAGGTTGACGCCCATAGATTTGTAGTAGAGATTCGTTAATTCACTATTCATTTCAACATCTTCTACCTTATCGATAAGCATAATGACGAATTTCAATGGACTATTTGCCGGAATGTTGCCTTGGTCGGTATCGCCATAGCCAAGCGCCGACGGAATGCTAAGAATACGTACACCACCAATCTTCATACCATCAATGCCCTTCTTCCATCCTTCAATCAGGCCCGTGGTGCCACCTAGTGGCGATTTTAGCTTGGTGGGGTTTTCTATATTATCGAAGCTCGAGTCAAACACGGTCTCGTCGCTCAACCAGCCAATGTAGTAGGCGGAGTAGTCGACATCTTCTGTGCCAGAAATGGTTCGACCGGTGCCAATTTTTAGATCTTCTGTTTTGAGATTATCGACACTAGCTGCGTTAAAAGCTTTGACTTGACTCTTGTAGCTCTTGAAAGAGTCAAAATATTTTGCAGACAATTCATCGGCCTGCTTTTCAACATTGGCATTATACTCAGCCAACAACTCATCGTAGCGCGCCTGCTCTTCGCTAGTTAAGTTGTTTGACGCATTATTTTTGCTGCCATAATTGAGAACAATGCCGGCATAAAGCGCAAAAGTTGAGGCGAGCATAAAGACCGCGACCGCAGCGATAACGAGACGCTGTTTTGGAGACGTCTTCAAATCATCATTTTTAATCATATTACCTCCGTATTTCCACCCGTTATTTAATTTTTTCCAATGTTTTCATTATAGCTTGAATCTCGGCTTTTTCTAGTGTTTTATCTGTACGAGCAAAGTCTAAATGAAAGCTTACATTCTTTGTATCAGCGCCTTTGGCTTGATATATAGACGTGCAAACAACGCGATTAATCAGACGACGTTGCGTGAGTGTATTGCGAATTTTGGCCTCAATTTCACCCGCCTTGCAACTCAGTGGCAGAGTAAGCGTTAAGTCGCGCGCGACGGATGGGAATTGGCTGAAGCTAAAGTCTTTTGCGCTGGCGCCTTTGAGCTCTAGCAAGACCGACAAATCAACTTCGAACGCCGCCGTTGGAGTCGGGAGTTTAAGTTCGCGCAATACGCGTTGTTTAATTTCGCCAACATAACCAATCAGCCGTCCGTCTTTGGTCTCGACATGCGCACTGCGCTTCGGCTCACAGTAGGCATTGGTTTTATCTTTCGCTTCAACAAATGGCGATATTTTATAATCTACGCCATAACTATCTAGAATCGATAGAAGATATTTTTTGGCGAGATAATAATCGGATTTTCCGGACTGGTCAACAATAACAAAACCAAGTTTGTGACTATTTTGAGGCACACCATCTTCGTCCGCGCCATTCGTGCGTGGATAGACCTGGTTCATTTCGAATAGTGCAAATTTTTCGTGACCGGCACGAAGGTTGGCATATGATTTGTCCAACAAACTTGGCACAATACTTTGACGAATATATTGCAAATCAGGCGAAATTGAGTTGACGATTTTATAAGAGTTTTCTGGAATTTCGCCAACTTTTTTAATTAAATCACCGTGAATGAACGAATAAGTCAACACTTCGTTAGCGCCACGCGCAGATAGATACTCGCGTAGTGCGGTTTTTAATGCGAGCATCTCATTCGGGTCGGACGTAGCATGTAGTGGCAGGACTGGAGCGATATTATCGTAGCCGGTAAGTCGCCCAAGTTCCTCGATAACATCTTCCGAAATATGAATATCGGTACGCCAAAATGGCACTTTTGTAACAACTTTGTCGCCTTTTATCTCAACTTCAAATTCGACATTTTGAAGAATTTTCTGAACCGACTTTGCATCAAAATTTGTGCCAAGCAGATTATTAAGCTGCGATAAGCTTAGCTCAACTTTCTCGACGACGGAAGCAGTTTTTTGACTGTCAAAAACTGCGAGTGGCTCATAACCAAAAGCCTTAGCTTGCTCCGCAAAGCGCAATGCAACCGGCAAAGTCTGGCCAGCCGGCTGACCTTTCGTGAAACGCGTGATTGCTTCAGAAAATATACCATGCGCCATTTGAGTTTTGCGCAAGTTATATAAGCTAAATGTAGCGGATTCGAGAATAACGCGCTTAGTATTCGCATCGATCTCAGTGTTTGCGCCGCCCATTGCGCCAGCGAGCGCTACCGGCACGTTATTGCTCGTAATAACAATATCATCAACATTTAATTCGGCTTCTTTGCCATCCAGCAGGGTGAGTTTTTCGCCTTTTTTGGCTGCACGAACGATAATTTTCGGATTCTTAGACTTGCCGACTTTAACGAACTTGTCATAGTCAAATGCATGCAAAGGTTGTCCAGAAATAAGCATTAATATATTCGTCAAATCCACAACTGGATCAATAGGGCGCATACCGGAACGCGCCAACAAAGTATCCTGCAAAGTAAGATATTTTGGAGCATTATTAGCCTTCAACGATAGTACGACGGCCGTATAGCGTGGGCAGAGCTTTTCGTCTATTTCGATATTAAGCTTAATATTTGAATCGTTAA
>JAEEGG010005573.1_pt1 | contig 29777 bp, 17 predicted proteins | sample 9134161 | NCBI WGS metagenome assembly JAEEGG01 (sample SAMN16246543, study PRJNA631951) | gut metagenome | biome: gut microbiome; feature: rumen; material: CR-attached | host: Bos | place: Iran: Karaj | collected 2018-10
CAACTCCTTTTGGTGTGATCCCTGCCATCATGGCAGAATCTTTGGGAGTTGCCGCCCTTTTTGGCCTCCCTCGCCCGGCCCTCGTATCAGATGGCTTCAAGCCATTTCAAAAATCGGGATAAGCGTGATCCGGGAATCCGGAACTGCAAGTTTCGGTGGGCAAGCGGGCGGGGATGTGGTAGAAGGGAGGCGGATTCCAGCGAAGGATGGTTTCATGAACAAGAAAGAATACGTGATTCCCGGCGTCCCGGTGCCGGTCCCCTACGGTGCGCACGTGATGGAGCACGGCGTGCATTTCAGCATCATCAGCCGCCACGCGAGCAAGGTGTGGCTCATGCTCTTCGACCGCCCGGACGACGAGGTGCCGTGCGAGGAGTTCGAGCTCGCCCCCGACCGCAACCGCCTCGGCGACCTCTGGCACATCCACGTGCCCACCGCCCGCGCCGGCCAGTACTACCTCTACCGCATGGACGGCCCGAAGGACGGCGGCAACGCCTTCGATCCCGAGCAGTGGCTGCTCGACCCCTACGCCCTCGCCGTCACCGGCCAGAAGGCCTGGGGCGCCCACGCGGGCATCGTCCCCGGCCAGCTCGTCAAGAACGGCAAGCGCTTCCCGAAGGGCGTCATTCTGCGCGAGGACGACTTCGACTGGACCGGCGACAGGACCCTCCGCGTCCCGCTGGAGCGCTCGGTGATCTACGAAGCCCACGTCCGCGGCTACACGGTCCATCCGTCGTCCGGCGTCAAGGCCCCCGGCACCTACAAGGGCCTCATCGAGAAGATCCCCCACCTCAAGGAACTCGGCGTGACGACGCTGGAGCTGCTGCCCTCGCAGGAGTTCAACGAGATGGAGCTGCTCTGGGAGAACGGCAACCGCAAGAACCTGCGCAACTTCTGGGGCTACAGCACGCTGGCGTTCTTCGCGCCGAACGGGCGCTTCGCGCGCGCCAACCAACACGGCGAGCAGGTCAAGGAGTTCAAGGAGATGGTGCTCGCGATGCACAAGGCGGGCATCGAGGTGATCCTGGACGTCGTGTTCAACCACACCGCGGAAGGCGGCATGGGCGGGCAGACCTTCTCGTTCCGCGGCATCGACAACCCCATCTACTACATGCTCGAGGACGACGCCCAGCACTACAAGAACTACACGGGTTGCGGCAACACCGTCAACGGCAACCACCCGGTCGTCCGCGACTTCATCCTGCACTGCCTGCGCTACTGGGTGCTGCACATGCGGGTGGACGGGTTCCGGTTCGACCTCGCGACCATCCTCGCGCGCGGCCGCAACGGCGACCTGCTGGCGAACCCGCCGGTCATCGAGCAGATCGCCGACGACCCGGTCCTGCGCGGCGTCAAGATCATCGCCGAGGCGTGGGACGCCGCGGGCGCCTACCAGGTCGGCTCCTTCCCCAACGAGCGCTGGAGCGAGTGGAACGGCAAGTTCCGCGACGACGTCCGCGAGTTCTGGCGCAACCCGCGCGGGAACCTCGGCACCTTCGCCACGCGCCTGTGCGGCAGCCCCGACCTCTACGACCGGCCGCGCCAGTCGCCGCTCAAGAGCGTCAACTACATCGCCTCGCACGACGGGTTCACCATCGCCGACATCGTCTCCTACGCCGAGAAGCACAACCTCTCCAACTGCGAGGACAACCGCGACGGCGACAACAACAACCACTCCGACAACTGCGGCAAGGAAGGCCCCACCAAGGACGCCGGCGTCCTCGCGCGGCGCCTGCGGAGGCAGAAGAACCTCATCGGTTCGCTCTTCCTCGCGCAGGGCGTACCCATGCTGCTGGGCGGCGACGAATTCGGCCGCACCCAGCAGGGCAACAACAACGCCTACTGCCAGGACAACGAAATCTCGTGGGTCGACTGGGACCTGCTCAAGAAGAACAAGGCCCTGCACGCCTTCACCCTCAAGGCCATCGCCTTCCGCAAGGCGCATCCGTGCCTGGGGCGCACCTCCTTCTTCAAGGGCGAGAACAAGGCCGGCGACTTCCCGGACATCCGCTGGTACGGCCCCGAAGGCGCGCCCGTCCCCGACTGGGAGAAGGGCACCGCCCTCGCCTGCCGCATCGACGGCCGCCGCAAGCACACCGGCGCCGACCGCGACGACCAGTCCCTCTACCTGGTCTTCAACGGCGGCGACGAGCCCCAGACCTTCGAGCTCCCGCCGCACGACCAGGACGGCGTCGCGTGGGAACTCGAACTGACCACCCAGGAGCGCGCCCCCGCCATCAAGACCAAGGGCCGCCCGCTCGTGACGGTGGACGGGGCGAGCATCGCCGCCTTCGTGGCCCGGTGAGGCGCGGCATGATCCGCCTGACCTTCAGCACCTCGCGCCGCACCCAGCTGTTGCCGGTGACGCGGGCCGTCGCCGAAGCCATCGCGGCCCTGCCGCCGTGGACCGGCCTGCTCCACATCCACTCGCCGCACACGACGGCGGCCGTGACGATCAACGAACAGGCCGACCCCGACGTCGCCTCCGACATGGAGCACGCGCTGGACAGCCTGGTCCCGTGGAACGACCACTACGACCACGCCGAAGGCAACAGCGCCGCCCACATCAAGACGACCCTCGTCGGCCCGTCCCTGAGCGTCCCCGTCGAAAACGGCCGCCTGGTCCTCGGCCGCTGGCAAGGCCTCTACCTCTGCGAATTCGACGGCCCCCGCACCACCCGCGAGCTCTGGCTCACGCCGATGTCGGGGTGAGGTTTTTTGACAGGATTGGCAAGATTGACAGGATTTTTGGGAGGACGGAAATCCTGTCAATCCTGTCAATCCTGTCAAAGAACCAAACGGAGCGACGATGAAGAGGGTGGCGAAGTGGGTTTGGAGGGTGGTGCTGGCGTATGGCGTGGTGCTGGCGGTCATGCGGGTGCTGTTCGCGTGGCCGCATGCGCGGTCGGCGGGGGATTGGGTGCAGTACCTGGCGGCGATGACGGAGGATTCGACGCTGTATGCGGAGGGGTATGACGAAAAGGCGTTCCGAGGGCTCCGTCCCGGCATGTCCGCGGAAGAGGTGGAAGATGTTCTGGGGGAACCGCTGTGGCGGCGGGAGGGCGGAGAAGGGCGCGAAGTCTGGGCGTATTCGAGCACGCGCGGGGCGGGATGCGTGACCTGCCCCGACGGGTTTTTCTGGAAGCGGTGGGTCGTGTTCGGCCCCGACGGGAAGGTCCTGGGGACCGAAAGCGCATACTGGGACGATTGACGCGTTGGGTCGGAACGGCCGGGGCGAAATCGGCGTGAGGGGGGCGGCGGGACGCATCGCCCCGGGGAAGGTTCCGGCCCGCGGCCGCGGGGGGGGATGCCGGCGAAAACCGGGGGAGGACGCCAGGGACTTGATTTTTGCGGGGAAATGGGCAAACTGGGGAAACATCTATGTACAGGCTTTGTTTCCAGTCCGGACGCAACAAGGGGAAGAGGCTCCTGGTGCGGCAGTCTTCCGCCACCGTGGGGTCGGCGCGCTCGTGCACCGTCCGCCTGCGCGAGAAGGAATGTCCCTGGTTGCAGGCGTTCCGGCTGGAGAAGCGTCCCGAAGGCGTGGTGCCGGTGGCCATCGAGGCGGGGGAGGCCCTGCGGGTCAACGGCGTGGCGCCCGTGGCGGAGTTGCCGCTGCAGCACGGCGACGTGGTGGCGGCGGGGAACGTGGAGCTCCAGTACCAGGACATCATCCCGCCGGACGCGCCGCGGCTGCGGCCCGGCGGCGGCGTGGCGCAGGCGATGGCCACGCTGGCCATCCTGCTGATCGTGGGGACGGAGCTGGCCCTGCTGGCCTTCACGGCGAACTGGCCGAAGCACATCATCGACGAGAACGTCGAACGGCTGGACATCGAGTACGCGCGGCGGCAGCGGAGGCTCGAGGAGCAGACCCGGGAGGCGGACGCCGCGGAGCAGGGCGAAGGCAAGGAGAAGAAACCGGATGCCTCGTCCATCATCGTGATGCCCGGTTCGTCGCTGGTCGAGGCGCACCAGGCCGCGAAAAAGGCCGAGGCCGCCGCCGCCCCGGAAACCGCGGAAGGGGCGGAAGCCGCGGGGGAGACCGGGCCCGACGCGGCGGCGCCCGCGGCGGAAACGGCCGGGACGGAAACCCCGCTTCCTCCCGCCAAGGATGTGCTGGCGGACTTGCCGGACACCCTCCGGGAGATGCTCGCGGGGGCCGATTTCGCGCCGGCGCAGCTCGGGGACGTGATGTCCGACGTGCCGGAAGTGGCCCTCACGGATGCCATCGCCGACAACCTCGAAAGCATGCTTTCCCAGGCCAAGGTCGCGGCCCAGTTCTCCGACTATCCGCGCGCGGTCATGCTGCTCAACCAAATCCACAAGATGGCGCCGGGCTACTTGCCGGCCCACATGTACCACGCCCAACTGCTGGAGACGAGGGGCGACCTCGAGGCGGCCTACGGGCGCTGGCGGCAGCTGTTGGGCCTCGTCGGCAAGGACGACCCCGCGCGCGACGAAATCATCAAGGCCGGACGGCGGCTCCAGCGGCAGCTCAGGCAGCAGAAGGACGTCGGCGGCCATGCGGGCGTGGACCCGGAATCCCTGCCCCGGCGCGTGCGCATCGCCGACTCCTCGATCCAGAAGATGCCCTCCGACAGCGAAATCGCCGAAATGCGCATCCTGCGCGGCAAGGTCGAGCTGGCGGAAGGGGGCGCGGAGGAGCTGGAGCTGTACGTCACGTTCTACGACCAGAAGCCCGACGGGAAGCCCGTCCCGACCAAGGCGCTGGTGTCGCAATCGCCCCTGCGCCTGGGGACGGCGGGCGCGACCCCGTCGGGGGGCATCCCGTTCGAGGCCACGTACATCGTGCCTGCGGCCCGGCGCGGCGGGGGACGGCAGGCGGCGCCCCACGAGAGCCTCTACCACGGCTACACGCTGCACCTGTTCGCGGATGGCGAGCTCCAGGATGCCTATGCGCGCCCGTCGCGCCTGCTGGAGCTGCCCATCCACGTCGCGGTGCCCGCCGGCGCGAACTGAGGGGGCGTGGTGAAGCATCCGCACCACCGCATCGCCGAGTACGATTTCCTCTGGCCGCAAGTGCCCCTGAACGTCGTGCTGGTCAATCCCGAAATCCCGCCGAACACCGGCAACATCGCGCGCCTTTGCGCGGCGACCGGATGCCGCCTGCACCTGGTGGAACCGCTGGGATTCCGCCTCGACGACGCGAAGCTCCGGCGCGCGGGGCTGGACTACTGGGACGCCATCCGCGTCGAGGTCCATCCCTCCTGGGCCGCGTGCATGGAGGCCATCGCGCCGGCGCCGGGACGGATGCACCTGTTCAGCACGGCCAGCGGACGGCGCCATGACCGGGCGGAGTACCGCGAAGGGGACACCTTGGTGTTCGGGTGCGAAACGCAGGGTTTGCCCGACGCCCTGCTGGAAGCTTATCCCGGCGCGGTGCTGGGCATTCCCATCCGCACCGAGCACGTGCGTTCGCTCAACCTCTCGACCGCGGTCGGCATCGCCGTCTACCACGCCCTCGAGATGCTCGATGCCGCGGCGCGCGCCCGCGCGGTCCCTTGAACCTCCCTTGGGTGCGGCTTCCAGCCGCGCCGCGGAGAATCGGCATGCAAGCGGTTCAGGCGAACCGGGCGGCGAGGGATTTTGCGAGGGAGAGGAAGTCGGGGGCGTCGGGGAAGAGGCCGGCGGCGGCGACTTCGTGGCCGGGGCCGCTGCGGCCGTGGGTGCCACGGATGCGGGAGGTGTTCTGGGAGGTGTGCGGGGGCGGGAAGGCGAAGTGCAGTTCGCAGGGGTCGAAGCCGGGTTTGTTGTGGATGTCCATCTGGTTGGCGTAGTCGGGGGCCTGGCGGGGGGAGGTCCACCAGGGGTAGGCGAACCAGCGTCCGGGGGAGGCGATGAGGAGGAAGTCGCCGGAGCGGGGTTCGTGCAGGACCTCCAGAGTGCGCTGGGCGTCGGGGTCGAGGACGAGGTCGACGCCGTCGAGGTGTTCCAAAAGGCGGCGTACGGCGGGGCGGTCGGCGGGGGAGGGGACGTGGACGTGGGCGATCTGGTGGTCGACGATGGCGAAGGCGCGGGAGGTGTAGAAGTCGGGGTAAAGCATTCCGGCGACGGCGCGGGTGTGGAAGAGTCCGGCGTCGCGGAGGGCGCGGTTGGGGAACACGGCGCCGTCGGGGAGGGTGACGGGCTCGATGGCGTAGTCGCCGGTGACGAGCCATTCGTAGCCGAGCGATGCCGCGGCGTCGAGGAGGGGCTCGAGCTGGGCGAGGGTTTCGCGGAGGGCGGCGGCGGCCTGGGGGGAGTCGGGGCCGTGGCGCTGCTGGGCGTAGTCGAGGGAGGAGAGGTAGAGGAAGAGGTGGTCGGGGGCGTCGGGGCGGCGGAGGATTTCGGCGGCGGCGGCGGCTTCCCAGCGGCCGACGCGTTCGCCGGAGAGGGGACCCCAGTAGCGGTAGAGGTCGAATTTGCGGCCGATGGCGCGGCAGAGGTCGGCGTAGAGGGGCTCGGGGCGGGTGTAGCAGTCCATGACGATGCCGCCGTGGTGGCGGTGGATCGGCTTGGGCGAGAGGACGAGGTCGAGGCTCTCGCCGAGGCTCTGCTGCCAGAAGGCCATGCCCACGGTTTCGCCGCGGGCGCGGGCGGCGTCCCAGATGCGCGGTCCGCGGACGAGGGCGGCGGACTGCTCCCAGAAGTAGGGGCGGGCGAGGTCGCGGTGGTACCAGCCGGAGGCCACCACGCCGTGGGCGCCGGGTAGGAGTCCGGTGCGGAGCGTCGCCTGCGCGGGGCACGTCAGCGAGAGCGGGCCGGGCGGGATGGGGCGGAAGGCGATTTTGGTCGCGGGCTTGTGGCGCTCGATGAGGTTCCATCCGAGGCCGGCGGCGAGGACGACGAGGGTTTTTCGGGGAGTGCGTTGGGTCATGGGGCGGGTTCCAGGATTTCCAGTTGGACGGGGCGCAGCGTGCCGGTGGAGTCGTGGAGGGTGAGAACGGTCCAGCGGCGCGGCGGGGGAGGGGATGCCGGGCGGCCGGGCCGGAGGGCCACGGATTTGGGCGGTGGCGGGGCGGGAACGAGGCGTTCTTCCATGGCCACGAGCCAAGGGGAGGCGGGGGATGGGACCGCCGCATCGGCAAGCCCCGCGGGATGCAGCCGGGCCTGCGCATGGAGGGCGCGTAGGCGGAGAGCTTGGTCCTGGAGCGCCTCCGTGCGGCGCAGGGCGCTGGAGGACTGGATGGTGGCGCTGGCGGCAACGCCGGCCAACAGGACACACAGGGCGAGCGCACCGAGAACTTCGAGGAGCGTGAAGCCGCGGGAGGACGTTCTGCCGGATGGGGGTATGGGATGAATCATCGTTCGCTGGGCGCCATTGTGCGGAAACGGGACGGGACTGCAAGCGGGAAATGGCCGGGGCATCATTGAGGGTGTCAGGTGAACACCCTGTCGTTTGCATGGCGTGGCTGGCCGGTAGGTGCCGGCAAGAAATCGCAAGGTTTTTGCCTGACAACTCCATTGCATAGGATTTGTGCGTGGTTTTGGGGATTGACGTTGGGAAGGCAATCAGGGATGCTATGGACAATCCCGCCGCCATGGCGGCAGGGAAACGGAGCGGTTTTCGAGCGGTTCCCCGCCGTGTTGCGGTCGGGGCCCGCGCGAAGGGTTCCGGCTTGGAAAGGATGGACGGAACATGGAACGGATGTCAAAGAGATGGTGGGTTGCGGGATTGGTCCTGGCGGCGGTCGCGGCCGTTGCGCATGGGCGGATTCCGGAGCCGGACACGATCGTGGTGGGATCGGTGGCGAATGCACCGTCCGGGCGCACTCTGGAAGTGCGGGCGGTGGTGGACGGCGCGACGCTGGCTTCCACGGAGGTGACGGGATGGACGGGGGCGTTCGTGATGCGGATTCCGATGGACGACGGGGCCGCGCCCCGGCTGGCAGGAACGGCGAAGGCGAACGACCGGGTGAGTTTGGTGGTGGTGGACAAGGAAACGGGGGCGGCGGCGGAGACGCTGGAGACGGCGGAGGCCGGTCTGGAGATTCCCGCGGGGCGCGGGCAGGTGCTGTGGGGAACCTACCGGATTGCGGAAGGCGCGCTCACGGGCGGGGACGCGGACGGGGACGGTATCCCGGATGCGTGGGAGGCGATGTACGCGGCGGGGCGCAACGGGCACGAGGGGCTGAATTCGTTGGAAGACGACGCCACGGCGGACAACGACGGGGACGGGCGGACGAACTGGGAGGAATACGTGGCGGGGACGGACCCGCTGGACGAGGACAGCGTGTTCGGGGTGGTATCGATTGCTGTGGCCGGACGGGATGTGTCGGTGAAGGCCGGTCCGGGGGCGGCGGGCCGGAAGTATTCGCTGATGCGGGCGGAGACCTTGGGCGACACGTCCGGCTGGAAGGCGGTGGCGACGGCGGAAGGGGCCGACGGCGGCGGGGAGGTGGAATTGCCGTGGACGGGGACGGCGGACGAGGGGTATTTCCGGGTCGATGTGGAGGTGGCGGAATGAAAAAGCAATGCACAATGCAGAATGCGCAATGCACAATTGGGGAGGCGGCCTGGGAGGGGCCGGCTTCGTCCGGGCCGGGCCTGGGGGATTCGACAGGGGCATTCCAGAGGCGAGCCGTGCGCGACGGCCGCGACGGAGCGCGGCCCTCCCCGCAAGCGGGAATTGGTGCGGGGAGGCGATGGAGGGTGCGGTGGCTTGCTTGCTTGACTGTGGTTTTTGCAATGGCGGGCATGGGAGTGGAGGGGGCGGTGCAGCGGGTGCCGCTGGAGGCGGGGTGGAACCTGGTTTCGTGGCAGGTGGGAGGGGAGACGACGGTGGAAGGGTGGGCGGCCGGACTGGAGAATCCGGACGTGTTGCGGTCGGTGTGGGGATACGACGCGGCCGCGGGGCAATGGCGCACGTGGCAGGGCGGGATTCCGGGCTGGGAAGGGGACTTGGCGACGGTGGGGCCGGGACGCGGCTGGTGGGTGCAAGTGGACGAGGCGGTCGTGTGGGAAGGGGAAGGCGAGCCGTGGGAAGGGGCGGTGTCGCTCGTCCCCGGATGGAATCTCGCCGGATTTCCGGGGTTGGAAGGGACGGGGCTGGAGTCGCTGTTCGGCGGGGCGTTCGATGCCGTGCGGCAGGTGTGGACGTTCGACGCGGCGGGGACGAAGGCGTTTGCGGGCTACGACGCGACGGCCTTGCCGAAGCGGAGGGACGTGGAGAGCGTTGAGCCGGGGCGGGGATACTGGGTTTTCGCGGAGGAAGGCATCGAGCTGGCACCAGAGCCGGAGGTCATGCTGGTCCCGGACGTGGATGCGGCGCCACTCCAGGATGCGGTCCCGTATTCGGGGAGCGATGCGGCCTACTCGGGGCGGCGCGTCAAATGGGCGGGGGAGGAAGACACGGCGGGCGACCTCAACGGCAACGGCATCGTGGACGACGCCTGGACGCAGGACACGGTGCATTTCCCCGCGGGGGTGGACCTCTCGCCGGTGACCATCGGGAACGCGGGGGGCGGGGCGATGAACTGGGCGATCGAGGAGAACGTGCCGTGGCTGTCCATCGAAGGACCGGATTCCGGGGTGGTGGCCTCGGCCAAGGCCTACACGTACCTCAAGGCGGACCGGACGGGGTTGGAACCGGGGACGCATGTTTCGTCGAACGTGGTGGTGACGGCTGGGGGCGTGGAGAAGCGGCTGACCGTGAAGCTGGACGTGGCGACGGCGGCGGGCGATTTCAAGGGCTACGCGACGGCGGCGACGGTGGACGGCAAGGCGATTTCGCTGGGCAAGGTGGACCTCGGGCTGAGCTTCTTCATGGAAAGCGACCGGACGGACGAGACGCGTTTCCGGGCGGTGGTGGACCGGGAGACGTCGCTGCTGTTCCCGAAGGACGTGTTCATGGACGGCGTGTTCTACAGCGGAAACGACTTCTCGCTGGCGACGACGTTCACGCTGCCGGCGGCGGACCGGAACGCGCCGCCGTACGACACGTTCGGGGACGGCGAGGGCGAATACGGCGACCGCGACCGCAACGGCGACGGCGTCCTGGACGTGGGCAATCCGTTCCCGTCCCCGATCCGCCGCGGCGTGACGCTGCGCGGGACGCGGGTGGACGAGAACACGCTGGAGGGCAACTATGCCGAGACGTTGCAGGGGTTGCTGCCGAACGACGAAAAAATCCTGATCGAGGGGACGTTCGTCCTGGAGCGGCGGACGTTCGATCCGACGCGGCGGAGCATCTACAACGAGCACAACGACGAATCGGGGCTGATCGGCCAATCCAGCGAGGATGGCCTCGTCCGGACGGTGGTGGTGGAAGAGGCCGTGAAGGTTCAGACGGCGTTGGCCACCCTGGATGTGGAGTTTCCGGACCCGGCGTCGCTGACGGTGACGCTGGAGTCGCCGTCGGGAACGGTGGCGACGTTGCACGCGCGCGGGGAGGCGACGATGGCGTCGTCGTGGACGCTGGCGGACTTCGACGGCGAGAACGGGGCGGGGACGTGGACGCTGCGGATTGCGTGGAACGCGAGCAGCGGCGAGCGCGGTCGGTTCCACTCGTGGACGCTGGACCTGGGCGGCATCGTGACCCACTCGGCAAGCGGGCGCGTGGTGGACGACGCGACGGGGAAGGCGATGGCGGGCGTGCCGTGGGCTCTCACGGGGACGACCTTGATCCACCAGGGGGCGACCGGCGAGGACGGGGGATTCCGGATCGACGGCCTGACCGAAAACGACTACCGCATCGTGTTCCTCAAGCCCGGCTGGACCAACGCGACGGTGGCGAAAGAGAGGTTTTCGCTGGAAGACGCCAACCTGGACCTCGGCACGTTCCGTCTCTGCCAGGAGACGGCGGGCGGCGGCGGCGCGGCGACGAACGGGCTGGTTCCGAACGCGGCCGGCGGCGGGTATTGCCTGCTGGATTGCGCGTTTGTCGGCGCGGGCGCCGGGTTGGGGGGGACGTCCAGCACGGATGTCGGAACGTGGCGGCTGATGGAAGGCCACCGCGATTGCGCGGCGTTCGACATCGACCGGTATCCGGTCGGCCCGGACACATTCAATCCGCGCGCGGAGGACACCGATTTCTTCGTGCAGCCGGACACGCCGTATTACGCCGTGGACAAGGAGCCGTGGGACCGGTATTTCGATGCCTGGGAAACGGATGCGTTGCGGCCGGACCGTTTCCGCATGGAATGCACGATGGGCGGGTTCGTGTTCGGGGAGGATGCGGCGCGGGCGCAGGGGTTCTATTTGCAGAGCGGGCGGAGGGAACCGTGAGAAGGAAATGCACAATGCACAATGCAGAATGCAGAATGCATAATGCATAAAGGGAGCGGGCGCATGGGAGAGCCCGGCTTTGTCCGGGCCGAGTCCGTGGGATATGGGAGGGGTGTTTCTGGGGCGAGTCCATGCGCACGGCCGCGACGAAGCGCGGCCCTCCCCGCAAGCGGGTTGCAACGTGATTTCGAATGAAAAGGTGAAAGGAAACGTGGAATGAAAAAGCAGATGAAAATGGCATGGGTGGCGGCGATGGCCGTTGCGTGGGCTTGGATGGGATGGGCGGCGCCGGCGCCGCAGGTGATTCCGTTCCAGGGGCGGCTCACGGACCAAGCGGGCACGCCCTATTCCGAGGGAACCTACACCATCGTGTTCAACCTCTACGACGCGCCGGTGGGCGGCACCGCCCTCTGGACCGAGCGGCACACGGGCGTGGGGCTGGTCAATGGCATGGTCAACGTCTTCCTCGGCTCCATCGTGGCACTGGACGGACAGGATTTCACCCAGACACGCTACCTGGGCATCACCATCGACGCGGACAGGAATGCGAACACGGCCGACCCGGAGATGGTGCCGCGGCAGATGATCGTGCCGGCGTTCTTTGCCAAGGACAGCGAGTCGCTGCGCGGGGCGGACTGGTCGGCGATTCTGGCGTCGGGGTCAACGGATCCGCGGACGGGATACATCAACGGGACGAGGATTGCCGACAAGAGCATCAAGGCCGCCAAGCTGGCGGACAAGGGCGTGACGACGGCAAAGATTGCGGACAAGGCTGTAACCTCGGCGAAGATTGCCGACGGGGCCATCAATCCGGACCATCTGTCCGCCGCGATGAAGAACGATTTGGCGTCGGCATTTCTGCCGCCGGGAATCATCATGCCGTTTGCGGGGCCGGTGGCGAATGTGCCGACCGGGTGGTTGCCGTGCGACGGGCGGGCGGTGGCCTCCACGACCTATCCGAAGCTGTTTGCCAACATCGGGACGACGTGGGGATACGAGACGAATATCACGGAGAACGGGGTGACGTATTTCAAGTTGCCGGATTTGAGGAACCGGACGTTGTGGGGGGCGGATGCACATGCGGTGGGTGATTATGTGGAGGCAGGGTTGCCGAATATTACAGGGACATTTTTTGGTGAGGCTGCCGCGCAAAGTTATGAATTTAGCGGCGCCTTTTACCGTACTGAAACAGGCGGGCAAAGAGGTATAAATGGGTCGGATGGCGACAATCATCAATCTGGGTTTGACGCTTCTCTTTCCAATCCCATCTACGGCGCTTCCGACACCGTCCAGCCTCCTTCTGGCGCAGTGAATTTCATCATCAAGGTGGATCCGACGTATTGAGGTGCCCGGAATGCGGGAGGGCATGAACAATGCATAATGCAGAATGCACAATGCACAATGGGCGTGCATGGGGGAGAGAGAGGATTGAGAGATGAGAAATCGGCACGGATGGTTTTTGGGAGCCTTGCTGGCGATGTGGGCGTGCACGGTCGCGGCGTCGGCGAAGGACGTGTTGCGCTTCTACGCGACGCCGGTGAGGGTGTACGGCGGGGATGCGGTGCTGTTCCACTACGTGGAGGAAGGCGGGGTGGCGGCGGGGAGAATCGCGTCCTGGGCGTGGGACTTCGACGGGGACGGGACGGACGACCTGACGGGTACGGGGGCGGAAGGCATCGGTGCGACCTGGCATGCAGTGTTTGACGCGAACGACGTGGAAGAGGACGGGTTTCGGCACGTGTTGCCGCGGCTGACGGTGGTGACGACGGACGGGAAGACGCTTGTCCAGACGGGGATGACGGAGGACCCCTACGGGTTGGATGCAGGGACAAAGACGGAGCTGGTGATCCGCCCCTACAACGCGCGGACGGCGGAGCTGTCTGTGGATTTCTCGGGCGGGCCGCGCCTGATGGCGCTGGAAACATCGACGGGGACGGCAACGGCGCGCTTCTACGCGGACGCGGAGCTGCTGCAGGCGGGGCGGATTGTCGGTTACAAGTGGAACTTCGGGGACGGGGGACAGGAGAGCGGGACGAAGGGGAATGCGACGCACGCCTATGCGTCGAAGGGTTCGTTCGATGTGACGTTGACGGTGGGGTATGTGCTGGACAAGGACAAGTCGGTGACGAACACGCTGAGCGAGACGAAGGAGGGGTACATCGTGGTGGAAGACGACAAGGGGGAGCTTTCACTGGGACGGGCGTACCGGAAGAGGTTTCCGGAGGAGTACACGTGGAGCGACATCGTGAAAGCGTACAGCGCGCGCGGCGTGGACGAGAAGGGGCGGGAGGACCGGTACGTGTACTTCCACCACCTTGAAAAGGCCTACAACGAGGCGTCGGCGGACTTGTACTGCGACCCGGCGGACGAGGGACGGCGGACGACGTTCGCGGAATGCGCGAACGAGCTGCTGCAGGGGCAGGTGCTGCTGGGCAATTCGCGGCTGACGGAGGCGCTGCGGCTGAAGTATCCGCGGATGGCGGAGTACGATCCCGAGAATCCGCCGGAGACGCTGCCGGCGCCGCCGGGCGTGAGGGAGGAAACGCAGGCCATCGACGTGGCTCTGCTGGATTTCTATGCGGCGCTGATCTATCCGGCGAACGCGATTTTCCGGTACGGGCCGGGCATCCTGCGGTCGCGGGCGACGCCGGGGGCGGAGCCGTATCCGGCGTTTCCTCGGTACATTTCGTTCCTGGACCCGACGCTGAGTCCGTATCCGGTGCCCATCAAGAACGAGTATTGGCAGATGGCGACGTGCCTGGAACGGATGGGGCTTGGGAGCATGGAGAAGGCCAAGAAGCTGTTCCGGCTCTCGCTGACGGACGAGACGGCGCGGCGCGAGGCGAAGGAGGAATGCAAGAAGTCGGGGTTGCAGAGCTATCTCGGGATGGCGCTGCTGGCGGCCTGCCAGAGCCGCGACGACTTCGAGCTCAACGAGGGGAACCTGTGCCTGGCCCACCTCAAGAACGCGAGGGACCTGTTCGAGCAGATCAACGCGGGGCTGACGCCGCTGGGCGACAACGGGGACTTCATTCCCAACGAGAGTTTCGCGGCCATCTACCAGGATGCGCAGGAAGCGGTGCAGGACGTGCTCAGCGCCGAGGTGGATGCGCGACAGGAGGACCGGACGTACGACAGCTACCAGACGCAGCTGCGCGCGGAACTGCTCAACCAGCGGACGAGCTACATCACGCCCCTCTACAACCTGACGCACATCGATCCCGAGCTCTACAACAACCTCGCCACGGTGGACGACCAGCGGGATTTCCAGAATGCGGTGCGGACGAGGGTGAAGTCGCTGGAGGAGAATTATCCGAATGCGGACCCAAGCGCCCTGGGCGAGTTGGGGGAATTGGTGTTGGCAATTTTGGACCAGAAGTTGGCGCTGCTACAATCCATCGAAAGCGTGAAAAACCTGTTGGAACGGGTGAAGATTTCCGAGTGGGCGGCGGCGACCATCGCGGATGCAACACTCGACATTGCAAAACAGCAAGCGGCATTGGACATCATTTATGGGACGGCACAGGGGATGATGTCAACGGAGGTGGGGTTGTCCACGACACCGCTGGCGATGGCGGGGGGTGCGTTGTTGGGCAGCATTACGGCTGCAAAGGATATGCTTTCGGCCATGCAACAGCTAACTGTTCAGGGTGTAAGCGCGGCAGCTGAAATCAAAACCATGCTTTTGGAACTGGGCAATCTTGAAATCCAGGTCGAGCGCCAGAAGAACGCCCTAGCAGTGGCTGAACTGCAACTGGACAACGCGCTGACGCGGATGGACCGGCTGATCGCGGACCTGGCGCATACGCGGGAGACGGCGGCGGACCTGTACTTCCAGGATCCGTCGTTCCGGGTGGTGGTGTCGCGCGCGATGGAGCGTGCGGAGAGCGAGATGGACTACGCGATCGACCGGCTGTACCGGCTGGCCAAGACGCTGGAATACGAGTGGGCGGAGGCATACCAGAATCCGGTGGTGGTGCCGATCAACTGCAACGAATCGGCGTCGCTGGAGAATCCGCTGTTCGACCAGTTCACGCAGCTGGACTCGCTGTTCAACGTGACGTGTGCCGACGAGACGAAGGACTACCTGGACGCGCTGAAGGCGTGGGACAGCAAACTGCGGCGGATTTCGGTGACGAGCGTGCGCGGTCCGAACAACGCGGGGCCGGTGACGGCGGAACCGATTTCCCTGCGGGAGGACATCCTGGGCTTCCGGACGGACAACGGGGAGATGACGATGGCGGAGAGCGTGCAGGCGTTCCGGACGTACCTGGCGGGGCACCGGACGAACAACTACTGGAACGTGGAGAATCCGTCGCTGGAGTTCACGTTCGCGACGACCATCGCCGACAACTCGCTGTTCCCGGCGACGGCGGAACGGTGGAACATGCGCATCGACACCATCGCGGTGGACATCTATGCGGAGAGCGGGTTCAGCACGAAGCAGGTGGCCGAGGTGACGCTGACGGAGAGCGGGCTGGTGTCCATCCGCCGCTTCTGGGCGGAACCGCCGTGGGCGGACGACTTGATGCACCTGTCGTTCCTGGTGGGGCGGTCGGACCGGACGGCGTACGGCATCACCATTCCCGCGAAAATCAACGGGGCGACGGGGGGACGTCCGGCGGCGGAGTTCAGCGTCGCCGGGTTGAAGGGGCGTCCCATCGCGGCGACGCAGTGGGTCCTGAAGATCGACACGGAGAACCCGGCGAACAAGGACATCGATTTCTCGAAGATCAAGGACATCGTGGTGCGGTTCACGTACACGTACGGGAATCCTCCGGAGTTCCCGGGGTTCTGAGACAATGCACAATGCAGAATGCACAATGCAGAATGAGGGATAGATGCGGCCCGGACGGAGCCGGGCCCTCCCGGATGGGAATGAGAGGAGAACCCGATGAGAATGCTTGAACGGATTGTGTTGGGCTTGCTGGCGATGGCGTTGAGCGCGGGGATGGCGCGGGCGGAGGTACAGGTCGGCGCATTGTCGCGTGTCGGCGAGATGCCGATCACCGTCGCGGATGCGGTGCGGGCGGCGGCGAAAGGGGGGTATGCCATCCGGGACGGGGAGTCGGCGGAACGGGCGCTGGCGGAGGCGGAGGATTTTGTTTTGCTGGCGGAGGAAGCGCGGCGGGAGGGAATCTTCGGGGAAGACGACATCGTGCAGACGGTGCGGTCGATGGCTGTGCAGCGGTTGCTGGCGCGCAGGGTGGGGGAGGTTCGCGGGGAGGAGCCGGACGAGGCGGCGATGCGGGAGTGGTACGAGGCACATCTGGACGAGTTCACGCGTCCGGCGGTGGGGCGCGGTCGGGTTCTGGAGGTTTCCAAGGATGTTGCGGACTGGGAGTCGCGGCGGGATGCGGCGGCGACCTGGCTGGAGGAGAAGGGAGGGGCCGGGTTCGCGGAGGCGGTGCAGAAGTGGAGCACGGATGCGTCGGCGCGCGCGGTGGGCGGCGTGACGGGCTGGTTGGCGGAAGGGCGGGCTGAGCGGCGGTATCCGGCGGAGGTGACGGAGGCGCTGTTCGGGACCGGGGGCATGGGGTCGGTGGAAGGACCGCTGGAGACGGACCGCGCGGTGTACTGGGTGCAGCGGCTGGAGGTGCGGTCGGGGCAGACGACGCCCTTCGAGGCGGCGCGGGCGGGCGTGGCGCGCCGCATGGCGCAGGAGGCGCAGCGGGAGGCGTACCGGCAGTTCGTGGACGGGTTGCGGGGCGATGCGGAAATCGGGCGCGCGGACGGCGCGGCGGAACGGTTGCTGGAAGAGGCGGGCGGCGAAGGTCGGCCCCCCACTGGACCGGGTCCGGCGAGCCGGTGAGAGAGCAATGCAGAATGTAGAATGCACAATGCACAATGGGCGGAACGGGGAGGGCCGCGCTTTGTCGCGGCCGTGTGCGAGGGGCGTGGAAGGTGCACGCCTGTCGAGTCCCTTTGGCCGCGGCCCGGACGAAGCCGGGCCCTCCCGGACGCCTGCTGGGAGTGTTGGGGGGGAGCGCGGAGCAGGGGAGGGCCGCGCTTTGTCGCGGCCGTGTGAGGGGGGCGTGGCAGGTGCACGCATGATGAGTTCCTCGGGCAGCGGCCCGGACGGAGCCGGGCCCTCTCGGGCATGTGCAGGGAGTGTTGGGGGGGAGTGCGGAGCAGGGGAGGGCCGCGCTTTGTCGCGGCCGGAGTGCAAGGCGCGTGGCTGGGGTGTTACTGGTGTGTCCCACGGGCGCGGCCGTGACGGAGCACGGCCCTCCCGGAGGGGAGTTTTTTGGGCGGTGGTTGCATTGCTGCTGGCGGCGGTGGTGGCGCATGGGGCGGACGAGGGGAAGACGGGCGTGGGGGCGGAGAAGATTTCGTTGCCGGACGGACCGGGTTCGATCGAGGGCTTGGGGAGCGGCTTCGAACCGCAGCTGAACAGCGGGACGGCGGCATACCGGGTGGACATCAAGGTCCCGGAGGGGACGGCGGGGCTGGCGCCGCAAATCGCCCTCGCCTACAACGCGGGGAGCGGCAACGGACCGTTCGGATTGGGCTGGAACTGGGAGCCGATGAACATCCGCCGGCGGACGGCGAAAGGCATCCCGACCTACGGCGACGGGGACGTGTTCCTGCTGGACGGGGCGGAACTGGTGCCGCTTTCGGACGGGTCGTGGCGGCGGAAAATCGAATCGGACTGGTCGCGGGCCGTTCGGGAGGGCGACGGCTGGGTGGTGCGGCAGCGCGACGGCACGCGCCACTGGCTGGGCACGTCGGCGTCGGCCCGCACGGGAAAGAAGGCTGGCGGGGCGTTCGGGGCAACGTTCGCGTGGTACGTCGAGGCGACCGAGGATGTCCACGGGAACCGCATCGAGTGGAGCTATGCGACGTTCGAGGAATCCCCGGGGCGGCTCTATCCCTCGCGGATTCGCTGGGGTGCGGCGGGGAGCGAGGCGCGGCACGAGGTGGCGTTCGAGTGGGAGGCGAGGGAGGATGCGTTCACGTCGCATCTGGGCGGGTTTGCGGAGACGACGGGGCGGCGGTGCCGCGAAATCCGGGTGTCCAGCCAAGGGCGGATTATCCGGCGGTATGCGCTCGGATACGGCGAGGGGGATGGGGTGGATGTCGGGACGGGCGTCCCGCTTGCGTTTTCGCTGCTGAGGAGGGTGACGCAATACGACGGGCGGGTGGGAGCCGAGGCATCGTGGTTGCCGCCGTTGCGGTTCGGATACGAGCCGTTCGCGCCGGGGTTGGGCGGCTTCGGGCGGTGCGCGGGCGGGCCGCCGTACTCCTTGGGCAGCCCGGACATGGCGCTGGCGGACATCGACGGGGATGCGTTGCCCGATTTCTTCCGTACCGACCCGCTGACGGGGGGCCACGAGGTGTGGTGGAACCGCGGGCGGAGCGCGTTCGCGGAAGCGGAGCCGTTCGCGGCATGGCCAACGGGCGTGACGCTGGACCAGGAGGGGGTGCAGCTCCTCGACATGGACGGCGACAGCCGCGTGGATTTGGTGCAGAAGGGCGGGGCGGGGTCGGGATTCTTCACGTGGTATCCCAACGCATTCGCGGCGGAAGCGGATGGCGGGGGCCGTGCGGCCTGGGGCGGGGAGCGGGACTTCGGCGGGCCGCCGCCGCCGTTCGGGTTCGGGGACGCGGACGTGCGGTCGCTGGACCTCGACGGCGACAAGCGGATGGACTGGATGCGGATGACGCCGGGCGGTTTCATGTACTGGCTCAACCGGGGCGACCGCTGGGAAGAGCGCGGGATATACCTCTTCGGGGAGCCCGAAACCGGCGGCATCGCGTGGGCCGACGACGTGCAGTTCGCGAACGCGGACGGGACGCCCAACGGAAACGTCGTGCTCGCTGACATGAACGGGGACGGGTTGCTCGACCTCGTGCGGAAGACCGTGTTCGGGCGGTCATTGGAAATCGACTTCTGGCCCAACCGCGGGAACGGTGCGTGGGGGACACGCACCGAAATGGCGCGGGACATCGACCTTGGGGATGTCCAGGAGGACAACGTCCGGATCTCGGACGTCAACGGGGACGGCATTTCCGACGTGGTCGCGGTGGCCTATGACCGGTTGCGCTACTGGGTGAATCTCGGGAACCTCTCGTTCTCGGAGGCACTGGAAGTGGACGGGACGCCGGAGTTCGTGGCGGGGAGGACGGTCCTGCGGATGGCCGACATGAACGGCAACGGCACGACCGACTTCGTGTGGGAGAACTGGAGCCCGGCGCAGGGCGCGTGGGCGGTGGAGTGGTTCGACTTCGCGCCCGGGACCAAGCCGAACGTGCTGGTGGAGACCGACAACGGCCTTGGCGTGCGGACGCGGCTGGAACATGCCACGACGACCGAGCTGCGGATTGCGGCGCGGGAGGCGGGTAGGCCGTGGCGGACGCGGTTGCCGTTTTCGTCGCTGGCCGTCACGAAGATCGAGCGCCTGTTCGGGGTGGACCTGGACATGGAGGAGGGGGAGGACCGCGAGACGACGGAGCTGTCCTACGCGGACGGGTGGTACGACGCGTTCGAACGGGAGTTCCGCGGGTTCGCCTTTGCGGAACAGGTCGCGCGGGGCGACGAACGCCACCGCGGGAGCGTGACGCGGACGGCTTTCCACACCGGCATGCCCGACGGGCTGGACAACAACGGCGACGGCAAGGTGGACGAGTTCGACGAAACGCGCGGCTACGAGGAGGAACCGCTGAAGGGGCGTCCGCTGTGGAGCGAAACGGCGGTGCTGGAAGGCCCGGGGACGGAGCGGCGGGTGCCGGGCGAATTCGCGGCGGACGGGGAGGTGTTCAGCCGCACGGAAACCGATTGGCGGGTGCGGACGCTCCACGATCCTGAGGGCGGATGCACGTACCGGGATGCGGCGGGCAAGGAGCATCCGGAATGGTCGGTTCCGGCGTCGACGCGGGACGGGCGGACGGTTTCGCAGGTGTGGGCGGCGGAGACGCGGACGACCATGCCGGAAGCCAACGCCGCGTTGCGGCGGCGGGATTCCCGCGCGCCGGAACGGGCCCCGGCGGTGGTGCTCACCGAGAGCGAAACGGACATTTTCGGCAACGAAATCAGAAAGAAAGAGTGGGGCGTGGTTTCGGGGGAGGGCCGCGCTTTGTCGCGGCCGGACGCAAGAGGCGTGGATGGATCGTCCCAGTCGAGCCCCGCGGACGACGGCCCGGACGAAGCCGGGCCCTCCCAAGGCGATGCATCCGATGGGGAGGGCCGCGCTTCGTCGCGGCCGGACGCAAGGGGCGTGGATGGAGCGTCCCGGTCGAGTCCCGCGGACGGCGGCCCGGACGAAGCCGGGCCCTCCCAAGGCGATGCATCCGATGGGGAGGGCCGCGCTTCGTCGCGGCCGGAGCGCAAGACAAGTGCCAGTACCACACCTGACGACGAACGGTTCACGGTGACGGACTACGCCATCGACTTGGATGCGTGGATTCTCGGCAAGCCTTGCCGCGAGCGCGTGACGGACGAGTGCGGGGCGTTCGTGTCGGAACGGCGGACCTACTACGACGGGGAGGCGTTCACGGGGCTCCCGCTGGGCCGGCTTGGCGGGCGGGGGCTGCCTGCGCGGGTCGAGGAAGCGCTGAACGGCGGGACGGTTCCCCCGCCGTTGGGCGAGGCAACAGCGGCGGTCGGCGACCCGCGGGTGGCGGCGGATGCGGCCATCGTCACGGGGCGGACCGCCTGGGACGCCTGGGGAAATCCCGTGGCCGAGCGCGACGGCGCGTGGACGGAGGAAGGCGCGGGCCACGAACGGCGCTTCGAGTGGGATGCTGTTTTCCATACGCACGTCGTGAAGGAAACCGTCGAGGTCGGGGATGGAAAGGAACTTTCGACGTTGGGCGAATGGGACTTGGGCGGGGATGTTTTGTTGAAGGCAACCGATCCGGCAGGGCAGGTGACACGATGCCTGTACGATTCGTTCTGGCGTCCGGTGGGATTGGTGAAGCCGGGGGACACGGCGGCGTTGCCGACGGTCGAATGGGAATACCGGTTGGCGGATCCCGTGCGGAAGCTGGCATATTCATACGCACGCGATGGGCGGTTGGCCACGGGGCGGTTGGCCACGGGCGAGTCCGGGCTGCAACGCACCACGACACGGAACCGGGAGCAGTCGGGGAAGGCCGGACAGTTGGTGTCGCACGCGTATTCCGACGGCGGCGGTCGGGAATTCGGGACCGTGTCCGAGGGCGCCGATGCCGGGCGCTGGATCCATGCGGGGTCCGTGCGCCGGACGGCGCGAGGCGAGGTTGTGCGGGCCTTCCTTCCGTTCGAAAACGGCGTGGAAGATTTCCGGTTGCCGGACGGGGACGCCTCGTGCGTCGACAGCTGGCGGGACGAAATGGGGCGCGAAACGCGGATTTTGCAGCCACCCGAATCGGAAGACGTGCCGGAGGCCCGGGCGGAGTCGCTTGCCTTCCACCTGCCTCTGGAAACCGAGGAATGGGATACCGAAGACACCCAGCCCCGTTCCCCCAACGCGGCGACCCCCGCGACGCGGCGGACCGACGGCTTGGGGCGGCTGGTCCAACTGGTGCGGCGGTTGCGGGAGGGCGGGACCGTCCGCGAGATTCCCATCCGCTACGCCTACGATGCCGGCGGGAGGCTGGTGTCCGTCACGGACCCGATGGGCAACACGCGGCGCCACCGCCATGACGGCGCCGGACGGCGGATTTTCGTCCACGACCCCAACGCGGGCACCTTCGAACGCACGTTCGACGGGGCGGGGAATCTCGTGGAAACCCGCGACGCGCGCGGGGCGGTGGTCCGCTATGCCTACGACGGGGCCAACCGCGTGTTGGCGGAAACGCGCCTGGAGTCCGGCATGGCCTCCGGGAGGGCCGCGCTCCGTCGCGGCCGTGCCGGCAGGGCGATTATGGACGCCCCTCCCACCGTCCGCTACCACTACGACGAACCGTCGGCGGAATTCCCCGCTTTCACCAACACCGCGGGGCGGCTGGCATGGGTCGAGGACGACACCGGAGCCGAGTTCACGGGCTACACGCCGAGAGGACTCGTCGGGGAGCGCGTCAAGCGGATCGTCCACCCCGGAGCGGGGCAGGCGCTGGATTTCCTTTCGGCATGGGAATACGACGCGATGGACCGGCCCGTGGCGAGGACGTATCCCGACGGGGACCGCGTGGAAACCGTGTATGACGCGCGGGGGATGGTGGCGCGGATTCCGGGACTGTTGGAGGCCGCGCGCTATGCCCCCGACGGGGCGCCGTTGCGCGCCGAAAACGCCAACGGCACCGTCGCCACCTGGGAGTTCGATCCGAGGCGGCGCGTGCGCCGCGTGCGGGTCGCCGGCGCCGGCGAGACCGCCGGGAAGACGCTGTGCGATTTCGACTACAGCTACGACCGGCTTTCCAACGTTCTGGGAATCGGCGATGCGCGCGATGAAGCGCCATTCGCCGGGGCGTCCGGGGACGGACCCTTCCGCGCGGGGCGCTCCATGGGCTACGATGGACTGTCGCGGCTGGTGGAGTTCCGTCTCGACGAGGTTGGGGGAGGACAGGACCTGTTTGTAAAAAGTGCGGATTCCGCCTCGGGAGGGCCCGGCTCCGTCCGGGTCGGCGGCCGCGACGGAGCGCGGCCCTCCCGTGGCGATGTCACAGCGCAAGGCTTGGAAACGGGAGGGCCCGGCTTTGTCCGGGCCGATTCGATGGAAAGTGACTTGACCGTGTCAGGGACGGGCTTGGCACGCGGCCGCGACGGAGCGCGGCCCTCCCAAAGCGGGCGGGCCGTTGCCGGATTGGCGCTGTCGATGGCTTACGACGATGCGGGGAACCTTGTCCGCCAGACGGGAGGGACAGCCGACACCGACCTCGGCGAGATGCGCTATGGCGGCGATGCCGGTGGTTCCGGCCGCGGGGGCCGTCTCCCGGGCGATCCTCCCGGCCCGCAGGCCCTTGTCGCCACGGCGTCCGGCGAGTCGATGGGGTACGACGATGCCGGGAATCTCGTACGGCGCGGGGACATGCGCTTCGAATGGGATGCGCGGGGGCGGCTGGCGGCGGCGGAGGACGGTACGATGCGAGCCGAGTACCGGCGCGACTGGAGCGGGCGGCGCGTGTGGAAGCGGGTGGTCCCGCGGGAGGGGACCGAAAGTTCCGTCCTGTACGTAGACGCCGATTTCGAGTTGTGCGACGGCCTGCCCGTCAAGTGTGCGCGGCGGGGCAACGTGCCCGTGGCACGGTTCAGCGACCGCGTGGGAACGTCCGGAACCGCCCGCGCGTGGGTTCCCCTTCGCAAGGGATGGAACCTTGTCGGTGTCGCGGGGACGCCGGACGATGGGACAACCGTCCGGGACGTGTTCGGGGCTGCCGCGGCGGATGGGGGAGTCCGTGTGTTCGACACGGTGGCGGACGATTGGCGTGACGCGGCGCCGGGGGATACCGTCCGTGCGGATTCCGTGTTCATGGTGGACGCACCGGAGGCCTGGATGGGCGTCTGGAAAGGAATGGCGCCGACGGACGGAGGCGGCGTGGCGTTGGCGCCCGGCGTGCATCCCGTCGCGTTCGGGCGGCGCGTCTCCGCCAAGGCGCTGGAACGGGCCGGGGCCGACGCCGTCTGGACGATTGCCGGGGCTGCTCCCGACGGCCGTGCGGAGTGGGCGTCGCGCGTTGCCGGGGTCGATGGCGGAACCAACGCGCTGGACGACATCCCCCCGTCCGCCGCCGCGTTCGTGAAGATCTCGCGGAAAGCCCGCGCCGCAGCCGGGAATCTCTCGCCCGCCGGCATACGCTGGATCCATGCCGACGCCCTCGGTTCGACCGACTGCCTCACCGACCGCGACGGCTCCTTGCTCGGCGCGTTGGCCTACTGGCCCAACGGCGAAACCCGCGCCTCCGTCGGCGACGTCGCCGGCGAATGGGGCTTCGCCGGCAAGGAACTCGACTCCGAAACCGGCATGCACCACTTCGAAGCCCGCGCGATGCTTTCGCGCTTCGGTGCGTTCGCCAGCCCCGACCCGCTGGGAATGGAGTTCCCGGATGAGTGGATCGGGGATGCGCTGAATCTGAATTTGTATGCGTATGCGGGGCGGAATCCGTTGGCGTATACAGATTCCGATGGGCAGTCCATTACACTGGCAGGAATAGCAGCGGTAGGCTGGACTATCACAAAACTTGCTGCAGTTGGTGCTGTAGTAGGAGGAACGATTGGTGGTGCAACTGGATATGTCAATGCAAAGGCCCTTGGAATGGAAGGAGAACAATTATGGAAAAATGTTGCGTGTGATACAGGTGGCGGAGCGCTTATTGGTGCATTGACTACCGTGACTGGGGGAGTCGGCGGGTCAACCCTTGGAACGGGACTGGCTATAGCAGGAATTTCCGGTTCCGGTGCATTCATGACGGAGGCTGGACACCAATACGTGAATGCCGAGTATGGAATTGCGCCTGATATGGGGGGGATGGTGGTTGCTGGAGCTACAGCTACGTTTTCTAGTTTCCTTTTCCCTGGGGGAGCTTCCCCTAAGGCCATGGGAGCCTCCTTGCCCAGAGGCACTCAGGGAGCAATCACAAAATCGCTTCATATGGGCACTCAAATCAGCTCGAAAACATTGTTGAATTTTGCTGAAACTGAAGCTGTCAATGCAACGCTCAATGCAACGAGCACAAGTGCAATCGAAAAAATACTGGATATTCCTTCTGCACAATAGAGATAGTTTGCAAAATCCACCTGGCCGGGATGGAGTTCCGGCCCTCCAGAGAATTCCCCTTGTAATGGATGCTTGAGATGAGAATGTCCGGGAGAGGGTACTTGGGCGGGCCCGGCTCTGTCCGGGCCGTGGAAGGTGGAGGGAAACAGGGGAAAACAGTAACGTTCCTTGTGTGTGGCCGCGACAGAGCGCGGCCCTCCCAGGGCAGGGAAAAGCGCGATGATGGGGAGAAGCGAGTTGGGGCGGTTCAGCGGGCGGCGGCGAGGAAGCGGCGGGTGCGGACGGGGGAGGGGGGGGAGGAGGGGGCGGCGACGAGTTTGTCCAGCTGGGCGATGCGGTCGGAGGGGGAGGGGTGGGTGGCGGCGAAGTCGTGGCGGGAGGGGTCCCAGCGCTTTTCCATGTTGCGGAGCATGGCGACGAGGGCGGACGGCGGATAGCCGGCGGCGCGGAGGATGCCCACGGCCGCGGCGTCGGCCTGGAATTCCTGGCGGCGGGCGTAACCGCTGTTCATCATCGTGGACGTGATTTCCGACACGCTTTCGTCGAAGGCGGCGGTCACCTCGGCGAGCTCGGGGCCGGCGAGGTTCTTGGCGCCCTCGGCGGCGAGGGTGGTCAGCGCGGAATTGAGCCGTCCGGTGCGGATGGCCCGCAGGCCGTCGCGGTTCTGCACGTGCCCGATTTCGTGCGCGAGCACCGCCGCGAGTTCATCCTCGGTGGCGCAGCAGTCCACGAGCCCGCGCGTGACGAGGATGAGCCCGCCCGGCGCCGCGAAGGCGTTGATGTCGTCCGACTTCAGCAGCAGGAAGTGGTATCCGCCGAACGTCTCCGGCCGCGAGGAGAACCGCGACAGGGTCTGGCCGAGGAGGTTGAGGTAGGCGTTGAGGCGGGCGTCGTCCTGCGCGGGATAGCGCGAGAGGCAGGTGGCGGCGACGGTGCGGCCGATGTAGTGTTCCTGCTCGGGCGTGATGTCCTCGAACGTCTTGACGACGGCCGCGGCCGACTTGTTGATGCTCTGCGCCTGGCCGGCGGTGAGATGCCCCGACGCGACGGCGGCGCTGGTGCCGACCTCGACGAGCTGGTTGACGGTGTCGCATCCGGCGAGGGCGAACGCGAGCGCGGCGGCGAAAGCGGATATGGCGATGCGGCGGGTCACGGCTCCAGCCCTCCTTCCTGGAGGAAGCGGAGGGCTTCGGCGTCGGTGACCTTGAAGGTCGCCATGCGGTCCACCCACGCGTAGTCGAGCGAGCGGTTCTGCTTCTTGTACGCGGTTTCGACTTCCTGGCTGAAGCCCTTGCCGGCGAGCGCGACCTCGTCGGTGCTGGCCGCGAGCCGAACGTCGCCGCCGGACGCGGCGGAGAGCGTCACGCGCTTGCTGTCGAGCGCCGATCCGTGGATCCATCCCGCCGCGCCGGACGCCGCGCGCACCTGCCGCCAGTCGCCCTGCGACGCCAGCACGTCCACGCGGTCGCCGTAGGCGACGTTGCCGACCGGTTTGCCCAGGAACGACGCCTTGTCGCGCAGGACGCCGTTCTGGACCTGCACGCTCATCTGCGCCGCGTGCACCGCGGCGGCGGCCAGCGCGAACGCGAGCGCGGCGGCAATCAAAAAACGGTATCGTTTCATGGCTTGGAATCTCCTTTCGGTTCGGCGGATGCCGGGGTGGAAACGGTTTCGAGCGGACCCGCGAGGGCCATGCCGAGGTCGGTTGCGCGCTTGCGGACGGCGGGGTCGTCCGTGGCCTTCCCGGCCTCGGCGCACAGCTCCAGGGCGAGAGCGGGACAGCCGAGCGCGTCACAGGCCGAAGCAGCCCGCAGGAGCATGCCGGCGGCGCGGGCGCGGTCTTCCGCTGTGCCATCCGGGAGGGGCATCCGGGCCGCCGCGAGGGCGCAGGCGACGCCGTCGGGACGGGAGGCTTCGCGGTAGAGGCTGGCGGCGGCTTCGAGGTGGTCGAGCCGTTCGGAAGCGGTTGCCGCCGGGATGTCGGCCCACAGCCGCTCGCCACGGGCGCGGAGGGCGGGCGGGAGCTCGCCGGGGGGCGGGCATTGGAGGAGGAATGCGGCGGGCGACCCGTCATCGGAGGGGCCTGCCGCGGGAACCGACGGGAGGGCGCGTTCGGCGCGGGCGAAGAGGTAGCGCGCGCGTACGGACGCCGGAAGGTCTTTCCAGCGTTCGCCGAGGGCTTCGATGGCTTCGCCGCCGCGGTCCGGTCCGACGCAGGGAACATACAAATGCTGCACGATCCAAGCCACGGCCAGTTCGTCGCGCCGGGATTGGGGAAGGCGCGCATCGGCCAGGGCCGTCTCCAGGCCGGCGTCGAAAGTCCACCAGACGGCATAAGGCCCATCCGCATCCGGCGGCACGGCCAATCCACGGGCCTTGCGGGCCCGCCGCTCGAGAAGGGCGAGGGTGTCGGCCGTACGCAACTCCTCCAGGCACCGCGCCTGGTCGAGCAGCGCGACGGCGAGCCCGTTGGGGTCGTCGAGCGCCCGCGAGCGCTTCGCGGCGGAGGCGAAGAGCGGCAGCGCCGCCTTGAAGTCGTTGCGCAGGTAGGCGGCGCGCCCGCTCTTGACGAGCGAATGCCATTCGGCGTCCGCCACGGGCGCGGAAACGCCGGAGTCGGCCGTGCGGGCGCCGCGGGTGGCGCAGCCGGCGGCGGCAAGCACCAGCGCGAGGACGGCGGTGGCGGCGGCGAGTCGGAATCGTGCTTTCATGGCGTGCTTCTCCGGGTCATACCTACATGGTCGCTTCCAATCCCCTCTCCATTACCACAATCTGCGTGGGGGGGCGAAAAAAATGTACCGTCCGGGGAGGTCGGTCGGGATGCGCGCGGGCCAACCGAGGGGGCCGTGCACGTTTTTGAAGGGGTATCAGGCGAGGGATTTGGTGAGGCGGTGGGTGAGGTACCAGCCGGTGGCGCCGGCGAGGAGGTCGGCCGCCACGCGGGCCAGGAAGAGGCCGGGGAGCCAGCGGAACGCCATCGCGAGGAGGGAGAAGGGAATCAGCAGACCCACGATGCGGAAGGCGTTGAACCAGGCGGCGGCCGCGGGTTTCGCGCAGCCGGTGAAGAACATTCCGGTGTAGCGGTGGATCTCGATGAACGCGAATCCCCACGGGATGATGCGCAGGCCCAGGACCATCAGGCGCTCGACCTCGGGGTCGCTCGAAAAGGCGCGCGCGAGGACGGGGGCCGCGAAGGCGTAGAGGACGGACATGGTCCCGAGGAACAGCAGGGCGAAGCGCATCGCGAAGCGGCGGCACTGGTGGATGCGGTCGTAGCGGCGGGCCCCGTAGTTCTGGCTCACCATCGGGGAGAGCGAAATGCCCAGCGCCATCGGGAAGACGAACGCGACGCCTTCGAGCCGCCCGATTGCGGCGGTGGCCGCAACCGCGATGTCGCCGAACGCCGCCGTCACGCGCGTGAGAACCGCCTGCCCGGCCGGCATCAGCATCATGCCGAGGATGGACGGGATGGCGTAGCGGGAAATCGTGCGCCAGGCGGAGAGGAGGGGGCGCAGGGTCAGGCCGCGGAAGGCTAGCATCCGGTGGCGGCGGTGGAGGAGCCAGAGGACGAAGACCATCCCGACGCCCTGCGCGAGGACGGTGGCGAGGGCGGCGCCGCGGATGCCCATCGCGGGGACGGTCCAGGGGGTGCCCGGGATGGCCGCGCCGAAGATGAGCAGGGCGTCGAGCGGGATGTTCAGCGCCATGCCGAGGATCATGGCGGCGCTGGCCATGCGGGCGTCGCCGACGGTGATCAGCAGGTCGTTGCCCATCATGGAGAGGGCGGCGGTGAGGATGCCGGCGTACCAGATGTCCATGTAGCCGAGGGCCAGGGACAGGGCTTCGCCGGTGGCCCCGAACAGGTGCAGGACGGGTCGCCCGGCGCGGATGCCGAGGAGCATGAGCGCGATGCCGAGGAGGATGTTGAGGACGATGCCGGCGGCGACGAGGCGACGGGCGCGCGGGGCGTCGCCGGCGCCGATGGCGTGGGCGGTCGTGATCATGAGGCCGCCCGTGAAGCCGCGCAGGAGGCAGCCGACGAGCATGACGAGCGGCTGGGTGTAGCCCATCGCGGCGAGCGGTTCGGCTCCGGGGAGGCGGCCGATGAACCAGGCGTCGGCCAGGTGGTAGCCGTGGATGGCGAGCGAGCCGGCCAGCATCGCGAAGCCGGTGCGGAGCATCGTGCGGCCGATGGGGCCTTGTGTGTAGGAGGCGGCTTGGGGGGCGGTCGTGGATGTGGAGGACGGGGGCATGAAGGGAAGAATGCGCGGCGGGAGGGCGCTTGGCAATCCAAAAGGGACAGCGCAGTGACAAGTGACGAGTAGGAGCGGGCGGTGCGTCCTGCGGGCGGACATTGCGGGGAAACGGATGGAAAAGCAGGTGGATTCCGGGGGCGCGGGCGGCCCGCACGCGAGGGGCATGGAGATGGGAAAGCGGCCGAAAATGTCCATGTCTCCCCATGCTCTCCCATCGAGCGGCGCGGCTGGAAGCCGCACCTCTGGAAGTCGCGCGATGGTTGTTCAGAAGGTTTTGCGCCACTTCCGGGGGGGCGGCATCCTGTCGCACCGCTTGTCCAAGTCCATGGCGCGGCTGAAAGCCGCACCTCCGGGGGAGGGACGCGCTTCTGCGCGTCCGCGGTGGAACAGGTGGCGACAATGGATTGTGGCCATACTATTGGTTCTGCGGGGAATTTGGTGGATGGGGATGATCGTTGGAGAATAGAGGGTGCGCAAGCATTCTCCCCCCTCCGAGAGGGGGGTGCCGCCCGGTGGAAGACGGTTGCAAGAGTGCAATTCGGAGTGGATGGGAAGGGCGGCGGGGGGAGTACTGCGGGTGGCCGTCGAGGCATGCTTCCGCATGGTTCAGCCGCAAAGGGGTTGATGCCAGAATGGAGTCGCGCTTTCCGCAACGGCC